>Ga0116226_10002175_pt1 | contig 16942 bp, 15 predicted proteins | sample S1TSphfallax_FD_89692 | JGI IMG/M metagenome (GOLD analysis project Ga0116226, IMG submission 89692) | Host-associated microbial communities from peat moss isolated from Minnesota, USA - S1T2_Fa - Sphagnum fallax MG | ecosystem: Host-associated > Plants > Peat moss > Unclassified | place: USA... | reverse complement strand
GGCCGAGAACATTATCGGCGGCGTACCAGGGCGCGGATTCAAGACGGCCATGAAAGTGCTCGACCGCGGCCGTATCCATCTGTCAGCGCTGGCAACGGGTATGTCGCAGCGTCTGCTGGAGGAGCAGTTGCGCTATGCGACCGAGCGCGAGCAATTTGGGCAAAAAATCGGCGAATTTCAGCTCGTGCAAGCGCTGATCGCGGATAGCCGGGTCGACGGTTATGCTTCGAAGACCATGGTGGCGGATGTGGCGCGGCGGTTCGACGCCGGTGAACCGGTTTCCGCCGATGTCGCCTGTACCAAATACTTCACGTCAGAGGCCGTGGGCCGTGTCGCCGACCGTACGGTGCAGATTTTCGGGGGCGCTGGATATATGGCGGAATATAAGGCTGAGCGTTTCTATCGGGACGTAAGGCTGTTGCGAATTTACGAAGGCACGTCTCAGATCCAGCAACTCATCATCGCGAAGGCGCTGTTGCGAGGGGCCGGACTTCGCCTGTAACGTGGCCGAATGGCAAAAACGTTTAATATTTCCCTAGGGTTGGCGAATGCCGATGACGAGAAGACGGACCGGCAGTTCGTCACCTCGCTGGCCCGCGGGCTGGAAGTTTTGCGTGCGTTCAATCCGGAGGATGGACCGTTGGGCAATCAGGATCTGGCGCTGCGGACGGGACTGCCGAAACCAACAGTCTCCCGGATTACCCATACGCTGACGATGCTCGGTTATCTGGACTACGATCCCCGGCTGGCGCGCTACATGATCGCGCCGGCGGTATTATCGCTCGGCCATTCTTGCGTCGGCGCCGCCGCAATCCGCCGCGCCGCCGCGCCCTATATGCAGGAGCTGGCCGATTACGCGGACGCTGCGGTGGCGCTTGGTGCCCGTGACCGGCTGACGATGATCTATCTGGACGTCGCGCGAGGCAGCCGCACGGTGGCGTTCAGCTTGGATCCCGGCGCGCGCGTGCCGATGCACAATACCGCAATGGGGGCAGCCTATCTCGCGGCACTGCCAGAGAAGGATCGGCAGTTTTTATTGGACGCGATTGCCAAAGCGAATGGCGATCATTGGCCTGCCATCAAGGCGCAGTTTGAAACCGCGTTCGCGGATATTAAGGAAAACGGCTTCTGCGTTTTCCAGGGCACCTATGAACGGGCAATGAACGCGGTCGGCGCGGCTCTGGTGCAGCCGGACGGTACCGTCAACGCCTTCTCTTGCGCAGCCACCGCATTTCAGTTTCCCACCAACCGCCTTCGGGGCGATATCGGGCCGCGGCTGATCGGCATGATCCGGGCGCTTGCCCGCGAGATGCAGCGGGGTTAAACGGAATAAATAGAATGATATTCTGCATTGCAGAATAATGTGCCATATCGTAAAACGATAACCCGGCACCCGATTTGGGGGGGACGATGACCGAAGTCTTGCGTGAAAACACCGGCGACGGTGTCATCCTGCTGCGGCTGAACCGGCCGGAGGTGCTGAATGCGCTCAGCCTGTCCATCCGCGCCGCCTTGGCCGAACATATCAATGCGGCTGACGCCGACCCTGGGGTAAGAGCCATTGTTATCACCGGGGATGAGCGGGCGTTTGCCGCTGGCGCCGATCTGGCGGAATTACGCAATCGGACAGTGCATGATACGCAGTTCAAAGCATCCCGGGTCGCCTGGATTGCGTTGGAAGCCTGCACCAAGCCGCTGATCGCTGCAGTCAACGGATTTGCGCTTGGCGGCGGCTGCGAGCTCGCTTTGCATTGCGACATCATCATCGCCGGGGAGAGCGCCAAATTCGGACAACCCGAGGTGAAGGTTGGAATTATGCCAGGTGCTGGCGGAACACAGCGCTTTTTGCGCGCCACGGGCAAGTATCAAGGCCTGCGATATCTGCTTACCGGGGACATGATACCGGCCCCGACTGCGTTTACGCTGGGGTTGGTTTCCGAAGTCCTCCCCGACGCCGAAGTATTGCCCCACGCATTAAAACTGGCTGGAAAAATCGCAGCACTGCCGCCGCTGGCGGTGGCTGCAACCAAGGAGGTCGCGACGTTGGGTGCGGATGCGCCGCTGGCCACCGCGCTGAACCTTGAGCGCAAGGCGTTTCAATTGCTCTTTGCGACCGAGGACCGCGACGAGGGAATTGCCGCGTTCCTTGAAAAGCGCAAACCGAAGTTCACGGGGCGCTGATCATGGAGCTGACGGTTCTGGGCGTCGTCGGCGCCGGGGCGATGGGGGCTGGAATCGCCCAGATCGGCCTAACCGCTGGACTGCAGGTCAAGCTGTTTGATGCGAATTCGGCGGCCCTCGGGAAGGCGCGCGGCGAGATTTTATCGCGCATCGCCCGGCTGGTCGAAAAAAAAGCGCTCCCTGCGGAGAGTGTCGAGGCGTGTAGCGCAAGGCTGGTGCTTGCAGCATCGCTGGACGAACTATCCGATGCTCAGGTGGTGATCGAGGCGATCATCGAGCGGCTGGACGCCAAACAAGCTTTGTTCAAGGCGCTGGAGGCCGTGGTATCGCGGGAGACCGTGCTGGCGACGAACACCTCCTCACTCTCTGTGGCTGAGATCGCGCTGGGTTGCGCGCAGCGAGACCGGGTCTGCGGCCTGCATTTTTTCAATCCCGTGCCGCTGATGCGGTTGGTCGAAGTCATCGCCGCGCCTGGCACCAGCCCCGCGACGGTGGAGATCGCGACCGACCTTTCCAGACGCATCGGCAAAATTCCAGTCAGCGTGAAAGATGGGCCGGGATTTTTGGTCAATCTCGCCGGCCGCGCCTATGCCACCGAAGCACTGCACATTGTGCAGGAGGGCGTTACCGATCCGGCCACGGTGGACCGGATCATGCGGGACGCTTGCGGTTTCCGGATGGGGCCTTTCGAACTGATGGACCTCACCGGGATTGACGTCAATTTTCAGGCGACGCGTTACATCTATCAAGGCTACCAACACGATACGCGGCTGAAGACGACGAGCCTCCACGAGCTGATGTCCAATGCCGGCCTGTATGGGCGAAAGACCGGCCGGGGATTCTTTGACTATTCGGGCGATGTCCCCCCTGCCCCATCGGCACCGCAGCCGATCGCGGCCCCGGCGGCATTTGCCGCGACCGTTGGCGAACCGGCGCCGGGCTTCGACGCATTGCGGCGGGGCTATGGGCTGGTAGAAGGCGATGACGCGGTGCTGGTGGCGCCGTTGGGCGAGGACGCTGCGAGCGTGGCGGCACGGCTGGAGGTTGATCCGGCACGGTTGGTTGCCCTCGACCTGACAGGAATGGACCGCCGGCACGTTACGGTGATGGGACCTTTGGGCGGAAGCGCGGCGCGGCTGGGCAGCGTCGCAGCTTGGCTGCGCGGACATGGGCTGGCAGTTGAGGTGGTGAAAGATTCGCCGGGTTTCGTTGCCCAACGTATCCTCGCAATGGTCGCGAATCTGGGCTGCGAGCTGGCGCAGATCGGCATCGGCACACCGGAGGATATCGATCTGGCAATGAAGCTCGCGCAGAATTACCCGCGCGGGCCGCTCGAATGGGCGGACCATCTGGGGCCGAAGACGGTGCATAGAATGCTGTTGGAGATGCAAGCCGTCACGGGGTCAGACCGTTACCGGCCCAGCCTATGGCTGCGACGGCGCGCTTTGCTCGGCCGTTCCATCTATGAGCGCGACTAATGTATGATTTGCTGCGCGGCATGCGGATTGTCGAGGGGGCAGCGTTCATCGCCGGACCGAGTTGCGGATTGCATTTTTCTCAGCTCGGGGCCGAGGTGGTGCGGTTCGATACGATCGGCGGCGGACCGGATGCAAAGCGCTGGCCGCTCGCCGACAATGGCGCCAGTTTTTATTGGGAAGGATTAAACAAAGGAAAAAAATCCGTAGCGATCGATCTCAGCCGGCCGCAAGGCCGCGAATTGGCGCAGCGTCTGGCCACCGCCGGAGATGGTCTGTTCGTCACAAATTACCCGGTCGATGGGTTTCTCTCTTATGACAAATTGGCTTCGCTGCGACCGGACCTGATCAGTTTACGCGTCATGGGCTGGGTGGATGGCACGCCTGCGGTGGATTATACGATCAACGCCGCTGTCGGCGTGCCGCTGATGACGGGTCCGGTGGACTCACCGTCGCCCGTGAACCACGTGCTGCCCGCCTGGGACCTGCTGACCGGCGCCTACGGCGCATTCGCGCTGCTGGCGGCGGAGCGAGACCGAAGGGCGACGGCGAAAGGCCGGGAGATACGGCTGGCCCTTTCCGATATCGCGGCCGCAACGCTCGGAAATCTTGGCCAGGTGGCCGAGGTACTGGCACAGGACGGCGACCGCAAACGCAACGGCAATGATCTGTTCGGTGCATTTGGACGAGATTTTGTCACGCGCGATGGTAAACGGCTGATGATCGTTGCGATAACGCGCAGGCAATGGGAAAAACTGGTCGAGGTCCTTGAGCTTGGACCGGCGATCCGTCAGATCGAGGCCAACATGGGCGTCTCCTTCGCTGAGGATGAGGGGGCGCGATTCACCCACAGAACGTTGCTAAATCCGCTGGTCGAGGCAGCCCTGGCGGAGCACATCGCAGACTCGCTGGCGCCGCTGTTCGACGCCGCCGGTATCTGCTGGTCCCGCTATCAGTCTCTGGCGGAAGCCGTGGCGAACGACGATCGGCTGTTCCGTGGGAGCGAGATTTTCAATGAGGTTTCCCACCCGGGCGGCGGCCGTTATCCCACCCCCGGCTGTGCCGCAAGGCTGCCGCAGGATGATCGGCGCGCGGCGGCGCCGAGTCCGCGCCTGGGGGCGCAAACGGATGAGGTTCTGGCAGAATGGCTCGGCATGAGCAGCGGTGAAATCGGCGCGCTGCATGATCAAGGGTTAGTGGCATGAAAGATGACAATGCGACGCTGATCGGCCGAATTCGAGAGGCGGTTGCTGCGACGCGGAACTATTTGGAAGCGGCACGGGAAGAGACCCGCCGGCATCTCGCCGAGGCCGAAATCGACGGCGGCGGCGTGAACGCGGCGCAACGGCGGATGCATGGCTTCGCCTGGGTCACGACCACAGTAACCGCGCTGATCGCAACCGCAGACTGGGCCGCCGCCAGCATGGCGGCCGGTGCATTCCACGAGGTGGACGCTCTGACCCTGCAAATCGGTTTCGGCGAATATCTGGCGCAACTGGCGAGCGGCATCGCGATGAGCCAGAACGAGATTGTGCGGCCGCTCGAGATGCAACTGAGCGTGGCCGCGTCCCAGCTTGCCGATAATCCGGCGGTATCGTGGTTCTTGCGGCACGGCAACACAGCGGAGAACCGCACCGCGTTAATGGGGCTCGTGGCCAAAGGCCTGCGGCCCTGCGAGATATTGGACGGCGATCTTGACCAGATCCGCGCGCAGTTGCGGGCATTTGTCGCGAAAAGAATTGCGCCCGATGCGCATCGCTGGCATTTGGAAGATGCGCTGATCCCAGATCACATCCTGGCCGAAATGGCAGCATTGGGCGTGTTCGGGATTTGCGTCGATCCCGATTATGGTGGGCTGGGCCTGGGTAAGCTCGCGATGTGCGTGGTCTCGGAAGAGTTGAGCCGGGGCTGGATTTGCGCCGGGTCGCTCGGTACGCGTTCGGAAATCGCCGGTGAGTTGATCGGCCGGGCCGGCACGGCGGCACAAAAGTCGCGCTGGCTGCCAGGGATCGCCGATGGCTCCGTCTTGCCGACCGCGGTGTTTACCGAGCCGGATGTGGGGTCCGATCTTGCATCACTGAAAACCCGCGCCGTGCGGATGGCGTCCGGAGAATGGCGCGTGCAGGGATCAAAAACCTGGATCACCCATGCGGCACGGGCTGATTTGATGACGCTGCTGGTACGCACCGTGCCAGAGGCGGCAGGCCATGCGGGGTTGTCCATGCTGCTGGCCGCGAAAACCCGGGCGACGGATGAGCCGTTTCCGGACGATGGACTCGCTGGCAGCGAGATCAAGGTTCTGGGTTATCGCGGAATGAAGGAGTATGTACTCTCCTTCGATGATTTCATGGTCGCCGAGGACGGATTGCTGGGCGGTGTGGAGGGCCAGGGATTCAAGCAGCTGATGGCAACTTTTGAAAGCGCACGAATACAGACGGCGGCGCGGGCCATCGGGGTCGCCTGGAACGCCTTCGATGTCGGGCTGCGCTACGCCACGGAACGTCGACAATTCGGAAACGCACTCGTCAGTTTTCCCCGGGTGGCTGATAAATTGGCATTGATGCTGGCGGAGTTGGTGATGGGACGTGAGCTGACCTATTTTGCGGCGCGGCGGAAGGATAGCGGGCAACGCTGCGATATCGAGGCCGGGATGGCGAAGCTGCTGGCGGCGCGTGTGGCGTGGAGCAATGCCGATCTGTGTGTGCAGATTCACGGCGGCAATGGCTATGCTTTGGAATACGAAGCCAGCCGGATTTTATGCGATGCCCGAATTCTCAACATTTTCGAAGGGGCCGCGGAGATCCAGGCGCAAGTCGTCGCGCGCGGATTGCTGAATGAACGACGGAATGACAACAAAACCGCCGGTTGAGCGCAGCTTGAATGCGTTGCCAGAAGGCAGAGCAATCACCCAAGACGATGCGGCGTTGATCGCCTCCAAACGAAGCTATATTTCGTCCGAATTATCAGATGCAGCATTTGTAAATTTGTATCTTTTTCAGCACGTGCATGGTTACCGAATCCATGATGGCCCGTTACCCTATATTCGTGGACTGGCTTATGACGGCACCGAGCTGGTGATTCCTTTTTTCGACCCGAAAGCGGTGTCCAGCGCCGAACTTTGGGAGATTTTGGGGCCGGCCGGCTGGCTCTATCCATTTTCTCAGGGCGAGGCTGAGCGGCTTGCCGATGCGTTTGACGCAAACTGGACCGACTCGGATTCAGATTACGTCTATGCAAGCGAGCGTTTGCAGAGTTTTCGAGGCCTCAAGAATCGCCGCCAGCAATTGCGCCAGTTTGAAGAGCGTCATGCAGAGGCGACGGTAATCCATGAGTTAGGCGATGAAGAAACGCTTCAGACGGCGCGAGAGATTCTGTATCTGTGGCAGCAGGACTTAAAAAGCACCGGACGGGAAACCGATTTCGACGCCTGCATGCAAGCGCTCGACCATCAAGCTCGCCTGGGGCTGTTTGGGATACTCGTAGAGGTAGAACACAAACCGGCCGGATTTGTCCTCGCAAGCCGATTATCCGCCAGAATGGCGGCGATTCATTTCGCCAAAGGATTACGCCGTTTTGCAGGAATTTATCCGTTTATGTTCCGGGCGTTCGCGCAGGCGCATACCTGCTTCGAATACATCAATTTCGAACAAGATCTCGGCAAGCCGGGATTCCGGCAAGCCAAGCAGTCCTACCAGCCGATTTACCTGGCGCGAAAATACCGGTTACGCCCTAAAGAATTGGACAGAAAGATTTTCTAGATTCACTTAGAGCCGGATTCAGATTTGAGGTGAAACCGCAAAACGAGTCCACCTCAAATCATCCGACATTAATTGCCCAGACTATCCGGCGCGCGTGCCCTCAAATTTCGCATTCCCGAACATGCCAAGCTTGGTGGTCCCGGAAATCGTGTCGCCATCCAGATTTGCCGTGAAACTCAGCGTGATCGCCATGGGCTTCGTTACCGCCAAATCCCAGGTCGCGACGGCCCCGTCGACCTTGCCTTTGGTAATTTCGGTTACCTCACCATTCGCGCCGGTGACGACGCCAGTAAGCTCCTCCCCCGCGACCTTGGCCGCGAAGCTCATCTTTTGCGCGCCAACAGGTGAGTGCAACGTGATATCCCAGGTTCCGCCGTAAGACATTTTTTTCTCCTCCTAAAAGATTATTCAGGTTTTTCAGCCATGATGCGCATTTGTTCCTGGCGGACGCCGCTATTGATCGCGGATACCAGCAATGCGCGCTTAAGAAACAGATGTGCATCTGCTTCATACGTAAAGCCCATCCCGCCATGGATCTGCACATTAAAGCGGGCATTCTCGACCGCGGCGTCACCGGCCAGCAAGCGGGCGCAGGCCATTTCAAAAAAATCCTCATCCTCCCGCACTGTCGCTTCAATGGCGGCGTAGAAGGTCTGGCTCAATGCCGCCTCGCTGCGGCGCGCCATTTCCGCGCAATAATGCTTAATCGCCTGAAATGCGCCAATCGGCTGGCCGAACTGGATGCGTATTTTTGCGTAGTCAACGGCCATCGCGAGCGTCGCCTCCGCAATACCCGTGAGATAGGCGGCGAGCAGCAATCCGGCGCGGCGTGGTAGCGCCGCACCGGGAACAGCGCGAAGCGGGGAGCCAAGATTCAAACTGACGCGGTTGAGGGAGATGGTTTCGTCAATGGCTTCCACTGCCTTGCCGCAATCGGAAATCACATACAGCGCCAGTTGGTAATCGTTCCATAGGACTGCGACATCGGCACCGCGCGCATCGAGCAATTGAACATCCGCGGAGTCGGTCGCGAAATCGACAGGTCGAAATGGGTTGGCGAAGGCAGCGCGTTTCTCGCCAGCGCAAAAGGCGGCGCGGAGATCGGCGGAGGCGGCGTGCACGGCAAGCATGGTCGCCAGGACCGAAGGTGAGACGAGGAAGCGGCCGAGTTCGCGAGCTACCGTCACCTCCTCGGCAATGCCGTAGCCGACGCCTCCTTCCTCCTCGCTCAAACCGAGGCCAAACAGGCCCAGACCGGCAAGCTCCTGCCATGCGGCAATCTCCGCGCCTGCACCGAAAGAAGTTGCCTCGTGCAAGCGGGCGACGGGAAAGACACGGGCAACCATGGCAGCGACACTGTCCCGGATGGCGGTTTGTTCATCGGTTGGGAGCAGGTCCACGATCATGCCTGCGGCCCCTTCGGCAGGCCGAGCAGGCGCTCAGCCACGACATTCCTACGGATTTCCGTGGTGCCACCGCCGATCGCCCACTTAAAACATTCAAGGTATTCAATGGGCCATTCGCCGTATTCGTTATGGCGTTCCAAGCCGCGCGGTCCGAGCAGGCGAATTGCGAAGAGATGAACGCGGCGGATGAGTTCGCCGAATTGCAGTGCGACCAGATTGCCTTCCGGACCCGGCACGGCCTCGCGCATATTACGCGAGATCGTGAGTGCCGTCATCGAACGGAGCGCGGCAACTTCGGCACGTACGGTCGCAAGCTCTGCCGCGATGGCGTCGTCATCGATGGCACGGCCACGGCCACTCGGCGCGTCGATCTCGCGCGCGATTTGTAGCAGCGTTTCCACGGTACGTGACAATTCGATCTGATGCGCAATGCTGGCGGTGCCACGCTCAAACCCCAGCGTCGTCATGGCCACTTTCCAGCCATTGTTCAGGCCGCCGACAATGTTGGTCAGCGGGATTCGGACATTGTCGTAAAATACCTGCGCGAAATGGGTGATGCCGCTCATCGCCCGGATCGGCCGGATTTCGATACCCGGCGCTTTCATGTCGGCGATCAGCCAGGTGAGCCCTCGATGTTTCTGCGCGTCCGGATCTGTGCGGACGAGCAATTCCTGAAAATCGGCGCCTGGGCCATAGGTGGTCCAGATTTTCGACCCATTGATGACGAGGTGATCGCCATCCAAGACGGCACGGGTCTTGAGCGAGCCAAGATCTGAGCCGGCGCCCGGCTCAGAAAATCCCTGGCACCAGGTGACCTCGCCGCGCAGAATACGCACCAAATGGAATTCCCGTTGTGCCGGTGTGCCCTGAACAATTAGTGTGGGGCCAGCATGGCTGAGTGCAATGAACATATTGCCGCTGGAAGGAGCACCGGCGCGGCTGTATTCCTCATGCCAGACCAGTTGGTGCGTGAGGGGGAGCCCGCGCCCGCCATATTCGACAGGCCATGAGATGCCCGCCCAGCCGCCTTTATATTGCGTTTGTTGCCACGCCATATCGAAGGCGCGCATCTCAGGGCCTTCGCGCGGCCGGGTGTCCCGCGGCACGTTCTGTTCCAGCCAGGCGCGCACCTCAGCGCGGAAATTCGAGAGTTCTTCTGTCTCGATAAGACGCATACTTATCGGCCGGTAAACACGGGGCTGCGTTTTTCGACAAAGGCGGTTACTGCCTCGCGATGATCTTGACTGAGATACGACATCGTTTCGAGACCGAGATGCGCATCGATCACCGCTTCCAACTGTTGCCGGAGCACCAGGTTCAGCGCGCGCTTCGTGCCGCGGATCGCGACAGCGGCCCCGCCGGCGAGGTCTTCCGCGATTGCATTGACACGGGCATCCAGCGTTTCCGCGTTACAGGCTTCCGTAACGAGGCCAATTTCTGCGGCACGGGCGCCGGTGATCGCCTCCCCGCTCAATAGCAAAAGCCTCGTACGGGCATGGCCCGCAAGGATCGGCCAGATCAGGGATCCGCCATCGCCTGCGACCAACCCCACTTTTACATGCGGGTCGGCAATTTTCGCCGTGTCCAGCGCGATTGTGACATCGCAGAACAATGCCAACGTGGCGCCGAGGCCCACCGCGTGGCCGTTGATGCGGGCGATGACCGGCCGGTCGAGATCCAACAAATTGACGAGGATCCGGCGCGCCTCGCCCATGCTTTCATTCCAGCGGGCGCGATCCTCCAAATTGGCTTTCATCTGCGCAATATCGCCGCCAGCAGAAAACGCGTTGCCAGTGCCGGTGAGAATGACAACATTTGCATCGGGATCTCGGCCGATTTCCGGAAAGACGCGCTCAAGTTCCTGATGCATAAGTGGATTGGTTGCGTTGCGTACATCCGGGCGGTTGAACGCGACCGTGACGATTTTACCCTGGCGCTCAACCCGCAATGTTTCGTAGCCCTGATACATTTCGCGCCCCAAAAAACAGTTAACTATGTTGGAAACAGTGGTAGACAGGAATGGCGTATGTTTCAAGCCCCTACTGGATTGGGGAGGTTTGATGCATGATGGCCCGGGGGAAACATGCCAAGCATAGACAGTGAAAATTCAGTTGCCGTGATCACCGGCGGTTCCAGTGGCATGGGGCTGGAATGTGCGCACAGGCTTGGCCGCAGGCACCGCCTGCTCATCGCCGATATCAGCGCCGCGCGGCTGGAGCGTGCCGCCGCGGCGTTGCGACATGTCGGCTGCATCGTGGCGACCGCCGTGGTCGACGTTACCAACCCGGCGCAGGTTGCGGAGTTTGCGGCATCCGCTCGGTCCATGGGTCGGCTTGGCGCATTGGTGCACGCTGCCGGATTATCGCCGAGCATGGCCGAAGGCAGGCGGATCCTTGACGTGAATTTGCGCGGCACCGCGCTCGTGGAACGGGCATTTCTGCCCTTGGCTGAAACCGGTACGGCGGCGGTGCTGGTTGCCTCCACGGCAGGGCATAACGAACCTTACGCGTCGCGTAACGACGCGATACTTAAAAATCCTCTCGCAAAGGATTTCTTCACAATTCTGGGAGCGGATACAACAAATCCGGAGGCTGCGTATTCCGCTTCGAAGCGTGGCGTGATCTTGTACTGCGAGGCGGTGGCGCGGGAATGGGGCGCGGCCGGCGCGCGCATCAACAGCGTGTCACCCGGCATGGTCGAGACGCCAATGGGCCAACTGGAATTCGCCAACCAACCGTTGATGAAGACGATGCTGGATATGACTCCCCTGAAGCGTTGGGGCCGGGCCGAGGATATTGCGTCGGCGGTTGAATTCCTGCTCTCCGACGAGGCGTCATTCATCACCGGAACGGATCTGCGGATCGATGGCGGCATCACGCCCCTGTTCAAGAACATGGCGACTTGACCAAGACAGCACGACGCCCTAGGACTGACTGGTCTGTCAGTTTAATCGGGTAAAGGACGTGGGAGATGAGCCGGTTCAAATTTCCGATCCCCTATGGCTGGTTCTACGTCATGGACGCGTCCGAACTCGCGCCAGGGGAGGTGAGACAGATCCGGCGATTTGGGCAAGATCTCATTGTATGGCGTGATGACCAAACCGCCTTGCATTTGCAGGAGGCATATTGTCCGCATCTCGGTGCCAATATCGGCGTTGGCGGCAAGGTTGTGGGAACCACCATCGAATGTCCGTTTCACAAATGGCGTTTCCGGGGAGATGGTTGCGTCGCCGTCATTCCTTATGCTGAAAAGCTCAACGAGCGTGCGAATCTGTTCAGCTTTCCGGTCCAGACGCATTATGGAAACCTGATGGCGTGGTATCATCCGCATCGGACGCCCCCAAGCTACGAACTGCCGCCCGTGCCGGATCTCGACGAAGGTGACTTCAGCGGACCATTGATCAAAACCCATCTCATCAAGACCTGTCTGCAGGAGATGGCCGAAAACACGGTGGATTCGGCACATTTCGTCACCGTCCATCAGCACCCGGGTGCGGCGTCTTATGACAGTTTGGCGTTCGAGGGGCCGATCATGACGATGCGCAGCCGGCAATTATTTCCAAGCTCGCGCGGACCCGTCGAAGGCACGCTGGACACCTATTCCACCGGTTACGGCTTCGGGGTGGTGAAGTACAAGACGCTCATCGAGATCTGTATGGTCACGGTCAACTGTCCTGTCGAAACGGATCTCACCGAGCAGGTGTTTCAGGTCTATTACAAGAACCCGGAGCACGACCCGAAGGTCGAGCGCATCGCGCAAGCTTTTTATGCTGAGGTCAACCGTCAACTGACCGATGATATCGTCATTTGGGAGAACAAGATCTATCGCGAAAAGCCGTTTTTGGCCGAGGGTGATGGTCCGATCACCAGGTTCCGCAGCTGGGCCAGGCAGTTCTATGTGGAAGCTCCAAAAGCGACGCCATGAAACAAGTTTTTTTTGATGGCTTTGGTGGCGTAAGGCTCGCAGCCGATATTGGCGGCCAAGAGGGTGCCCCGCCGGTAGTTCTGCTCCATGGCGCCGGCCAAACGCGACACTCCTGGTACAGCACGGCGCGCGCGCTGATCGACGCGGGATATTTCGTCGTCACATTGGATGCACGCGGCCATGGCGAGAGTGGCTGGGCCCCTGAAGGACGCTATACAATGGAGGGCTTCGTGGGCGATCTGCGCGCCGTGCTCGACGCACTGGTGGTACCCCCCGCGATCGTCGGCGCATCGCTTGGCGGGCTCACGGCGCTGACCGCCGTCGGCGAGGCGGCAATGCCGGTCGCACGCGCTTTGGTGTTGGTGGATATCACGCCGAAGATGAACCGGGAGGGTGCCGTAAAGATTCAAGCCTTTATGCGCGCATCACCAAGCGGGTTCGGCAGCGTTGAAGAAGCGGCGGACAGTGTCGCGGCCTATTTGCCCCGGCGCAAGCGGCCTCGCAACATTGAAGGGCTCCGCCGCAATCTGCGCGCCGATGGTGAGGGGCGGCTGCATTGGCATTGGGACCCCGCTTTCATGTCCCCAAAAGAAGCACAGGAAATGACACCGGAGATCGAGCAGCAATTTGCCGAAGCAGCACGCAATGTCCGCATCCCTACCTTGCTGATTCGTGGCTCGCGGAGTGAGATCGTCGATCATGAGAGCGTCGCGCATTTCCGCAGCCTGATTCCACATGCTGAATATATCGATGTTGAGGGCGCTGGACATATGGTGGCGGGCGACAGCAACGAGACATTCAACAAGGCAATTATGAGCTTTTTGAGCCGGAGTTTCTCTGCGGTTGCGGGCGGCTAATCCATCGCTAGGCGCATCATCAGACTGATGACTTCGTCCCGCCGCTTCCGGGTAAGCGGATAAACCCCGGCACTCTTCCGATGCAGCGCCGCTGCGAGGGAGACGTCCAGCAAAGGCCCAAGCGCCGTAATGCCCAGGCAGGTCGCGGTGATAACATCCCTTAATACGCTGCGTTTCACGCGGCGGGAAAAATTAGAATCGCGGAAACGGATAGATAATGTCGCCGGCGGTGCAAAATTCTGTGCCATCCAGTCCAGCCGAGGACCGGTGGACGTGCCCTCCCGCAAGAAAATCTGCCCGTATTCCGGTACGGCGACCAGCGTATCGATAAACGCCGCCATGCTGGTCCGCATTTTGTCCTCATCCGAAGCCGCGTCATCCCATTCCAGCCGGCGCTCCATTTCATCGTTAAAACGCTGGCAAACCTGGCCGACGGCGCGTCGCCATAATTCATCCTTGCTGGAATAATGATAAAGCACGAGGGAGCGCTTGGCGCCGCATAATTCGGTGATATCGTTGAAACTCGTGCCTTCGTAGCCACGCTGGGCAAACAGCGTCATCGCGGCTTCCAGGATGCGTTCCTTCGCAGGGTTATTTGGTGCAGTCCTCGGCATTCTGGCCTTTTGCACGCAAGGCACGATGCTGGTCAACGGACCAGTACAAAATCGCTCGCCAACCGGTCCCAGGTCGCCGACGTGACGCCCAGGCTGCGAAGTTTGTATTTCTCCACTTTTCCGGTGGGTGTATACGGCAGTTCCGCGCAGATTTCGATATAGCGCGGCACCAAGAAATAGGGCGCGTTATCGTTGATGAAGCGGGCAAGCGTCTCCGGCGCCAGGGACGCACCGGGCTTCAGAACAATATTCAGCTTGATCTCGCTCTCGGACTCAAGTTCGGCAGAGGGCAGGCCGAACACAGTGGCCGCGGCGACCGCCGGGTGTTTCCCGGCGACCGATTCAACCTCAAACGAACTAACGTTGCGGCCCTTGTAGCGGATGAAATCCTTCTTGCGGTCAACAAAATAGTAGTCGTTATCCGCATCCCGCTTGCCGAGATCTCCCATCCGGTACCAGTCACCGAAGAAGGCATTTTTTGTGGCATCTGGATTTTCGAAATACCCATTGAAAATAATGTTTTCACGTCGCGGCCGGACACAGAATTCGCCGACCTCCCCGATGGCAACCTCCTTGCCTGTATCATCAAGCAATTTAACCTCAAGGTCATCATGCGGCTTTCCCAGTACATGCGGCTTGGCGGCGATGCCTGGCCGGTTGGTTTTGCCCATTAAAGCCATGATTTCGCTCTGACCAAAACCCTGCGTCAGTGCCTCGATCCCAAAGCGAGTGCAGAACGGGTCGATCAGGTCATGCGGGATCGGCACCATGGTGGCAATCCGCAGCGGATTGTCCGCATCGTTATCCTGCGGCGGCTGGTTCCACAAAAACATATGTCCAGCGCCGACCGAGATCGTCTGCGTGGCACCGTAAAACCGGATGCGGTCCCAGAACCGGTTCACGGAAAAGCGTCCATCCAGCGCGCAGGATATGCCGGCCACAAGGGCCCTGATGACATTGGCTGACCAGGCGGCAGAATTATACAGTGGCAGGCAGTTATACACCACGTCATCATCACGCGTCTCGAAAGCGATATTACCGATCTCCGCAGTGCGAATCCAGGCATTGTGGCTTTGCATCACGCCTTTTGGCTTTCCCGTGGTGCCGGAGGTCCAAAGAATCGCGGCAGTGTCGCCGGGGCGGATGAATGTGGTATCCGGCTCCTCCGCCGAATATGTTGCAAACTCGGCAAGATCACGCCGTCCGGCTACGCGTCCGCCCGCCAGTAGAATCTCACCGCAGGTCAGTTCGGCGTCGACTTCTTGTATTCTTGTAAAAAACTCGGGGTCCGTAACCAGAAGTCTTGGCTTGCTTCCGTTGATCGTATCGCTAAGCCAATGCCCTTTATAGTCCGTGTTAATGGGCACCCATACCGCGCCCAGCTTGTTGATCGCCAGCACCAGCAGAATATATTCAATCCGGCTCTGCATAAAAATCGCAACACGATCACCCGCGCCGACACCCATCTCTCGCAGCCCGGCCGCAACCCGGTTAACCGCCTTATTGCAGGCGCCGAACGTTAATACGCGGTCTGCTTCTTTTAGAAAAACCCGGTCCGGACGCGTTCCGGCCTGGTAACGCAGCACGGCGCCGACCGTACGGTCCCCGGGATTGACGAATGGCGTTTCCTGCATTTGCGTTGTCTCCTGACATGCCGCCACGTACTGACAGTTGTGTCAGGCCCCAATCTATAGGCATGGTGAAAGCCAAGGTCAATGCAACGGCGTCGGCGAGGTTGACCCGGAATCGGCACGGCAATAGACTGACTGATGAGTCAGTATATGAAAATGCGATGACCAGAAAATATTTTATGAACGCTAGAAGCTGGGGCAAACTGACGCCATACGAGGATGTGCGGGGCGAGGTCGCGATTGTCGGCGTCGGGGAGACGGCACAAACCGCCAGCTCCGGCCGGGACCCGATTGCCATGGCGGCGGAAGCCATCGCTATCGCGTTGGACGATGCCGGGCTGCAGCCGGAGGATGTGGACGGGTTGATGTTTCGCGGTGGCATGGCGGACCAATTTACCGCCGCTGCGTTTCAACAATATTTCGGCACAACCAGGGCTCTTTGGATTTGCAGCGAGGGTGGCGCAATGTCCTGGGCGGGGACCGCACCGTATGAGGCCGCGATGGCCCTGCGTCATGGTTCGGCTTCGGTCATCGTGAACGCGTTCACCGTCAACTGGGCAACCCAGGCGAAATCCGGCAGCGGCGGGGGACCTGGCGCGTATCATCGCGAAGAGGCATTGAAAGCCAATCTCGAATTGCCGTTCGGATTTTACCCACAGCCAGTCTATTTCGCGATGATGGCGCAGAGGCACATGTATGAATACGGTACCACCGCAGCTCAACTCGGGGCTATCGCGGTTACCAGCCGGTCTCATGCGAGCACCCATCCCGGCGCGGTAATGCGTGACAAGACGCTGACGCTGGATGAATACTTGGCAACACCGCCGTTCATCGACCCGCTGCGCGTGCCGGATTGCTGCCTGATCTCCGACGGTGCGGCGGCTTATGTGATGACTTCCCGCGAGCAGGCGCGCGCCTGCGCGAAACCGCTTGTGAGCGTGCTAGGGCTTGCCGAGGCAACGGATGCGGGTGGCACATTTTTCGCCCAGCATCGCCATTTTACAACAACAGCACAGTTTTACAGTGCGCCGGCCGCCTATCGCATGGCCGGAATTACGCCGGCGGATGTCGACGTGCTAGCGATTTACGACCCCTT
>Ga0116226_10002173_pt1 | contig 16946 bp, 17 predicted proteins | sample S1TSphfallax_FD_89692 | JGI IMG/M metagenome (GOLD analysis project Ga0116226, IMG submission 89692) | Host-associated microbial communities from peat moss isolated from Minnesota, USA - S1T2_Fa - Sphagnum fallax MG | ecosystem: Host-associated > Plants > Peat moss > Unclassified | place: USA... | reverse complement strand
CCACCTCGCACAATACCGAGATCGCGGTGGCAGGACCTTCCTTCCTGAACGTGATCGCCAGGAATGGCGTCATGGATCATGGCCCGGACATGAATGCGAGCGATGCCCTGCTGGCCTATGTATCGGGCTTTGCGCAACTCAAAGCCGACGCGCTAAAACGGTCGGGGCTGTTCGATTCGGTCACTGTCGAAACCAGCGACGTTGCCAATCCGCCTCTGGCCGGGAAGGACATTGTCATCTGGCAACGGCCCGACAATCCTGTGGCTTGGATGCTGCGAATCGGGCTCGGGCCGACGGAGCTCTTGACCTGGCCGACATTGTCAAACGATCACCCTGTGAATGACGCCGCGCTCTGGGTCGAAGCCGTGCGTGCGGCTTTGCTCAAGGCTCAGGCAGCGCCGGGCCTCGACAATGCCGATCTCCTTGAGCCCGGCTGCGTGTTGCCGGAATATTCGCAGTCCGCGGCCAAGAGCGGCTCTGTGACCGCGGCGTTCGACCTCGATCCACGGGGAGCGGTGACGAACAGCCGGGTGGTGACGTCGAGCGGCAATGTGGGCTGGGACAACACCATGCGACAGGCGTTCGCCCAATGCCGCTTCAAGGCCGGCATGCGCAACCACGAGGCAGTAGCGTCGAGTGTGACCCTAACCTATGGCGCCCAGCCGGGGGAGCCGCTCAATCCGGGCGTGCCAGCCTCGACCGTGCAACCGGCCAACGGTCCTGCTGGCCCGGTCAGCATCAAGATTGGCGATGTCACCTATCCGACCCTAGATGACGCCTTTGCAGCGCAGCAGGCGAGCGCGGAAAAGGCGGTTGCAGGGGTGGCGGCGTTGCATGCGCCGACGCATGGTAGCCTGCTGATCGCCATACCGGTACCCGAGGAACCGAAGACTCCTCCACCGATCAACGGAATGGCGCCCGAAACCATAAAGGCGCTGCTGGTTTATAGCGTCAAAACGAGCAAGATCGCGAACGAAGCCACTGCAGAGGCGATACGCAATTCGACCATCTTCTCCTCGGTGACAATCATCAATGCCAACACTGTCAGCGATGACTTTCAGGGGAACGACTATCTGATGAAGCTGGCCTCCGCGTCCGCGGGCAAGCCTTATGGCTGGCAATTGACGCGCCGCCAGGGCGGCGAGAGCCGCGTAACGCCGGTGCAAGTAGCGCCGACGCTGACGACGGGAAACCTAATTGATCTGGTCAAGCGGCTCGATTCCGCCGCGTCGTCGCTGGAAAAACCCTAGAGCCTGATGCTAATAGATTGAATCAGCCTCTAATTCAATGGCTTAGAGGGCGATTCAGACATTAGATTGACGAGTTTTTTAAAGGTAGCGGAGGAACGCTACCGTCACTACAGCGTGACGATCCAGGTCCTTTACTGACGCAATTCGGCGTGGCGTTCATCCCCTCTCTGGACGGCTGAAAGAAAAGGATTTCAAGCAGCCTGGGGATGAAGCGCACGAGCGGTCATTTCCGGCTCGCGTTCGATGACGGTCAGGTAAGCCCGCACGGCAGGTGGCGGCATCGTCCGCGCAATCTCATATTGACGGATCGCGCTTTCTGGAATGCCGTAGCGCTCCGCAAATCCAACCTGGGTAAGTCCCAAGCGGTGCCGTAGGCGCCGGATCCGCCGCGCCATCTGCGCACGATCGATCGTTGCCTGATCCACTGAAAAATCCTCGGGATCATTTGCATCGGCCTCAAGCACGATATTGTCTTTCTTCGCCATCATTGCGTCTCCTGACTGAAATTAGCCGCACCACTTCGTCGCGGCTGACATGCACCGCGGTCCAGAGCTTTCCTTCGACCTCACCGACCACTTTGTAGCGATTCTCACCATCCTCTTTTCGGAAGGTCGGAATCAGGAGGTAATCAACATCATCGAAGTTGCGTGTGCCGAAAGAGAGCGAGACACCATGCTTGATGCGATTTACGGCATCCTTTTCGGGATCACACTCAAATTTCATGCGAGAATACTATGTAAATTACATATCTGGAGCAAGGGCAAACTCGAACAGCATTGCTGCGGGGATTTGGCAAACATGCCAAGGCTCTATGACCCATCCTCCTATAGGCTATTGAACGCAGCTGGCGAACAAAGTACGCCTTTAAGGCGTACACGTTGACGATAGCGGCGGGAATGCCTATGCTTCAGACGATTAGGTTTTTGAGAGGAAGCGCCCATGCCCCGCGCCGCCATAGATGATAACAAGAGAATGAGCCTACGAGTTTCGCCGGAAGTGAAATCGCGGATCGCGCGCGCAGCTTCTATCAAACATGCCGACCTGACAAATTTTGTGACACAGGCGGCGCTCCGTGAAGCCGATGCCGTTATCGCCGAGGCTGAACGAGTCACGCTTTCAGAGCGTGACTGGATCCGCATTATGGCTCTTCTGGAAAACCCACCGTCACCGAATGACAAGCTCCGCGCCGCGGCTGAGGCCTTGCCGAAGGCGATATGACGCTGCCCGATTGGCATGAGGAACCGATCGGAAAATCGCATGATCGGAAGAGCTTCGATTGCGGCGATGTCGATCTAAACGAATTCCTCCGAAGACACGCGCGCCAAAACCATGAAAATGGCAGTGCCAAAACCTTTTGTGCGATTGACAACGCAAATTCAGCGCGGGTGCTTGGTTTCTGTAGCCTTGCGCCATCGTCGGTCGCCTATGACAGATTGCCGGAAGGATTGAAGAAAGGCCAGCCTCGTCACGCAGCGGGCGGATTCCTGCTCGCTCGGCTCGCAACACACAAGAATTTGCAGGGGCTGGGCCTTGGTGGACAGCTTTTGCTCGCTGCGGGCAGGCGCTGCCTGCGTGTAGCGAATGAAAGCGGAGGAATCATGATGGTGATCAACGCCAAAAACGATCGGGCAGCCTCGTGGTATCAAGGGTATGGGGCTCTGCGGCTTGAAGATACGCCGTTGACACTTGTCTTTTCTCTAAAGACGGTTCGGGCAATCCTCAATGAAGTCGATAAGCTCTGAAAATCAGACAGCGACCGGTTGCCGATCCATTCAGGGAAAAATAATCTAAATCAGATACTTAAATTGTTTTTGGTAGCGGAGGAGGGACTTGAACCCCCGACACGCGGAATAGGCGACACAAGGCCGGAGCCGGCAGCGGCACGATCCGGCCGGATTTGGCGAAACGGCTTGGATAAGCCTGCAGTTTAGTATATATGTATATACGAAAACTACATGTTCTACGAATGGGATGAACAAAAGCGGCAGGCCAACCTGGAAAAACACGGGCTGGACTTTGCCGACTCCGACTTGGTACTGGAAAATTCATACGTCCTTGTCGTCGACAGCCCACGCCGGAGCGAGGCGCGCAAACAGGCGTTGGCCTATGTCTTCGATGTTCTGACCGTGCTTTCCGTAGCGTTCGTGCCGGGCGAAGACCGCTACCGTATCGTGAGTTTCCGTCCGGCCAAACGCAAGGAACGAGAGGTCTATCATGCCTGGCTCGAAAATGACCGTGAAGACGGGTGAAGAGATGCGCGCCGCGCGCAAGGATGGCGCGTCCCGATCTGACTGGGAGCGTGTGCGTCGTGAGGCCCATGCCGCCCCGAACGCTGCCGAAATGGACAACAAAATCGGCGAATTGATTGCCCGAAAGCGCGGCCGGCCTGTCGTGGGCGAACCCAAGCAGGCTATTTCACTGCGACTGCCCCAAAGCGTACTCGACTACTGGAAATCCACCGGAGCAGGGTGGCAGACACGGATGGCAGATGTGCTGGCGAAAGCCATGACCGAACACACCGGTTGAGGGCAGCGATCTGCTGGAGGTAGCACGATGAGCCGGATACTCGACAATGTTCATGCCGCTGCCAAGCGACTGCACGGCAAGGGGCGCATCCCAGACTAGAGCCTGATGCTCATAGATTGAATCGCTTTGCGATTAAATCTATGAGCTGAATCAGTCTCTGATTCAATGGTTTAGAGGGCGATTCAGACATTACATTGACGCGGGTTCGATGAACCAATCGGCAATAGTGGCAGTCACAACTGCCTTCACAATGCCAGACCGCATCACCCTTTGGAAACGCCGGATGGTAACAGTTTTAGTAACAGTCACTTCGAAAAAGGGGCAAAACCGGGCAATATCAGGCAACATTGCCGCCAACAAAAAACCCACGAAACACGAGGTTTCGGGGGGTTTTGAAGTGGTAGCGGAGGAGGGACTTGAACCCCCGACACGCGGATTATGATTCCGCTGCTCTAACCAGCTGAGCTACTCCGCCCCAAGCCGAGACCGCGTTTTCTATAGAACCCAGGCGCGCTCGTCAAGCAGATCAGGCGCGATTGGCGATCCAGCCGCCGCCCAGCACACGGTCCTGGTCATAAAACACGCAGGCCTGGCCAGGAGAGACGCCCTCTTCCACCCCATGCAGAATGACGTCGGCACGGCCATCCTCGCCCAGCGTCAGAGTGGCCGGCGCGGGTGGGCGGGTCGAGCGGATCTTGACGCTGATCTCGCGCTGGATCGCTGCACCCTCGCCCAGCCAATTGACGCTGTGCAGCGCGATCTGTTTCTGGCGCAGGTTCTCTTTCGGGCCGACCACCACGCGACGTTCGGCGGCCTGCAGCTTCAACACATAGAGCGGCGGCCCGCCGCCGACCCCCAGACCGCGGCGTTGGCCGATGGTGTAATTGATGATGCCGTCATGGGTGCCGAGCACAGTCCCCTGTTCGTCGACGATGTCGCCGGGCTGGACGGCGTCGGGGCGCAGTTTGCGGACCAGGCTGGCATAATCGCCATTGGGCACGAAGCAGATATCCTGGCTGTCGGGCTTGGCGGCTACCGGGAGGCCACGGCGATGGGCGATCGCCCGGGTCTCGTCCTTGCTGCCCATGCCGCCCAGGGGAAAGCGCAGAAAATCGAGCTGCTCGCGGGTGGTGTTGAACAGGAAGTAGCTCTGGTCGCGGGCCGGATCGACACCCGTAAGCATCATTGCGCCCTCTGCGCCGTCGACGCGCCTGACATAATGGCCGGTCGCCAGGCCTTCGGCGCCAAGATCACGCGCCACCTTGAGAAGATCACGGAATTTGACGGTCTGGTTGCACAGCACGCAGGGGATAGGCGTCTCGCCCTTGAGATAGGAGTCGGCGAAAGGTTCCATCACTTCGCGGCGGAAATTGCTTTCATAATCGATGACATAATGATCGATGCCGATGGTGTCGGCGACCCGTCTCGCGTCATGGATGTCCTTGCCGGCGCAGCAGCTATTGGCTCGTCCGACCGCCTGTCCGTGGTCATAGAGCTGCAGGGTGACGCCGACCACTTCCCAGCCCTGTTCCTGCAACAGCGCCGCTGTCGCCGAACTGTCGACGCCGCCCGACATGGCGACGACGATGCGCCGGCCATTGCCCGGCTGAAACGCGCTCATCCTTCGGCGGCCATGTTGCGGACCTGGTGCGGCAAGCCGATCTCGAGACCGTCGAGGCGGGTGTCCATGATCACCTGGCAGCCGAGGCGCGAGGTACGGGTCAGGCCGCTGGCCAGATCCAGCATGTCTTCCTCGTCCTCCGAGGGCGCCGGCAGGCGGTCATACCAGCCGCTTGCCACCACCAGATGGCAGGTCGAACAGGCCAGGGAACCTTCGCAGGCGCCTTCCAGATCGATGTCGTGCTGATGGGCGATGTCAAGCAGGGTCAGGCCCGGCTTGGCTTCAACCGTGCGGCGGCTGCCATCCTGGAGGATGAAGGTGATGCTGGGCATGGTCAGACGTGGAAAGACTCGCCGCAGCCGCAGCGGCCTTTTTCATTGGGATTACGGAAGACGAAGGAGGACTGCATCTTGTCTTCGACATAATCGAGCTCGGTGCCGATCAGATACATCAAGGCGTTGGCCTCGATGACCACAGTCACTCCTTTGCTGTGCACCACTTCATCGAGCGGGTCCGGCTTGTCAGCAAAATCGATCGAATAGGATTGGCCGGCGCAGCCCTTGGCATTGACGCCGATGCGCAGACCGAAGGCCGGCGTATCGCGGCTGGCCATCAGGGCCTTGACGCGCTCAGCGGCGGAATCAGTCAGACTTAAGGGAGCGACACGCTCTCTCACCATGGCAAAAACTCCTCAGGCAGTACCGCGCTTTTAGCAGAAAGCGACACCGTCAATCACCTAAAATCATTCTAACACTATATGGTCGCCGAAATGTTAAGGATCAACCAGCGAAGATCCTTCGCGGTGCATGGCCCAAAGCGGACTGAGCGCGCGCTGTTTCTCCACCGCGCTGACGATTGCCTCGATGGCGAAATCGACCTCCTCCTCGGTAGTGAAGCGGCCTAGCCCGATCCGCAAGGAGGCATGGGCCAGTTCGGAGTTCAGGCCGAGCGCCCGCAATACATAGCTCGGCTCCAGGCTGGCGGCGCTGCAGGCGGAACCCGTTGAAACGGCGATGTCGGTCAGGCCGCGCAGCAATTGATCACCCTCGACCCAGGCGAAGCTCAGATTGAGATTGCCGGCGATGCGATGGTCAGAGCTCCCATTGAGGCTGACTCCCGGCAAGCGGCCATTGACGCCCTGGAACAGGCGATCGCGCAGGCGGCGCAGGCGGGCCTGTTCGGCTTCCATCTCGAAGCCGGCGATGCGGCAGGCCTCGCCGAAGCCAACCAGCAGGGGCGTTGCCAGGGTGCCCGAGCGTAAGCCGCGCTCCTGACCGCCGCCATCCATCTCGGCGATCAGCCTTACCCTGGGACGACGCCGCACATAGAGCGCGCCGGCGCCTTTTGGACCATAGATTTTATGGCTGGAGAGACTCATCAGGTCGAGATTGAGCTCATTGACATCAAGCCGGATCTTGCCCAGCGCCTGCGCCGCATCGCTGTGAAAAGTGACGCCATTGGCGCGGCAGAGCGCGCCGATCTCGGCGAGCTTTTGTATGACGCCGATCTCGTTATTCACGGCCATCACGGAGACCAGGAACGTCTCAGGCGTCATCGCCGCCGCGAGATCATTCAGATCGAGCAGCCCGTCCGGCCGCACCGGCAGACGGGTCACGCGGTAACCCTGACGCTCCAATCTGCTGCAGGAGTCCAGCACGCATTTATGTTCGGTCGCCAGGGTGATCAGATGATTGCGCGCGGGACTAAGAGAGGCCTGCGCCTGGGCCAGACCTTTGATGGCCAGATTATTGGCCTCGGTCGCACCCGAGGTGAAGATGATCTCCTTAGCCTCGGCGCCGATCAGCTCGGCGATCTGCTCCCGCGCCAGTTCGCCGGCCGCCTCGGCTTGCCAGCCAAAAGCGTGAGTCACCGAATGGGCATTGCCGAACTTTTCGGTGAAGAAAGGCATCATGGCCTCAACCACCCTTGGATCGCAGGGCGTCGTGGCCTGATAATCGAGATAGACCGGCTTTTTCATGCGGCGCGATGCTCGGCTTGCAGACGATGAACGATGGCGCAGAAGCGCTCGATGAATAGATCTATTTCCGACGCCATGGTCGCCCAGCCCAAACTGATGCGCAGCGCGGCGTTGGCGAAATTGTCCTGCCCCATGGCCAACAGCACACCGCTCGGGGCCAATTTGCCCGAGCTGCAGGCCGACCCGGCGCTCACGGCGATATCGGCGAGGTCGAGCGCCATCAGCAGGGTCTGCGCCGGAAGGCCGGGGACCGCGAGACAGCTGGTATTGGGCAGCCTCGGCGCCCGACCGCCCAGGAATACCAGATCGGGCAAGGCGGCAAGACAGGCTTGCTCCAAATGATCCCGCAGTGCGGCCAGCCGGTAGGCCTCGGCCTCGACATCGCCGAGATCTTCGATGGCGGCGGCGAAACCGACGATCGCCGCGACATTTTCGGTGCCGGCGCGATGACGGCGCTCTTGGCCGCCGCCAACCAGCAGCGGCGCCAGCTTTAGATCGGGGTCGCGCAGAACCAAGGCACCGACCCCCTGCGGCCCGCCGATCTTGTGAGCCGAAAGGCTGAGCAGATCGATGCCCAAAGCCTTCATGTCGATCGCACCCTTGCCGAGAGCCTGCACCCCATCGCTGTGCAGCAGCGCGCTATAGTCGCGGCAGAGGGCGGCGATATCGGCGATCGGCTGCCTTACGCCGGTCTCATTATTGGCCAGCATGACACTCACCAGACAAGGACGGAGGTCTTCGCCAAGCATGCCGGCAAGCGCGGCCAGATTCACCACGCCCTGGTCATCGACTGGGATATGCCGCTCGACCGGCCCCCGCAAAACCGAAGGATGTTCGACCGCGGAGGCGATCACCCGATCGCCGGAAAAACCGGTCAAGGCGAGGTTATTGGCTTCGGTCCCGCCTGAGGTAAAGATCACCCCGGCCGGATCGACGCCGAGGTGACCTGCCAGGGTCTCACGCGCCTGTTCAATCAACCTGCGCGCCTGGCGTCCCGTTCGATGCACCGAGGATGGATTGCCCGGCTGGCGCAACAGCTCGACCATAGAATTCCAGGCCGCATCGCGCAGCGGCGCCGTGGCGTTGTAATCGAAATACAGCGTCACACGTCGACCGACGGACCACCGCCGGGCCCGCGGATCTTTTTGACCAGCCCGCTCCTAGTCCTTAAGCTCATGGGGCATCCCCTTCGGCGACCCCCTCGATGACCCCGCGGACGACCCGGCGGCGGGGCGGCGCAATCGGAGCCGGGCGAGTTTCGGTCTGGTCACTTTCCAGCGCAGTGATCCGCTGCATCAAATGCGCGATTTCGGCGCGCAAGGCTTCGACGGTACGCACCACCGGATCGGGCAGATCGGTGTCGCAGCCATAGGCATGGAAGCAGTCATCCTTGCCACGCGCCATGACGATCCGGGCCGGAATTCCCACCATGGTCACGCCAGTCGGCACATCGGCGAGCACGACCGCGTTAGCCCCGATGCGCGCGCCATCGCCGACCCTGATCGGACCCAATATCTTGGCCCCGGCGCCAACAATGACACGATCGCCCAGAGTCGGGTGACGTTTGCCGCCCTGCAAAGAGGTGCCGCCCAGGGTGACACCATGATAAAGGGTGACATCGTCGCCGATGATGGCGGTCTCGCCAATCACCACGCCGCTGCCGTGATCGATGAACAGGCGTTGACCGATCTGAGCGGCAGGATGAATCTCAATACCGGTGAGCAGTTTGCCAATATGCGAAATGATGCGGGCGGCCAGCGGCAATCGGGCTTGCCATAGACCATGGGCAAGCTGGTAGAAACGCAGCACATGAAATCCCGGATAACATAGCATGACCTCAAGCCCGGAGCGAGCCGCCGGGTCACGAGCACGAATCGAGTCGATTTCATCCCGAAGTCTCTTGAAAATCATGGCCCACAATATGTTATGTTACGCCGCCCCGGCAAATGGGGTTCGCCGCTCTCCATGGCTATATAGGATTTCCGACTTCGCCGGTCAAGAATTGCCCGGTCATGACACAACCGAATGACTGACACCAAACCGGACCGTCGCGCTTGCCGGCCCGGAACACATTAATCAAAGAGCCTGACAAAACATCATGCCAGAAGTCATTTTCAACGGACCGGATGGCCGGCTTGAGGGCCGCTATCAACACGGTAAACTTTCCAATGCTCCAGTGGCTCTGCTGCTTCATCCCCACCCGCAACATGGCGGCACCATGAACCACAAGGTGGTTTATGCTCTGTACCATGCCTTCCTGCGACGCGGTTTCTCCGTCCTGCGGTTCAATTTCCGTGGGGTCGGACGGTCCCAGGGGAAATTCGACAATGGCCAGGGCGAATTGTCGGACGCCGCCGCCGCTTTGGACTGGATGCAGAGCTTCAACAGCAATGCGTCCAGTTGCTGGGTCGGGGGGTTCTCGTTCGGCGCCTGGATCGGCATGCAATTACTGATGCGGCGCCCGGAGATCGACGGGTTCATCTCCGTAGCGCCTCCCGCCAACAATTACGACTTTACCTTTCTTGCGCCCTGCCCCTCGTCGGGTCTGATCGTGCATGGGAGCAAGGACGAGCTGGTGCCGGAGCCGTCGGTGGCGAAACTGGCGCATAAGCTGTCGACCCAGCGCAATATCAAGGTGGATTATACCCTGATCCCGAACGCCAACCACACCTTCACCAATTGCCTCGACCCTCTGACCCGGGTGATCGACGATTATCTTGCCCTCTTGCCGCTCGACCTGCCGGTCGAGGCGGCAGTCGCGGTCGGTTAATCACACCAGTTTAAGACGGCGGCCGGTGCACCCGGCCCGTTAATACCAGTTTAAGACGGCGGCCGGTGCACCCGGCCGCCGGGCTGGGGCGCCGCAACCCCCGTCGTACCAGGCCAGCTAAGCGGCAAGCCGCTCAGGCTGCGCACCGCGAGAAAGGCAAAGCCCTGAGCCTCCAGGGCATCGCCATCCCATCCCTGCTGTTCGACGGGGGCGACCGCATTGCCCACCGCCTCGGCCAGCTTTGCCATCAGATAGCTGTTGTGCCGTCCGCCGCCGCAGATCAGCCAGGCGCGCGGCGGCTCGGGGAACCAGCGACCGGCAGCGGCGATCGACGCGGTGGTGAAAGCCGCCAGGGTCGCGGCGCCGTCGGCTGGTGTCTTGCCGGCTAGCAAGGCGGTCGCATGGTCGCGGAAATCATCGCGATCGAGGGATTTGGGCGGCTGGCGCGCGAAGAAAGAGTGGTCGAGAAACCGCGCGACCGCGCCGAGATCGACCACGCCCTGCAGCGCCAGAAGACCGTCCTGATCGAAGGCGGCGCCGGTATGCTGCAAGACCCAGTCATCGAGCAGCGCATTGCCAGGTCCGGTGTCGAAGGCGAGCAGAGAGCCATCGGCGCCGATCCAGGTGACATTGGCGACGCCCCCGATATTCAACACCGCCAGCGGCAGGGACTCCGCTTCGGCAAGGGCGGCGTGATAGGCCGGCAGCAGAGGCGCCCCCTGCCCGCCCGCCGCCACGTCGGCACTGCGGAAATCGCTCACCACGGGCAATCCGGTCAGCTCGGCCAACAGCGCGCCATCGCCGATCTGCCAGGTGCGGCCATGCTCCGGCTGATGGAGGATGGTATGGCCATGAAAACCGATCACGTCGATGGAAGGAGTTCCTGCCCGGCGACGCAGCTCATCGACCACTTCGGCATGAAACAGGGTCATGTCGCGCTCGATTTCGGCGACTGCGCCGACGCCGCCCAGACTCTCGCGCAATCCCTGACGGAGCGCCGGCGGGTAGGAGATGGTGAGGGAAAGGCCAGGCTTGCCGGCCGACACGCCGTCGGTCGCGAGCAGCGCGGCATCGACGCCGTCCAAGGACGTGCCTGACATCAGCCCGAGGGCCAGCAGGGTCGGTTGTCTGGTCTCAGCAATCATGGTACAGCCTTACCCATCATGACAAATTTCCGTTCCGAATTTCTCCGCAGTTTAGACCAGCGGGGCTTCATTCACCAGGGGACCGACCTGACCGGCCTCGACGAGAAACTGACCACCAGTGTGGTCAGCGGCTATATCGGCTTCGACTGTACGGCGGATTCGCTGCATGTCGGCAGCCTGGTGCAGATCATGGCGCTCTTGCATCTGCAGCGTTCCGGCCATCGACCGATCGTCCTGATGGGCGGCGGCACCACCAAGGTCGGCGATCCGTCCGGCAAGGACGATGCCCGCAAATTGCTGACCACTGAAGACATCGGCCGCAATATGGCCGGCATCAAGTCGGTATTCAGCAAATTCCTGACCTTCGGTGATGGACCGCAAGATGCGGTGATGGACAATAATGCCGATTGGCTCGATGGTCTGAATTACATCGATTTCCTGCGCGACTATGGACGGCATTTCTCGGTCAATCGCATGCTGACCTTCGACTCGGTCCGCCTGCGTCTGGAGCGTGAGCAGCCGCTGTCCTTCCTCGAATTCAACTATATGATTCTCCAGGCTTATGATTTCCTCGAACTGGCGCGGCGGCGCGGCTGCCACCTGCAATTGGGCGGCTCGGATCAGTGGGGCAATATCGTCAATGGCGTCGAATTGGGCCGCCGCGTCGATGAGGTCGCGCTGTTCGGACTGACCACGCCGCTGCTGACCACCGCCTCGGGCGCCAAGATGGGCAAGACCGCGCAAGGCGCCGTCTGGCTCAATGCGGAAAGATTGAGCGCTTGGGATTATTGGCAGTTCTGGCGGAATAGCGAAGACGCCGATGTCACTCGCTTCCTCAAATTGTTCACCCTCCTGCCCCTCGACGAAATCGAGCGGCTGGCTGAATTGCAGGGCGCCGAGATCAACGAGGCGAAAAAGATCCTCGCCACCGAGGCGACCCGCCTGGCCCATGGCGATAGCGCGGCGCTGGCCGCCGCCGAGACGGCGCGCCAGACCTTCGAGGAGGGCAACACCGCCGACAGCCTGCCGAGCCTCGATTGGCCTGCCGCCGAGTTCGGCGCGGGAATACCGGCTTTCGTTCTGTTCGCCCGGTCCGGTCTGGCGGCGTCGAACGGCGAGGCGCGGCGGCTGATCAAGGGCGGCGGCGGTAAGGTGAATGACCGGGCGGTGACTGACGAGGTGCAATTGATCACCGAGAGTGACGCCATACAGGGCGTGATCAAACTGACCGCCGGCAAGAAGCGTCATCTGCTGGTCAAGCTCAGTTAGGGACTTTGCCCGTTTCCTTGTCGAAGATGCCGAACAGCCCGCGCAGGAACCCGGGGGTCAGCGCCGACAGTGGATTGACCAGGATATAGGGATCGGCCATCGGTCCCCTGAGCTGATAATCGAGGGCGAAGACACCGCCGCCTTTTTCCGCCGAGAATATGCCGCCGACCAGCGGCAATCCACCCAGCGCGCTGTTCAGTTCATAGGCCGGCACGATGGTGCCTTCGAGGCCGAGCAGGGAATTGTCGAAATCGACCTGTCCCTTGGTGGTGAGTCCCAGCGCGCTGCCCGCCGCCTGACCGTCATGGATCTGCAATATCCCATCCTGGTAGAAGAAGGGCATATCAAGCCTGGTGAAGCGTATGCCCTGGCCCGAGAGCAGGTCATTGATGCCGGTCAGCCCGCCGAGCGACAATAATCGCGCGAGGATCGGCGCGTCGGTCAGTTGAAACGCGCCGACGGTCAAGCTGCCGCTCAGCGACGGCAGGACTTGGCGATCATCGTAGGTGGCCGCGATTTTGAGGCCGCCGCCGCGCATGGTGTCGAAAATATCGAGCGCCTTGAACAGGGCGCCGGCATCGGTGCAATCGACCTCCAACTTCCGGTGAAGATCATGCTGTGGCACGAGGCTGACCGACAGCCGGTGGTGATCGCCGACCTCGGCTGCAAGCGTCGCGCTCCGCCAATCAAGGCGATCGCGCCGCAACTCAAGCGTGACATCGCTGAGCGCGCCATCGTCGGACAGCCAAACGCGGGCGAACGTGCCGGTGACGACGAGCGGTAGGAGATCGGGTCGCCGGAAATCAGCAGGCGGCGGCTCATGGGCAATCGGCATATGCGGAGCCGGCTTCGCCGCGCGGCCGGTCGACGGATCCGACGGACGGCCGGCGACGATTTCCCGCGCATCGAAACTGTTCCCTTCGGCCGAGATGGTTATTCCGCCATCCTCGTCATGGAAATCGATCCGCGCACTGAGATCGCTCCGCGCCAGACTGGCGCGCTCAAGAATGATCTGGCGCAGATCGCCGGTCTGGTCGAAACTGCCGCTGCCCAGCACATCAAGCCGATCCTCGGCCGACAGCCGAAAGCGCGGCAAGGCTTCGAGCCGGTCGCCGCTCAATTTCAGCTCAGCAGAGGCCTGCCCCTTGATCCCGGCGGGCTTGCGATAATTGAGATCGGGCAGGGCCAGATCAATGGCCGTAAGATCGCCACTGGCATCGATGTCCCAGCTTCCGCTGCTCCAGTGGGTCGCGTTCAAGGTCAGCGGCAGCAGGCCATGGACATAGGGCGGCTGAAAGGGCTTGCCGCCCAGTCCGGCCGCGATCCGCCCCGCATCGGACAGTTGGGCGAAGACGACAAAACGGCTCTGAAAATCGGATTTTCCGCCGGCGGGATTGAAATTCTCCCGCCAATGTACGGTTGCCGGCGCATGATCGACGATTCCGACGCCGCTGGCATCCAGCCCATCATTGCCGATGACCAGATGCAGCGTCGCGTCGCTCAGGTCCAATCCTTGATAAATATGCGGCAGCAGCGCGCCCTTGATCTCAGCATCGGCGGTGATTTTGAGATCATCGAGCGACAGGGTCTCGATCATGGGAAAAGCGAGGGTCAGCTTGACCTGGGAGTCGCCTTTGATCTCCCCCGGGTCGAGACCGAATTTGCCGGTCCAACCCAGTGGCGGATTGTCGATGAACCGTAAAATATCCGGCAGGCTGGCATTGATCCTGAGCGAGATCGCGGCGTCCTGGTCGGCGTGGGACAATCCCTTGAGCACCACGACGCCCTCGGGCAACGCCAATCCCGCCGCCTCGCCGCCGGTCATGGCGATGGTGAAGCGATCGGCGTCGAAGCTCACAGCGGCGGCGACATGGTGGATCGAGGGCAGGCTTGGCACATAGCGCACCGTCGCGTCGGACACCGCCATGGTGCCAGTCAGACTGTCGATGATCGCGTCGGCGGGCGGCCGCCCGGCCGGGGTATGCGCAGTCAAGAGTGCGGAAATGGCGGAAATCGTTCCTTGCGACAGATTGGCGGCGATCCAGGCCCGTGGGTGGGGCGCCAGAGCCTTCGGCCAGACAGCGGGTAGCGCGTCGAGGGCGATCCCATCGCTCTGCAAATGCAGGGTTATTCTGGCGTCGCCGGCCGGGTGGTCGATTGATCCGTCGAGGCTCAGCAGGGTGGCGCCAAGATCCAGATGCAAGGCCTCGATGGTCAGCAGGTCGTCCTGATAATTGGCTTGCAGGGTCAGGCCCTTGACCGGCATCTGCAACGACGCGGCGGTGGTCAGATCGAGCAGGCCTGCGCCGGCATTGACCTTGGCGGACAGGCTGGTCAAGCCGTGATCGGGGCTGAAATGGCCCGACACCGTGCCAAAGACGGGGAACTGCGCCACCGCAAGAAAATCGAGAGCGGAGGACAGGCGGGCAAGCGAGGACGGTCGGACATCGGCGACAGTGACGGTCAGATCAAGGCCGCGGTCGTGATCGAGATAAATCCCTTTGGCGTCGATATGGCCGGCTTGCCCGTCGAGCACGACGTCGAGCCTGGCATCCATGGCAATCCCGCGTTCGTCGCGCGAGAAAGTGAGGTCGGCGCGCGGGGCGAGCCCGGAGACCGTGTGGGTCTTGTCCTCAATGATGAGGGAGCCGCCCACCACCTGGACAGTCTGCAACTGACCGGCCAGACTTTCCCGGCCCGGCGGCTCCAGCAGCGCCTGGAACAGGGTATCGGTCAAGACATTGCTCGACGGCAGAGCGTCGTCGACGGGACCCGAACCGACACCGAGACTGATGGCGCCCTGGTCATCGCGGATCAAGCGCAAGGCAGGATGAAGAAAGCGGATCGAACGCGGCACCAGTTTGCCGTGCAGCAGGGCCGCCCCCGAGAGGCGGAGTGCCATCATTGGCAGAGACGCAATGGTGACGCCGCTCTTGACGATCTGAACGCCGATCGCCTCAATCTCGAGGGACCGGGTAGCGGGGCTCCAGGTCAGGATCGTGTTGTCGATCCGGACCGTAAGCGCTTCATCCGGGCGTGACAGGGCCTGCGCGATATAAGGTGTCAGGGGCGACAGGCTGAGCGGACCCTCGCTGATGCGATAGGCGCTCCAGGCCGCCAGGAGCACCGCAATCATTGCGAAACCGCCCAATAACTTGAACAAACCGCGAACGGTGCCATGCACCAACTGACTATTTCCTTGTGAGGGTCTCGCGTAAGCGGCCGGCTTACTTGACCAGCAGCGCAGACTTGCCCAGTCTGCAGCAAAACACAACCATCGGATCATCCCCCGGAGCTTCGCGACAATAATATCGAGGAGCTTCGCGACGATAACATCAAGGAGCTTCGCGACGATAATCACGACGAGCTTTGCGACAATGATGGGGAAACCGCCCCGCCCGAGTGATCCGGCCATGGCCGACCGCCATCGCGACCGTTGGCGGGACGCGGTAACCGCTTTGGAGCTCCCCGCGCCGGTCGGAAAAGATGATTTGCTGGCGGGGCTATTCGGCAATAGTCCCTATCTTTCACAATTATTGGCGCGCCATCCAAAGATCTTTGCCGATTATTGCTCGGAAGGCGCCGATCGCCCCTTCGAGAGACTGCTTGCCTCCCTGGAGGCCGAGCCGCTCGATCAGGAACGCTCCAAATTGATGCACAAGCTGCGCCTCGCCAAGCAGCAGGGAGCACTCCTGATCGCGCTGGCCGATCTCGATCATCAATGGCCGCTCGAAACATTAACTTTGGCCTTGTCCCGTCTGGCCGATCACACCATCCGCCTTGCCTGCCGTTGGCTGCTGTGGCGGGCCCACCAGGAGGGCGACCTGACGCTGCCGGACCCCTTTGACCCGGAACGCGGCTCCGGTCTACTGGTCCTGGCGATGGGAAAACTTGGCGGCTTTGAACTCAATTATTCCAGCGATGTCGATCTGATCGTCTTTTATGACGAAGAAAAAGTGATCTATTCGGGCCGCCGTTCGCCCCAGGAATTTTTCGTCGCCTTATCGCGCGGCCTGGCCCAGTTGCTCGATGAGCGGACCACCGACGGTTATGTATTTCGCATCGATCTGCGCCTGCGCCCGGATCCCGGCTCGACACCTTCCGCCCTGTCCCTGCTGGCGGCCGAGACCTATTACGAGGGTTTCGGGCAAAATTGGGAAAGAGCGGCGATGATCAAGGCGCGCCAGGTTGCCGGCGACCGTGAGGCCGGCGCGCGCTTCTTCGGCTTCATCAGACATTTCATCTGGCGGCGCCATCTCGATTTCGCCGCCATTCAGGATATCCATTCCATCAAGCGGCAGATCAACGCCCATCGCGGCGGCGGAATGATCGCCATTCTCGGCCATAATGTGAAACTGGGCCGCGGCGGCATCCGCGAGATCGAATT
>Ga0116226_10002172_pt1 | contig 16948 bp, 18 predicted proteins | sample S1TSphfallax_FD_89692 | JGI IMG/M metagenome (GOLD analysis project Ga0116226, IMG submission 89692) | Host-associated microbial communities from peat moss isolated from Minnesota, USA - S1T2_Fa - Sphagnum fallax MG | ecosystem: Host-associated > Plants > Peat moss > Unclassified | place: USA... | reverse complement strand
CGTTGTCGTTCTCATCGACCATGCGAAATTCGAGCGTCGCGGTCTTGCCGAGGATCTTCTTGACCTCGGCGGAATTTTGCAGGCCGGGCAGCTGGATGGCGATGCGGTCGACCCCCTCGCGCGCTACCTGGGGCTCGGACACCGCGAGTTCCGGGCTGTTCAGGCGGTTGCGCAAGATGACGATGTTCTGCTGCACGGCATAATTCTGTCGCTCGGTGATTTCCTGGGGGCTCAACGTGAACGCCAGCGCCGGTTCGCCGCCCACCGTCGTTTCGGTCAGATTGACATTGCGATTGTCGGCCTGAATGGCCGCCAGGCCCTTGGCCCGGCTGTCGGCGTCACGAAACAGCACCACCACCCGATTGCCGGGATAATTCACCTGGACGTCCTGGTAGGTGACCCGGGCGCTGCGCAGCGACGCGCGGAAATCTTGCTCATGGCGGTCGAGGTCCTGTTTGACGGCGCCATCGACATCCACTTGATACACGAGGTACACGCCGCCGCGCAGGTCGAGGCCGAGTTTCAGCGGACGGAGGCCGAGACTGCGCATCCAATCGGGCACCCGGGAAGCTTGCGACAGGGCGATCGTGAACTCATCGGGATGGGCCGCCGCGATGATGTCACGGGCCTTCAATTGGTCTTGTTTACTGCTGAAACGCAAGGTGAGTCGGCCCTGGTCGATGAAGGCGCCGTCCGGCGTGACGCCCTTGTCCTTCAACAAGTCGATGACCTCGGTTTGATCGGTGGTCGATACCACCGCGCGATCGCGGGCGAGTTGCAGCGCGCTCTCTTCACCGAATAGATTCGGCAATGCCAGCAAGATACCGACGAGCAGGAGGATCGCGAACAACGCGATCTTCCAGCGGGGATAGACGATCATGCGTTCTTGACCGTGCCCTTGGGCAACACCTGGGCAACCTGGAATTTTTGCAGCTTGATATTGACGCCGCTGGCGATTTCAACGGTCAGGAACTGCTCCCCGACCTCGACCACCTTGCCGAGGATTCCGCCGGTCGTGGCCACCTCATCGCCAGCCGCCACCTTGGAGAGCATTTCCTTCTGTTCCTTGGCGCGCTTGTTCTGCGGCCGGATCAGCAGAAAGTAGAACACCACCAACAGCAACACCGGCAGCATCAGGGCGGATAGCATGCTCTGTCCGCCGCTCGCGCCGGCGGCTTGCGCATGGGCTGAATTAATCAAGAAATCCATAGAGTTACACCCATTCTGGCGGCCGACGCCGCGACGCAAAGCCGCGTAGTATACAGCAGCCGTTGGCAAACTTGAGGAGCGATCTGCGGCGCCCGCGGGCGCTACGGCCCGCCCGCGGCGCCCTGCCGAGCACCGCGCAGCGCGTAAAAGTCCTCCACCCAGGCGGCGTACTGGCCGGCGTCCAAGGCTGCCCGGATCTCCCGCATCAGACGCTGGTAGTAGTACAGATTGTGCACGGTATTCAAATGCGCGCCCAAGATTTCGTTGCACTTGTCGAGATGCCGCAAATAGCTGCGGCTGAAGTGCCGGCAGGTGTAGCACCCGCAATCGGCCTCGATCGGATTCGTGTCCTTCTGATGCACCGCGTTGCGTATGTTGAGCACGCCCGTGCGCGTGAACAGGTGTGCATTGCGCGCATGCCGCGTTGGCATCACGCAATCGAACATGTCGATACCGCGCCGCACGGCCTCGACGATGTCCTCCGGTCGGCCCACCCCCATCAGATAACGGGGCTTGTGTGCGGGCATGTGCGGCAGCAACTCATCGAGCACCCGCTCACGCTCAGCCGCGGTTTCGCCCACCGCGAGACCGCCGACCGCGAGCCCCTCGAACCCGATGTCCTCGAGCGCGGCGAGCGAAGCCAGGCGCAGCGCCGAATGCACGCCGCCTTGAACGATGCCGAACAAGGTCCCGGGCGGCTCGGACTCATGGTAGGCGCGGAAGCCGCGCAATGCCCAGCGCATCGACAGCTCCATCGAGGTCCGCGCCACGGCTTCGGTCGCCGGATACGGCGTGCACTCATCGAAGCTCATCGCCACATCCGACCTTAACGTGCGCTGGATGCGCATCGATTCCTCCGGCGACAGAAAGACGGGCGAACCGTCCACGGGCGAGCGGAAGCGCGCACCGTCCTCGGCGATCTTGCGCATCGGTGCCAGGCTGAACACCTGAAAGCCACCGGAATCGGTGAGGATCGGTCGGCGCCAATGCATGAAGCGATGCAGGCCCTCATGCGCCTCGATCACCGCGAGGCCAGGCCGCAAGTACAGATGGAAGGTGTTGCCGAGGATGATCTCGGCACCGAGGTCCTCGAGGTCCTCGGGCCGCATCGCCTTGACGGTGCCATAGGTACCGACAGGCATGAATGCCGGCGTCTCGACGCTGCCGCGCGCGAACTCGAGCCGGCCGCGACGCGCTCGACCGTGCTGGCAGAGCAGGCTGAAGCGCATGCGCGTCATGGTGTGGCACGCGCGCCGTGCATCGGCGTGATGAACATGGCATCCCCGTAGCTGAAGAACCGGTAACGTTGCGCGACCGCGTGCGCATAGGCTTTGAGCAACGGCTCGCGGCCCGCGAATGCCGCGCACAGCATCAGCAGCGTCGATTCCGGCAAGTGGAAGTTGGTCAGCATGGCATCCACCACCCTGAACTTGAATCCCGGCCGGATGAACAACCGCGTGGAACCGCGGAACGGCATCAACTCGCGGCGCGCGGCGGCGGCGGTTTCCAGGCTGCGCACCACCGTGGTTCCGACCGCCACGACCCGTCCGCCCGCGGCGCGCGTAGCCTCGATCGCCGCGACGGTCGCCTCGGGCACGTCGAGTTGTTCTTCGTGCATGACGTGACGCTCGGGGTCATCCTCCCGCATCGGCTGAAATGTCCCGGCCCCGACATGCAGCGTGACGAACGCATGCAGCACGCCGCGAGCCGCCAGCGCGGAAAAGGTGGCGGCATCGAAGTGCAGCCCGGCGGTGGGCGCGGCAACGGCGCCGGGCGCGCGCGCGAACACGGTTTGGTAGCGTTCGCGATCGCTGGCCTCGGGCGCCCGCTGCACATACGGCGGCAGCGGCATCTGTCCATGCTGGACGAAATACTCGAGCACGTCGCAGGAGAATTCCAGGCGGAAAAAATCCCCGTCCCGACCGAGCATGCGGGCGGTGACGCCTGCCGGCAGCATGACCCGTGCACCGGGCTTCAACCCCTTGCTGGCGCGCGCCTGGACCAGCGCGGTCGTGGGCCCGAGCACCCGCTCGAGCAAGATTTCGATGCGCCCGCCGCTCTCCTTGAACCCCTGGAGCCGCGCCGGTATCACCCGCGTATCGTTGAACACCACGAGATCTCCGGGTGCGAGCAGTCCGGGGAAATCCCTGAAATGCCGATCCTCGAGAGTTTCGCTCACTCCGTCGAGCACGAGCAGCCGGCTGCCGGCGCGCTCGCTCGAGGGCCGCTGGGCGATGAGTTCGGGGGGAAGGTCGAAATGGAAATCGGTGCGCCGCATGGTTCGAGGCGATACTACCAAGAGCGCCGATCGCATATACTGTTCGATCTAGTGCGCCCGGATGGCGGAACTGGTAGACGCGCCGGACTCAAAATCCGGTCCTTTTGCGAGGGTGTGGGTTCGATTCCCTCTCCGGGCACCAGAATTTTTTTTAATGGATGCGCTGTGAATTTTTGCAGTCAATGCGGCTCGCCCGTCGTTTCGAAGATTCCCGATGGGGACCATCTGCCGCGTTTCGTATGCACGAACTGCGGCATGATTCACTATAAGAATCCCCTGCTCGTCTTGGGGTGCGTACCGGAATGGGAAGACAAGATCCTGCTCTGTAAGCGCGCCATCGAGCCGCGCCGCGGCTACTGGACCGTACCGGCCGGTTTCATGGAAATCGGCGAGACGCTGCAAAACGCCGCGGCGCGAGAGTGTCGCGAAGAGGCGCTCGCCGACGTCGAAATCCAGTCGCTGCTCGCCGTGGTCAGCGTGACCCATGCCCACCAGGTGCATGTCATGTTCCGTGCTCGCCTATTGGCGCCGCAGTTCGGCGCGGGCATCGAGAGCTTGGAGGTGGGCCTCTACACCGAAGCCGACATTCCCTGGGACGATTTGGCGTTTCCGAGCGGCGAATTCACGCTGCGGAAATTCTTCGCGGACCGCGCCGCCGGCCGCGACGATCATCACTTCGTCGAACTGACGCGGCCGATGAAGTACTGAGCGCCGACGCTGCCGCCGCCTTGGGCTGTGGCGGCCTGAGGTTGTGGCAGAATGGCGGCCCCGTTCAACAGGTAGAGAAAGGTAAAGTCATGGCGTTCGTGGTCACCGAAAGCTGCATCAAGTGCAAATTCATGGATTGCGTGGAAGTCTGCCCGGTCGACTGTTTCCACGAAGGGCCGAACTTCCTCGTCATCGATCCGGATGAATGTATCGATTGCACGCTGTGCGAACCGGAGTGTCCGGTGGAGGCGATCTTTTCGGAGGAAGAAATCCCCACGGGCCAGGAAGACTTCAAGCGGCTGAACGCCGAACTCGCCAAACAATGGCCGGTCATCAGCGAGAAGAAGGACCCCCCCGCTGACGCCAAGCAGTGGGAAGGCGTCAAGGACAAGGCCAAACTGCTCGAGCGCTAGCGGCGCACGGCAGCGTCGGCTGCGTGCTGGAGCGCCCGGCGCGTGCGCAGATGCGGGCTGCGCGCCGTCTAGCCCTTGCCCTTGCTGGCGGCTTGTAGATCTTTCAGTTCCTTCACCAATTCCTGCGGCGGCATGTAGCCGTTGATGTAGTCGCCGCTCTCCGTCACGATGGCGGGTGTACCCTGAACTCCGATGCGCTGCCCCAGCGCATATTCGCGCGCCACCGGCGTCGCGCCACAGCCCTGGCTCGCCGGTAACGCGGCGCCGGCTTTTGCGCGCGTGAGCGCCTCATTGCGGTCGGCCGAACACCACACGGCCTCGGCCTTTCGCCAGCTCTCGGTATTCGGGCCGCTGCGCGGATAGAACATGTACCGGACGCGGATCCCGAGCTTGTTGAACTCCGCGATTTCACTGTGCAGCTTGCGGCAGTACGGGCAATCGATATCCGTGAACACGGTGATCGTATAGAGCGGATTCTTCGGCGAGAAGATCAACATATCCGATTCGGGCACCTCATTGATCAAGGCCACGCGCGCGCGCGTTCGGCGCGCCTCGGTGAGATTCACCCGCGTGCTCATGTCGTAGAGGTTGCCGTCGATGAAATACTTGCCGTCGGCGGTCAGATAACTGATCTCCGCACCTTGGGAGTATTCGTAGATTCCGGGAATGGGCGAGGGCCGCAGATCGTCGGCCTTCGAACCCGCCGGCAGCAGTTTCAACAGCGCCACGCGCGGGTCGACGGCCTCATCGGCGGAAAACGCGGGGATCACGAGACCTAGGGCACCCACGGCAATCAGCACCAAGGCGGGAAGTTTGAGCATGATGTCTCCAGCGGTAGGCAGGTGTGAGACCCCACCGCAAGCGGGAGGTTCCAGTCATTCTAGCAACAACGGGTTCCGCTCACGGCAGGCAGCGTCCGTCGCGGCCCGGGGCGCGCGAGCTCAGCCCCGCGGATGGTGCTGCTGATGCAGCTCCTTCAATCGCTCGCGTGCAACATGGGTGTAGATCTGCGTGGTGGACAGATCACTGTGTCCGAGCAGCATCTGCACCACCCGCAGATCCGCGCCGTGATTCAGCAAGTGGGTGGCGAAGGCATGGCGCAATGTGTGCGGCGACAACTCCTTGTCGACGCCCGCTTTCTTCGAGTAACGCTTGATGATGTGCCAGAAGGCCTGGCGGGTCATGCGATCGCCACGGCGCGTCGGAAACAGATAATCGGTCTGCCGCTCCAACAGGATTTCGACGCGCGGGCCCTGCATGAAATGCTCGACCCAGCGCACGGCCTCATCGCCCAAAGGGATCAGCCGCTCTCGATTGCCCTTGCCGACCACTCGGATGACACCCTGGTTCAGATTCACCTGGTTGTGCTTGAGGCTGACGAGTTCCGAGACCCGCAGTCCGGTCGCGTACAGCACCTCGAGCATGGTTCGATCGCGGTGCCCGAGCGGATCAGTGACCGTGGGGGCTTCCAGCAGGGAGTCGACTTCGGCTTCCGTCAGCGACTTGGGGAGCGATCGGCCGATCTTCGGCATGGCGATCTGAGCGGTGGGATCCACCTCGATCAAACCTTCGCGCATCATGAACCGGAAGAAGCGCCGAAAGCTCGACAGCTGCCGCGCCGTCGACCGGGGTCTCGAGCCGCCCTCCACGCGAGCGGCGATGAAGCCCAAGAGTTCGATGCGCGACGCGCGCAGCAGCGCACTGTCGTGGTCCTCGAGCCAGCGCGTCAGTGCGGTGAGGTCCGCACGGTAGGCCGCCAGCGTATTCGCGGACAATCCCCGTTCCATCCAAACCGCATCCAGGAATCGCTGTAGAGCAGGATCCGCAACTTCGCGGGTCGTCGCTTCACCTGTTCCCGAGGTGCGTGTATATCCCGTCCGTTTCAAAGCCGTCGCCATATGTTCCCGCGTTGTAATCGCACGAAATGGTGTCGTACGCGTAATCTGCCCTCAGTATGCGAGGGGTGGTTGCAGGTCGGCGTGAGCGGTCTCACAGTATCCATTAAGTATTAACATAAGGAGAACCAGATCACAGATCTCGAAGAAACACAGGTGCGCACCCGTGTCGCGCCCGCACCACTCGAGCGCTTGTATTCACTTTACGGCGCTGTGGTCTTCGCGCTGCTGGCACTCACCACCGTGGCCGTCAATCTCGTCGTGCCGGGCCCGCGCCGTCGCCGCCACATCGCCGGTGTATTTTCGCGCGCTCTGCTGCGTGCCACGTGGATCCCGTTCACGGTTGTCGGGCGGGAGCGGCTGCCGCGCACGCCCTGTGTGGTGGTCGCCAATCACGCGAGTTACCTCGACGGGATCGTCGCGATCGCCGCGTTGCCATCGGACTTCGCCTTCGTCATCAAGAAGGAGATGGTCCGGGTTCCGCTCGCCGGGTTATTACTGCGCCGCTTGGGATCGGAATTCGTCGAACGCTTCAATCGCCACGAGCGCGGCCGAGATGCACGGCGCGTGCTGCGCACGGCGTCGGCGGGACAATCGCTGGTGTTCTTTCCCGAAGGGACGTTCGACGAGAGGCGGGGCATCCGCAAGTTTCTGCCGGGGGCCTTCACCACGGCATTGAGATCCAACATGCCCATCGTCGCCGTCGCCATCCATGGCACCCGCGACGTGTTGCCGCCGGGCGGCGCCATGATTTACCGCAGGCCCATTCGAGTCGAGATCCTCGCCGTGCTCGAACCGGACGGCGCACGCCACCGCAGCCGTCAGCTGATTGCGGCGGCGTTGGGCGAGCCTCTGGCACCGGACGGTCCATGAAAAGTGGGGTGGGCATCCGTGCCCTTGCCATGTCCAAAATCCATTGGCTTCCTGGTTGGCGGCATCCGTGGCCTACATACATGGCTTCCCCAGGGAGTAAAGCGTTAAAAGCCGGGCAATCCCCTCAACCGCTGTCCACCTGTTGGAATATGCCGCGGCGGCCACTTTATGGTCTACTACCCCGCAATTTTTCTAATGTGCCGCACCATCCGGCGTTAGGCGAGGTTTGATGACCGACAGTGAACGTGATGTCATGGAATACGAAGTCGCCATCGTGGGCGGCGGACCCGCCGGCCTTGCCTGTGCCATCCGGCTGAAACAGCAATCGCCCGACACCACGGTCTGCGTACTGGAGAAGGCCCCGTCGATCGGCGCCCATTCGCTATCCGGTGCCGTGCTCGAGCCGGGCCCCCTGGAAACCTTGTTGCCCGAATGGAATACCGAGTATTCCGGTATGAAGGTGCCGGCCGCCGAGGATGACTTCCGGATTTTGACCCGCAAGGGATCTTTCAAGCCGGTGCCGGATTTCCTGGTCAAGTGGCTGCCACAGCGCCTGACCCACGGCACGCCGTTCAACAACCACGGCAACTACATCGTGTCCTTGGGACAGCTGACGCAATGGCTGGCCGCCAAAGCGGAGGCATTGGGCGTCGATGTGTTCCCGGGCTTCGCGGGCGCCGCCGCACTGTTCGACGACCGTGGCGCCGTGACCGGCGTGCGCGTAGGCGACATGGGGTTGAGCCGGGACGGCACACCGGGCCCGAATTACGCGCCGGGCGTCGACATCCACGCCAAGCTCACGGTGCTGGCCGAAGGCTGCCGCGGTTCGATCTCGAAACAACTGATAAAGAAATTCGATCTCGCGAAAGGCCATTGCCCGCAAACCTTCGCGCTGGGCTACAAGGAATTATGGCAGCTCCCTCCGGGCCGGGTCCGCCCCGGACGGATCGAACATGCCTTGGGGTGGCCGGCCGACAGCAAGACCTATGCCGGCAGTTTTCTCTATCACCTCGATGGCGACCGGGTCTATGTGGGCTACATCGTGGGCCTCGACTATCAGGACCCGCGCTTGAAACCCTTCGAGGCCTTTCAGCAATATAAGAATCACCCGCTCGTCAAATCGCTGTTGGAAGGCGGCGAAATTCTCGCCGCCGGCGCACGCACCATCGCCGCCGGCGGGTGGCAGTCGACGCCGACGCTCGAGATGCCCGGAGCGCTGCTGGTCGGCGATGCCGGGGGCACGTTAAACTTCGCGAAGATCAAAGGCGTTCACCAAGCGATCCGTTCGGGGATGCTCGCCGGCGAGCACATCGCACAGACCCAGTCGAGCGCCGGCTTCGATGCGAGGTGGCGCGCCTCGCCGGGCGGCCTCGAACTCAAGAAAGTTCGCAACTTCAAGCCGGCCTTCAAGCGCGGGCTCTGGCTCGGACTGCTGAATGCCGGCTGGGAAACGCTCACCGGCGGCAGATCTCCGTGGACGCTCGACAACACCGCCGATTTCTCAAGGCTCGAGCGACTCGACGAGTTCGAATCTCCCGACCGGGGATGGGGCGAGCGCACGCTGCCACCGCGCGATCGCGTGTCGTTCGTATTTTTTGCCGGTAACTCGCACGAAGAATCTCAGCCGATTCACCTGAAAGTGGCCGACACCTCCATCTGCGTTACCCGCTGCACCCAGGAGTATGGCAACCCCTGCGAAAACTTCTGCCCGGCCGGCGTGTACGAAATGGTCCCTGATGAGGCGGGCGGCCGTCGCTTGCAAATCAACGCAGCCAATTGCGTGCACTGCAAGGCGTGTGACATCAAAGACCCGTACGAGATCATCACTTGGACGACCCCCGAAGGGGGCTCTGGCCCCAATTACCAAAATCTCTGAAGCACGCTTGCCATGGCGGCACATACCGTGAGTGCACGCTTGAGCGCCGAGATCGACGCCAAGCGCATGGCCGTAGACCCCGTGCAGTGGGCCACGGCGCTGCGGCTCGACGAGCTGGGCGCGCTGCTGCGCAATCCGCCACGCCCCCGCACCCTGCTGCCGTGGCGACGACCGGTGCCCCCCCGCGGCCTGTATCTGTGGGGCGGCGTCGGCCGGGGCAAGACGCGGCTGATGGATTTTTTCTGCGACTCGTTGCGCACTCCCGCCTCGCCGTTGACCGAACGCATTGAGCGCAGCCATTTCTACCATTTCATGCGCGCGGTGCATGCCGAGCTTGGGGCCATCAAACAGCATGCACGGCCGTTGGACTTGGTCGCGCAAAACCTGGCGCGACGGATCCGCGTACTCTGTTTGGATGAATTCCTGGTCGCCGACATCGCCGATGCGATGTTGCTCGCGGGCCTGTTCGAGGGCCTGTTCAGCCGCGGTGTGACGCTGGTGACCACGTCGAACGTCGTGCCAGAGGACCTCTACAAGGACGGCTTGCAACGTCAGCGTTTCGCGCCGGCGGTCGAGCTCATACGCCGCCATGTCGAGGTGGTCCACTTGGACGGCGGCATCGATTACCGCTTGCGCCAACTGGCCCAGGCGCCAACTTATTTGGATTCCTCGATGCCGGGCACTGAAGCCGCGTTCGCCGAGCGTTTCACAGCGCTCACCGGCGGCTTGGGCGAAGGGCCCACGATGCTCCGCATCGAAGGCCGGGCGCTGCGTGCCGAGCGCGTTGGCGGCGGCACGGTATGGTTCGAATTCGCCGAACTCTGCGACGGGCCGCGGAGCCAGAATGATTACATCGAAATCGCGCGCCGGTATCACACGCTGTTCATCGCGAACATTCCGTGCTTCGACCACACCCGCGAAAATGCCGCGCGCCGCTTCATCATGCTGATCGACGAACTCTACGACCGCGGCGTGAAAGTCGTGGTGACGGCCGCGAGCACTCCACTCGGACTATATCGCGGCGAGCGCTTGCGCTTCGAATTCGAACGCGCGGCCAGCCGTCTGATCGAGATGCAAACGGAGCAATACCTCGCCGTTGCGCACCGTCCCGTGGCTTGCGCTCATGGCATAATCGAGCCATGACGATCGTCGCTGAATTTTCCGTGGGTTACCGCCAAATTTTGGATCCGAATGGACGGCTCGTAGGCCCGCTGCCCGGCTTCGCCGAGGATGTCGCCGAGGTCGTGAAGATGTACGAGGCGATGACCCGCGTCCGGGCATTCGACTCGAAGGCCATCAATCTTCAGCGCACCGGTCAGCTCGGCACCTACCCGCCCTCGCTGGGACACGAGGCCACGCATGTCGGCGTCGGGGCGGCCATGGACGTCAAGGACGTGCTTGCGCCGGTCTACCGCGAATATGGCACCCAGCTGTGGCGCGGAGTGACGATGACCGAGATCCTGATGTACTGGGGCGGCGATGAGCGCGGCAGCGATTTCGCGGTTCCGCGCCACGACTTTGCCTGGTGCGTGCCGATCGCGACCCAGACTCTGCACGCGGCGGGTGCCGCGATGGCTTTCAAGATACGCCGGGAGCCGCGCTGCGCGGTGGCCTATATCGGCGATGGCGGAACGTCGGAAGGTTGTTTCTACGAAGCACTCAATCTGGCCGGCGCGCGCACGCTGCCGGTGGTGTTCGTCATCGTCAACAACGGCTGGGCGATTTCGGTGCCTGTCGCCGCCCAGACGGCGACCCGCACGCTGGCCCAAAAGGCCGTCGCGGCCGGCATTCCGGGCCTGCAAGTCGACGGCAATGACGTATTGGCGGTGCGCGCCGCCGTGAGCGAGGCGCTCGCGACGGCGCGCAGCGGCGGCGGACCCTGCCTGATCGAAGCGCTCACCTATCGCTTGAGCGACCATACCACCGCTGATGATGCAAGCCGGTATCGAACCCAAGCCGAAGTGAAGGAGGCCTGGACACTGGAACCGCTGCTGCGTCTGCGCGAGTATTTGCTGCGCGCGAACGCCTGGGACGACGCACGCGAACGAGCCCTGCTCAAGGATTGTGCATTCGAGGTGGACGCGGCGGTGCACGACTATCTCGCGACGGCGAAACCCTCCTGCGATGCGATGTTCGATCATCTGTTCGCGACGCCACCGGCACATCTTGATGCCCAGCGCGCGACCGCGCACCGCTATGCCACCAAGCCCGGCGGTCCGTAAGCTTGGCGAAGGTCACCATGGTCGAGGCAATTGCGATGGCGCATGCCTGGGAGATGCAGCATGACGATTCGGTGGTCGTCATCGGCCAGGACGTGGGCGCCAATGGCGGCGTGTTCCGCGCCACCGCTGGCCTTCAGGCGCGCTTCGGTCCGGACCGGGTCCAGGACACGCCGCTCGCCGAGGCCACCATCGCCGGCATGTCGGTGGGGATGGCCACGCATGGGCTGAAACCCGTGGCCGAGATCCAGTTCATGGGTTTCATCTATCCGGCGCTCGACCAGATCGTCAACCACATGACGCGCATGCGTTATCGGACGCGCGGCAGGCTCACCTGTCCGGTGGTCATCCGCACGCCACATGGCGGCGGCATCCACGCACCCGAGCATCATTCGGAGAGCACCGAGACGCTGCTCTGTCACATTCCCGGCATGCGCGTGGTGTGCCCCTCCTCGCCGGCCCGCGCCTATGGCCTGCTGCTCGCCGCGATCCGCGATCCGGATCCGGTCATGTTTCTGGAGCCGGTGCGGCTATATCGAGCGCTACGCCAGGAGGTGATCGATGACGGACGCGCGCTGCCGCTCGACCGATGCTTCATCCTGCGCGAGGGGACTCAGGTCACCCTCGTGAGTTGGGGCGCGATGACCTTGGAAACGCTCCGGGCAGCGGCGGAGCTCGAGACTCAGGGCATCGACGCCGAGGTCATCGACTTGGCGACGTTGAGCCCGATCGACGCGGACACGATCCTGGCATCCGTCGCCAAAACCGGCCGCTTGGTCATCGTCCACGAAGCGGCGCGCAACGTCGGGGTTGGCGCCGAGATCGCCGCCATCGTGGCCGAGCACGGTCTTTACGATCTACAGGCCCCCATCAGACGCGTCACCGGCTTCGATACCATCATGCCGCTGTTCCGGCTGGAGCACGATTACATCCCCAGCGTCACGCGCATCGTCGATGCGGTGCGGCTGACTTTCGCGGACTAGGAAATTCATGGCGACATTCAAGCTGCCCGATTTGGGCGAAGGGCTGGCCGAGGCCGAGATTCTCGAGTGGCACGTACAACCGGGCGACCGCGTGACCGTGGATCAACCGATGGTTTCCGTGGAAACGGCCAAGGCGGTGGTGGAAGTGCCGGTGCCGTTCAGCGGCACGGTCACCGCTCTGCATGGAGCCGTCGGCGACATCATCGGCACCGGCGCACCGCTCATCGACTTCGATTCGGGCACCGTCGTCGGCATCATGCCGGAGAGCCGCGATGAGGAATTCGTCGAGGCCGCCACCCTGGGTCGCTCTCGGGTGCCCGACGACGGCCGCGCGCGCGCGCTGCCGGTGGCGCGGGCGCTCGCAAGGCATCTGCAAATCGATCTCGCGAGCATCGAGGGCAGCGGCGCCGACGGCGTGATCCGCCTGGGCGACGTGCTCGCGCATGGCGGAACCGCTGCTCGCGGCCGGGACGAATTTCCATCCATCAACCTCGCGGCTGGCGACACGCCGGAGCCACTGCGAGGCGCGCGGCGCGCCATGTCGCAGAGCATGTCCCTGTCCCGCGATCACGTGGCCGGCAGCACCGTTTGCGATGATGCGGACATCGACGGCTGGGCGCGGCCCGGCGACTATATGCTGCGCTTGATTCGTGCGCTGGCCAGAGGGTGCAGCACGGAACCTGCGCTCAATGCCTGGTTCGATGCGGCGAACGCGTCGCGCATCCTGTTCGAGCGAATCGATCTTGCCATCGCGGTCGATACGCCCGGCGGTCTGATCGTCCCGGTGCTGAGAGACATTCGCGGCATGCCGCCGGAGTCGCTGCGTGCCGCCATCGCCGCGCACAAACAGGCCGCGCATCAACGCACCGTTCCGCCCGCGGACCTGCGCGACTTCACGTTGATGCTGTCGAATTTCGGTACGCTTGCGGGGCGTTACGGAATCCCACGGGTGGTGCCGCCCGCCGTGGCCATCCTCGGCGCCGGTAAAGTGCGCCACGATGCCGTGGTGATGGACGGCCGCGTGGTTGCGCATCGGCGCATGCCGCTGTCGTTGAGCTTCGACCACCGCTGCGTCACCGGCGGCGAAGCCTGCCGATTTCTCGCCGCCGTCATCGCAGACTTGGAAAAACCCGAGTAAGTTTGAGCTCATGCACGATCCCGATCCGATCTTCGGTCAGGCCTATCTCCAAGAGCGCATCAGCTCGGAGTTCCCCTTGGCCCGGCATATCGATATCACGGTGGAGCGGGCCGACGATCTGGGACTCGAGTTGTCGGCACCACTCGAGCCCAATGCCAACTTCAAGGGCACCGCCTTCGGCGGCAGCCTGTTCTCCGTCGCCGTGCTCACCGGCTGGGCGTGGGTCACCCGCTATCTCGATGTGCGGCGCATCGCCGCCGACGCGGTGATCCAGGAATCCACCATCCGCTATCTGGTGCCGGTCCACGGCGTGATAAGAGCCAGCCTGGCGATCCCAGCCCTGCTCGACGTTGAGAAATTTCAGAAAATGATGCAGCGTTCGGGACGCGGACGTATCCGCCTCGCCGTGGACATCCGCCATGAATCCGGACTGGCGGCGCAATTCTCCGGCGTTTTCGCGGCGGCGCGACGCTGACATTCTTCAGTTGGAGTTTCGATGATTGGAAAATTGATCTTGGTGAGGCATGGCCAGAGCATCTGGAATGTCGAGAATCTGTTCACAGGTTGGCACGACGTGGAGCTGACCGAACAGGGACTCAAAGAGGCCGCGCAGGCCGGCCGGGAACTGATGGCCGCCAATTTGACGCCCCAGATCGCCTTCACGTCGGTGCTTAAACGCGCGATTCGCACGCTCTGGACCATTCTCGACACCACCGGTCGGATGTGGATTCCGGTCGAGCGTAGCTGGCGGCTGAACGAACGTCACTACGGAGCGTTGGAAGGCCTCGACAAGGCCCAGACCGTCGCCCAGCATGGCGAGGCGCAGGTGAAAATCTGGCGTCGAAGTTACGATATTCCGCCGCCGCCGCTGGCCGTCGACGATCCACGTCATCCGCGTTTCGATCCCCGCTATGCCGATCTCGATCCAACCGACCTGCCGGTGGCCGAATCGCTGAAGGACACGCTGGCGCGGGTCCTTCCGTTATGGGAGACCCGCATCGTGCCGGAATTGCGCGCCGGCAAGACCGTGTTGGTGGTGGCCCACGGGAACTCGCTACGCGCCCTGGTCAAGATGCTCGACATGATGTCGGAGCATGACATCGTGGAGTTCAACATTCCGACCGGCATTCCGATCTTGTATGAACTCGACGAACAAATCCTGCCGGTCAGCCGCCGCTTCCTCGCCGATCCCGCCAAATTGGCGGCGGCTCAGGATGCGGTCCGTCGACAAACCGAGAAGAAATGAGTCATCGCGTCGGGTGACTCGCCGCCTCAAGTATCCGGCGCGATGGCGAGTTTGAGTCCACTCAACGAATCCGTGAAATCCACCTGGCACGACAGCCTCGAAGTCGGCTCGCGATAATCCGGGAGTTCCTTCAGCAGATCGAGTTCGTCGCTCTGGGGCTTCGGCAGCCGCGCGACCCAGCCTTCGTCGATGTACACATGGCACGTGGCACAGGAGCACAAACCTCCGCAAATCGCCGCGACGCCGTAGTCGAGCTCGCGCAGAATCTCCATGATCTTCAGTCCAGGCTTAGCCTCGATCTCGTGCTGCTTGCCGTCTCGATCCACGATTACCATCCGCGCCATTTAACTCTCCGTTGTACCCCACACTAGGGGCGTGATGTCAGGGCCGTTAGTGTGCCGGAACTTCACCGACACGACTACTCGCGGCGCGCAACTGCTAGGCCAGTTTAGCCGCGAGTGCCGCGAGCGCGGCCGCCAAATTCTTGGCGGTGGTCACCGCCTCGGTGAGATTACCGGTGGCAAAGGCGGCCTGGGCTTTCGACCACAGCGACTCGTCACTGCGCAACTCGGTGCGCGCGGCGGCAAGATCGAGCGCTGGCGGTCGTGCGCGCCTGCCCAGCGCATCGACGCGAGCCTCGAGCGCGGCCAGCGAATCGGGCAGCGACGCAGCCTGCGCCGACCACTGCGCTTCGAGCGCACGGGTCACGTCACTTTTGCGCGCGGCGGCGGCGGCCGCCAGACGCTGGGCATCGGTCATCACGCCCGGCGCAGCGCCGAGCACGGCGGCATACTGATGCTGGCGGAACGCGACATCCAGCCCGTCGAGTTCCTGCTGGACCCGAACCAGTTCATCGGGCACATAGCGCCCGGCATCGGCAGCCGTGGCCGCAACCACCGCATGGACGTCACCGAGCGCGCGCTCCGCCGGCTCCATTTGCCGGGAGCAAGCCCCGAGCCCGATGAGCACGGCGACACAGCACGACCTCGAACCCGATCGCATCACAATTCCCGGCGCGCCCAGTCGAGCCACTCGGCCTGCGCCTTGCGGTAATGCGGCGGGGCGAGCTTCGCCCCATCGAGCAAATCCTTCAAGAGCCGCCGCGCATCATCGAGTTTGCCGCGCCGCTTGAGCAGCAGCGCATGACGGAGCCGCGCTTCGGCGCCAGGATAGCCGGGCGACACCGCATCGTACTCATGCTCCGCCTCATCGAGAGCATCCTGCGCTTCGAGCGCGCGCGCGTATAGGAGGTGCCCGTCAGCGGAGCGGAACTCCGGGTTGTTCTTGATCAACCGTTCCAGCGTCGCGCGCGCCGCCGCGTAATCCTTGGCCGCGAATTGCGCCTTCGCCAACCCGAGCAACAGCGTCGGATCGTGCTCGAAGATACCGCGCAGGCCCGCCTCGATCACGGCAATCGCTTCCGTATATTGGCCACGCTCGTAGAGTTCCTCGGCCAGCCGGCGTCGCGCGTCCGTGTTACCGGACACCTCCACCGCCACCGCGGCCTCGCGCAGATCGCGGTCGGGATCGATGATCCGCCCGATACTCGAGCGGGTCCGCTGGGCAGCGCGGCCCCTTGACAACGAGGGCAGGATCTCCACCACCACATACGCCAGCGAGCCCGCGATCGGCAGCAACGCAATCGCCCAGATCCACAGCATGTTCCGGCCGGTCTTGACGACGTGCACGATCAAGCCGGCTTGCACCGCCAGCGTCAACAGAAAAATCAGCGACACGAATCAACTCTCCGAGCAGCTCAAGGTTCGACGATACGCACTTTCCTGCGTATCTCAACACAGCTGCCCCAGCCGATGTTGGACAGCGTATACCCCAGAATATGGTCGGAACGCGGATCGACCGTCACCTCGAGTTCGCAGCCATGGAATCCCTGCGGTGCACCGGCGGGCACCTGCGGCAGGAACCACACATAGATGAGCTTGGTCGGCCCGGTGTCGATCTTGCGCGGTACCCCCAACGCCTCTTGCAGCCGCTGCACCGGCTGTCCCACCGCGCCCGCCGCGATGCGTGGCATGGTGCGCACGGCAAATTCCGAATGGCCGCAAGCGCCCAGCAGCAACCCGGCCATCACCATCGCCGCAGCAACGATACG
>Ga0116226_10002171_pt1 | contig 16957 bp, 14 predicted proteins | sample S1TSphfallax_FD_89692 | JGI IMG/M metagenome (GOLD analysis project Ga0116226, IMG submission 89692) | Host-associated microbial communities from peat moss isolated from Minnesota, USA - S1T2_Fa - Sphagnum fallax MG | ecosystem: Host-associated > Plants > Peat moss > Unclassified | place: USA... | reverse complement strand
CGATTTGGAAGCGGCGTTCCAGGGTCGCATCCTTTTCAATGTATTTGCGATATTCGTTAAGGGTGGTTGCACCAATGGCGCGAAGCTCGCCGCGCGCGAGGGCCGGTTTGAGCATGTTGCTGGCGTCGATGGCACCTTCAGCAGCGCCTGCACCGACGAGGGTGTGCAGTTCATCAATGAAGAGGATGATTTCGCCGTTGGATTCTTCAATTTCTTTGAGGACAGCCTTGAGGCGGTCTTCAAATTCGCCGCGAAATTTTGCGCCTGCGAGCATGGAGCCGAGGTCAAGGGAGATGACACGCTTGTCGCGGAGGACCTCTGGTACATCGCCTTGTACGATGCGACGGGCAAGGCCCTCGACGATGGCAGTCTTGCCGACGCCGGGTTCGCCGATGAGGACAGGATTATTTTTTGTGCGGCGTGAGAGGACTTGGATAACACGGCGGATTTCTTCATCGCGGCCGATGACGGGATCGAGCTTGCCACGACGGGCAAGTTCGGTGAGGTCCTTTGCATATTTTTCGAGGGCCTGAAATTTGGCTTCAGGGTTGGGGTCAGTGACGCGCTGCGAGCCACGGACGGCGGTGAGCGCCTTCAAGATGGCGTTATGGTCGGCACCAGCAGAGGCGAGGGCAAGCTGCGCGAGATCGTCTTTTTGTGCGGCGAGGGCGAGCAGCAAATGCTCGGTCGATACGTAGTCATCCTTAAAATTGGTGGCTTCTTTCTGCGCCTGTTCAATGACTTTATTGAGAGCGTTTGATGCTTGGGGCTGTGTGCCTGAACCGGAGACGCGCGGGAACTTTTCAATGGCCTGTCGCACGCGAGTGAGAACCTGATCGGCAGAGGCACCAATTTTACCGAGCACGGGGAGAACGATGCCGTCGGCATCCTTGAGCAGGGCGTCGAGCAGATGGAGCGGGGTAACTTCAGGATTGCCGAACTCGGCCGCAGTGGTGCTGGCGGCCTGAATGGCTTCCTGCGATTTGACGGTAAATGCATCCCAACGAATGGCCATGTGAATCTCTCTTTGCTTGTTATGAAGCTAAATCGGGTCTTTCTATATAGATGCTGTAAAGTCGATCGGGAGCAGCCGTGATGTTTTAAGGCTACTCCCGCAGTGATTGAATTTGTTGTTTTGTAGCTTACGCAGCTGGCTTGTTTTCCGATTTTGACTCCACCTGGTTAGCTTTGTTGGAGCCGATGGAGACTTTGATCTGTTTCGGCTTGGCTTCGGCGCGCTTGCCCAGTGTTATGGTAACGACGCCAGCATCATAATTCGCATTGATGTTGGAGGTATCCACGGTGTTGGGCAGGGTGAAAGTGCGGATAAAACTGCCGTAGCGACGCTCGATGCGATGGTAGTTCTCCTGCTTGGCTTCCTGCTCCAGCTTGCGCTCGCCGGCGATGGTGAGGATGTTGTTTTCAACGCGAACGTCGATGTCGTCCTGCTGAATGCCGGGTGCTTCGAGCTTAAGGACCAATTTATGCTCGTCCTCGTAAATATCAACCGGGGGGACAAAGCTGCCGGTGGTAAGGCCCTCGTTGCTGGAACCCGGCTGGGCGAAGTCCTGAAAGATGGAGTTGAGGCGGTTTTGCAGTACAGCCACGTCATGTAAAGGCGTGAAGCGAGTGATAGTCATAGGTATTCCTCCTGCAGTTGGATCAAGAATATGTACGGGCGGCATAGCCGTTGACCGCTGATTAAATAATAGCATAAATACAACAGAAAATATGATAATAAAACACTCATATCTATTAAAATATTGTAAGTGATTGATTTTATGTGCAATAAATGGATAAAAATTATAAATTTTATTGGTGATAGGATATAGTTGGTATAGATTGAGTTTTGGGAGCCAGTATGAGCACGGCGGATGATCCAAAATTAGAGGAGCATAACCCCTTGGTGCAATTTTTGTAGGAGCTTGTGTTGCGCGAGATTGATACTACGCGGGAACGAGACACCGGGCGGGAAGTTCAAATTCCTTCTGTAAAAATTTTCGTGTGAACTATTTATCGGGGAGCCATATTAGGCAACTTCAGTCCTTGTCTCAATGGTTCAGACGAGGATTACCATGAAGTTACATGTGGGTGCTGGATGCGCTTTAGGGTTACGGCTTGCTTTGTTCCGTTCACTAACTTCTGCGTTGGGCAGATAGTACAGTCTGCGTATAAAGCTTTCTTGCCTTCTTTGTTTATATCTTACATAAGAAGATCACATGAAGCATTATCTGCTGGTCCAAATAAATGGTGTGTTCCTATATGCCATGTAGCAAGTTCCCTGTCTCCACGATAGAAAACAGCACGACCATGAACTATACGGCATGGTTCGATGGGCTTTGGTTGAGAAACTGACGCAGTATTTGTTAGTGCTCCTACAGAAACCGCAAAGCTGAGTGACAAAATCAGAACAATGTAAAGATATAACTTGCATGAATTTATTACCTGGTGTGCCGTTGCAAAACAATAACTTTAGTCGTCGACTCTCGTAATTAAGGATTTATGGCCAAGAATTTATAGTTAGCAGAAGGATGTGTGATGAGTTCGTCAAAAGTTGCTGACGAAATAACGAATCCCCGTGTTGAACTTATGCACCGTATGCCTGCGCTGGATGGTTTGCGCACCCTGGCGATCACGATGGTGTTTTTAGTACATTATGCGGACCTACCACCAGATAATTTTATTTTTGTACTAATTACTCGTTTGACCCAGAACTTTTGGATTGGAGTTGATCTGTTTTTTGTGCTGTCGGGGTTTCTGATTACCGGAATACTCTATGACACGCAGAGAGACAGTCAATACTTCAAGCGGTTTTTTGCACGGCGCGCAATGCGTATCTTTCCGCTCTATTATGGGGTCTTTTTGCTCATAGTTTTGGCGGTACCAATAATGAATTATGAATTGCATTGGGCGCAGTTTCCATTCCTTATATATATTGGAAATTTTTTTGCAAACTCAAATCCTAAACTCTACAGTATTTTTTCTGTGGTTCATCCGGCATGGACAATATCGATTTCACATTTTTGGACATTATGTGTGGAAGAGCAATTTTATTTGATATGGCCATTCGTGGTATGGATGGTGCGAGACAGGGTTAAGCTGCTGCGAATTGCTGTGGTGATCTGCATATTCACTCTGCTGATGCGTTTTTTCATGCAAGCAGTATGTGGCCCAGAGATAACGCAGCTTTACTTTGGAGAGACAATTTTCTGTCATGCGGATGGTTTGCTGATCGGTGGCATACTCGCATTGCTACTGCGCGGTAAGAATGCCGAAGTCTGGCAGCGCAACAGCAAGTGGGTCTTTCTGGTTGCAGCCACGCTGATGTCCATAGTTTTCTTTAAGCCAGTTAGATGGGCATTTTGGGTGGATACGATTGGTCTGACTTTGACGGCGCTGACCTCGGCAGGCTTAATCGGCATGGCGATACAACCTAGCAAAATAACTTATCGAATATTTAATGTTCGGCCATTGCGGATGATTGGAAAGTATAGTTATGGCTTTTATGTATACCACTATTTATTTGTGGTGGCATGGAGGCATTTGTTGGCGATGATGATTGGTTGGGTCCATTCAGCGTTGCTCGCATTGTTGATTTATTTGCCAGTGGTATATGCCGTTTCATTATTGGTATCAAAGATTAGCTATGACTTTTTCGAATCACGTTTTCTGCGGTTGAAGAAGAATTTTGAGTATGATGCGCGGACAACTTGAGATACCAAACATCAGATGTCTGTTTCCCCTGCAGTAATCAAACTGTGAATCGCAGAAATATACTCGGACAAAGATAGCTTAGTCCTCGATCTGGGTGATGAGGCATTTGAGGTAGCTGGTTTCTGGCAGGTTGAGGATGGCGGGATGGTCGGAGGCGGCACCTCGAGTTTCAATTAGGCGGACTCGGCGACCGGTATCACTAGCAGCTGCGGCGAGAATGCCGGTGAAGTCGGCAAGCGAGATGTGGTGGGAGCAGGAGCAGGTGACGAGGGTGCCGCCGGGAGACAGCATCTTTAGGGCACGTAGGTTCAGTTCCTTGTATCCGCGAAGAGCACCTTCAGTGGCCCGCTTGGATTTGGCGAAGGCGGGCGGGTCGAGGACGATGGTGTCGAAGCGGGTGTCGTCGGTTACGGTGGCCTCGTAGTCGCGGAGGTAGTCGAATGCGTTGGCGACAATCCAGTCGATATTCGAGCTAAGAAGTCTTGGTGCTGATTGATCTTGATTAAGCCCTAAATTACGTTCGGCAACTTCGAGGGCAGGGCGGGAAAGATCAATGGCAGTGACCTGGGAGCTGACAAGCGCGAGATGGAGCGCGAAGCCGCCCTGGTAGGTGCAGACGTCGAGTGCTTTTCCGCGGGCATATTTTGCAGCGGCGGAATAGTTTTCGCGCTGGTCGAGGAAGGCACCGGTCTTCTGGCCTGCATCTGCGTCATAGTAGAAGTTTAGACCGTTGAGGCGAAAAATAGTTTCAGTAATGGGTGATTGTGGCGTCGCGGAATAGAGCGGGCGCGGGTCTGGTGTCGGAAGCTGCTCTAGCTCGCGGATGCGTGGGTCAGGCCGCTCAATGATGGTGGTAATAGAGTTGAGGCCGGGTGAGCTGCGGATGGTATCGGCGAAAACGCGGCGGACGTCGTCTTGTGCCGTGCCTTGGGTGAGGAGCTGAAGGATGACGAGATTGCCGTAGCGGTCGGCAATGATGCCGGGGAGATTATCGGCCTCGCTGAAGACGAGGCGGCAGGCATCTGTGCCGGGTGACTCAGCGAGAATTTTGTTGCGGAGGGCGATGGCGCTGATGAGCCGGGTACGGATGAGGGCGAGATAGTCCTCGCGTGTGGCTTGTGGTGTAGGTGAGATGAGACGTAGTGTGATCTGCGAAGTGGAACTATATAGTGCAGTGCCTAGGGGCTGGCCGCACGGATCGGCAACAGAGACGAGTTCGCCGGGTGTGATGGACCCAGTGGAGGAGGGAATTTCTTCGGTGATATCGCTGCGGTAAACCCAGAGGTGGCCTGCGCGTATGCGGTCGGCGGCACGGCGGGAGATAAAAATGAGTGCGCCGGTAGGGGTGATGGACTCTGTCATGACTGACTCAATCATAGTGGAACATGAAGAGTGAGAGCTCAACCATGGATTTTATGGATAAAGATGGATAGGTCGAAAACCTTAAGAGTGATTTGTGGGGATGTAAGTCCTGATAAGGTGAAAATGAAGTGTGTTAAGAAATCTATTCAGGAAATTAGGAGTGGGGGTTGTGATGAAATGCAGCATTGTTGCAATTGGTAGGCTGGGTATATTCGTTGGAATTTTTATGGCTTTGGTTTCTAGAGTCGCAGCGGAAGATGTGCCACTGGGTGCCCAGAGGGTTATGACGAGCAGCGCAGGCACGACTGAGATTGGCTGGCTGAATGGGGTTGAGTACAGGATAGACGTACCGCAGGGATGGCAGCGGACATCAGGGCAGGGTGGCGGGTTACTGGTCTACTACCATGGATATTCTGAAACCCCATATCTGTATAAAACTACAGACGGCTTGAATGATGTGGCTATAGCGGCGTTGCAGCGTGGATATGCAGTGGTGCAAAGCAGTTACGCGGTGACGGGATGGGCGCTGGAACATGCAGTGGCTGACACTGAGGCGCTTCGGGAATATTTTGTGGGCAAGTATGGAGTACCGAGTGAGAGCATTCTTTCCGGCCACTCCATGGGTGGTGCGCTTACGTTGATGACAATTGAAAAGTCGCCCGAGCTATATGATGCAGCGCTGCCATTTTGCGGGCCGATAGCGCCGACCTACGACTTTATCCAAATGCGGACGGCGCAGTTGGCGGCATTCGAATATTACTTCCCCGGGCTGCTACCGCCGATTGACGCCATCCCTGCGGACTATAAAGAGACACCGGAGAGGATTGCAAAGTTGAAAGCTGCAGTGGAGGCCAATCCAAAAGCTGAGGCGGAGATGACGGCGCTGACTGGTGTGCAGGGCGCGGATGATTTGGCGCATAAAGCGTCCTATGCAGTGTATGTAGCGATAGATTTGCAGAAAAAGTCCGGCGGCCAGCCGTTCGATAATCGCAACCTGGTATATTTTGGAACGTCAGATGATGCAGCATTGAATCGTGGGGTACAGCGTTTTGCAGGTGATGCAAAGGCGGCGCAGTATCTGGTGCAGCACTTTACTCCAACTGGAAATTTATTGCGGCCCACGCTGGCTGTGCATACGCTTTATGACCGGCTGATACAGCCTTCGACTGGCTACTGGTATAGCAATTTAGCGAGTAAGCAGGGGCATGGCGATGACTTCGTGATGCAATATGTGGAGCGCAGCGGGCACTGCAACTTTACTCCACAACAGCAGAGTGGGGCGTTGGATGAGTTGTTGGGATGGCTGCATGATGGCAAGAGGCCAGTGGCAGGGCTGCTGAAATAGGGAAAGCCGTTTCGAGTGTGGACGGCAGATTTTCAATGATTCATCCCTGCGGCCTATAATCAGGCATGGCAACCACTGAGCCAGTGCGCAGTGAAACTGAGGCGGTGACGACGGAATCGGCAAAGCCGAAGCCGGTACGGTTTGTTACGGGCAAGGCTGCGCGGATGGCGGATGGTGAGAATTCAGCGCCCAGCAAAGACAATATCCCGAGAGACATCAATAACAAAGAAATCATTAGTAAAGAAATAATCGACCAGCGTTTTGAGCATTTGCTGGACACGGTACGTGAAAGCAGGCCTACGGATGATCTCGACATTATTCGTAGGGCGTGGGCGTACTGTGTGGAGCAATATGCAGAGCAGAAGCGCGCATCGGGTGAGCCGTATGTGATTCATCCGCTGGAAGTGGCGCAGGTGCTGGCCGAGATGAGGATGGACTCGACGGCGATTGCAGCGGGGTTGCTGCATGATGCGGTGGAAGACACTCCGGTGACGACCGAAGACATTTCACGGATGTTCGGCGAACAGGTGGCGCACATTGTTGAGGGCGTGACCAAGCTGGACAAGATACAGTTTGCAAACCGCGAAGACAGGCAGGCGGAGAACATCCGCAAGATGCTGCTGGCGATGGTGAGTGATGTGCGGGTCGTATTGATAAAGCTGGCCGATCGGCTGCACAATATGCGTACCCTGCAACATTTGAAGTCTGAACGGCAGCAGATGATCGCGCAGGAAACGATTGATATTTATGCACCGCTGGCACACCGGCTGGGCATGGGCAAGATGCGTGGTGAGTTAGAGGACCTGGCATTTCGCTATGTTGACCCTATTGCGTATGAGCAGGCCAGCCGTGAGCTGGGTGAAGTGCGCGCCAGTGGAGAAAAATTTCTTCGCGGCGTAGCGGCGGAGATTGAGGGACTGCTGAATGCGAACAATATTCAGGGCCGGGTGGAGTGGCGCATCAAGCGGCTGTACAGCGTACACCAAAAAATGACATCACAGCAGTTGCCTCTAGACCAAGTATTTGACCTGCTTGCGGTGCGGATTATTACTGGCTCGCTGGGGGATTGCTATGCGGCGCTGGGGCTGGTGCATGGCAAATGGAAATATGTGCCGGGGCGGTTCAAGGACTTTATTAGTATGCCGCGGGCGAATATGTACCAGTCGCTGCACACCACGGTGATAGCAGAGAGTGGGCACCAGTTTGAGGTTCAAATTCGCACAGAAGAAATGCATCGCGTGGCAGAGGAAGGTATTGCAGCGCACTGGAAATATAAGGCTGATGAGGAGATCAGCGGCAAGGACGAACAGCGGCTGGCCTGGGTGCGGCAGTTGGTAGAGTGGCAGCGGGAGATGAGTGACCCGAACGAATTCATCTCGACGTTGAAGGTGGATTTGTATCCTGAAGAGGTTTATGCCTTTACGCCAAAGGGCAAAGTGGTGGTGCTGCCGAAGGACGCCAGCCCAATTGATTTTGCGTACACGGTGCACTCGGAGGTGGGGAATACCTGCGTGGGTGCGCGGGTAAATGGACGCATGGTGCAGTTGAGGACGAAGCTACGCAACGGCGATATCGTAGAGATCATCACACAGAAAGGGCACACGCCCAGCCGTGACTGGCTGAGTTTTACGAAAAGCTCGCGGGCGCGGAACCGCATAAAACACTGGCTGAATGAGCACCAGCGTGAGCGTGCGACGGAAACAGGTCGCAAGTTGCTGGAGCGCGAGGCACGCAAATACAAGGCTGCGCTGAGCAAGGTGACGGACGCAGAGTATGAGCGTGTATCGAGTGAGTTTGGCACATCCTCAGCCGGTGATTTGCTGGCGGGGGTTGGCTTTGGCAAATTATCGGCACGGCAGGTGCTGCATAAGTTGCTGCCGGAAACCGCGGCGTTGTCTGGTGCGGACGCGGCTGTTGAGGCTGGCAGCGAGGGCGCTGGAGGAATCGGGGCCGGATCCATAGGGGCCATGAGCGATGCTGTGAAGCGCGTATTTTTTGGGCGCGGGTCGGAGTCGCTGCTGGTGGAGGGCCAGGATGATTTGCTGGTGTATCGGGCACGATGTTGTAATCCGATACGCGGCGAGGAGATTGTGGGCTATGTGACGCGCGGCAAGGGAGTGGCGGTGCATGCCCGAAATTGTCCAAATGTGCAGAACCTACTATATGAGAGTGACCGCAGGATTGAAGTGGACTGGGCGAAGACTCCGGAAGCGGATGTCGCTGGCGTGACCAAGACTTATCCGGTGAAGTTGATACTGCATTGTGATGACCGCACGGGCCTGCTGAAAGAGCTAACAGCGGTGATTTCCGACGATGGAACGAATATTCGGAGTGTGGACTCAAAGCCGGATGAAGAAAACAATGGCGCACTGGTGGAGTTTGTGGTGGAGACACGCGATGTACGGCATCTAACGAGATTGGTGACGGCTTTACGGCGGATTGGCGGGGTCAGGGACGTGCAGAGAATGCATAAGATCTGAATATGACAGGAAGATAATCATGGCGAACAAGATTCAAGTGGCGACGACGAAGGCCCCGGCGGCAATTGGACCGTATTCGCAGGCGGTGCGGGCGAGTGGAGTGTTGTACTCGTCGGGGCAGATCGGTTTGGAGCCGTCGACAGGCGTGATGGTTGATGGTGGGATCGAGGAGCAGACTATGCGTGTACTGGAAAATTTGAAGTCAGTACTGGCAGAGGCGGGACTGGATTTGGCGCATGTGGTGAAGACGACGGTGTATCTAAAAAGCATGGATGATTTTGCAGCGATGAACGCGATCTATGCCAAGTATTTTGCACCAGAGAGTGTGGTGGCTCCAGCACGGTCCACAGTGCAGGCGGCGGCATTGCCGAAAGATGCTCTGGTGGAGATTGATGTGATCGCGGTTGGATAGAAATAAAAGCCGACCACGGATCACAGAGATAAATGCGGATTTTAAAGTCAAAATCAATAACGAGTAAAGCAAAAGCGTTTACATATATTTAGGAGGAAATGATGGCGGAAGAAACTGTAAAGGCGGAAAAGATCATGAAGACTGAGGCGGAGTGGCGCGAGTTGCTGAGTCCAGAGCAGTTTCAGATTATGCGCAAAAAAGGCACTGAGCCTGCATTTACCGGGGCGCTGGTGAACAACCATGATGACGGGATCTATCGCTGTGCCGGGTGTGGGGCCGAGCTGTTTGCGTCGGACACGAAGTTTGAGTCGGGCAGCGGATGGCCGAGTTTTTGGCTGCCGGTAACGGCAAGCGCCATCGCGGCGCATGAGGACAACAGCTACGGAATGCGGCGGATCGAAGTGACTTGCGCGCGGTGCGATGCACACCTAGGGCACCTGTTCCCAGACGGGCCGAGGCCGACAGGAATGAGGTATTGCATCAACTCAGCTTCATTGGAATTTGAGAAAAAGTAGGGTAGGGAAGGCCAAGTTTTAGCTGGCCTTTTTGACCTTGCCGCCCTTGATGCAGGTTGTACAGACGCGAATGCGCTTGGTGCCACCCTCTACGGCCGCTTTTACCGGCTGCAGGTTGACGTTCCATCGGCGGCGCGTGGTGTTGTTTGCGTGTGAAATGTTGTTTCCGAACTGCGGGCCCTTGCCGCAGATATCACATATTTGTGCCATACAAGACTCTCCAAAAGCGGGAAACCAGAATCTTCAGAATAGCTGAAATTGAGGCTGAGGGCAAGGCGATTACCGGGCAAGCTGCTCAATCTGGCCGATATGGTTGAGGTCATGCCCGGCCAAGGTCTCAATGATGGTGCGAAAGGTTATGTCGCCCAGCTCGGGGTGGCTGAGTGGGCGGGCAAAGTCCTCCGGAGTTGCGGAGGCGATGAGTTGCAGGTCCCAAGTGCGCGCGGCATGGAAAAGTGCAAAGGCGGAGGCTGCTGTGTACTGTGATTTTGGCGCTTTGTAGCGAACAGCCCAGTCATCCTGATCAAAAGGTTGGATAAGATGCAGCGGTTGGGCAAGGGACTGGCGTAGGCGGACAGCGAAGACCATTTCGAGGTCGGCGAGGTGACACAGAATTTCGCGAACACTCCACTTATCAGGTGCATGGGCGCGGTTTAGTTGCTCAAGCGAAAGATGCGAGATGAGCTCTGAGATGGTTTGTGGTGTCTGTGTGATGACGGCGATGGGGTCGAGGCTGCTGAGGTAGGATGCGTAGGGGTTAGCCATATCTGTAATCTCGATTTGTTAAACCAACATATCTTGCTGTCGGTCATGCTGTAAATTGATTCTTGAAGATGGGTCATAAATACAACATCAGGGGCGTGACCTGGCAGTTTGAGGACTTGCGGATGCTACTGGCGCGGGCTACCCCGCAGCGAAGTGGTGACGAGCTGGCCGGTGTGGCTGCTGCGAGTGATGTGGAGCGGGTGGCGGCGCAATTGGCGCTGGCTGACCTTCCTCTGCGGGCATTTTTGAATGAAGCTGTTATTCCGTATGAGCTGGATGATGTGACCCGGCTGATTGTGGACAGCCACGATGCGGTGGCATTTGCGCCGATTGCTTCACTGACTGTCGGAGAATTTCGTGATTGGCTGTTGAGTGAGCAGGCCACGGGGGAGCGCATTGCGGCGCTGGCTGCGGGGCTGATGCCGGAGATGGTGGCTGCGGTCAGTAAATTGATGCGGGCGCAGGATTTGATCGCCGTGGTGCGCAAGGTGCAGGTAGTGACGCGATTTCGGACGACGGTGGGGCTGGCGGGGCGGCTTTCGACACGCTTGCAGCCGAACCATCCAACAGATGATGCGGCGGGGATTGCTGCATCCATGCTGGATGGCCTTTTGCTGGGTAGCGGTGATGCGGTGATCGGCATCAATCCAGTGAGCGACAATGTGGAGATGACGGCACGGCTGTTGCTCCTGATTGACGGTGTGCGGCGGCGTTTTGCCATACCGACCCAGAGCTGTGTGCTGGCACATGTGACCACGCAGATGGAAGCGATGCGCGCCGGGGCGCCGGTGGACCTAGTGTTCCAGTCGATTGGTGGCACGGAGGCGTTGAACCGGTCTTTTGGCGTGACCTTAGAGCTATTGGCTGAAGCAGAGGCAATGGCGCGGGAGTTGCGGCGAGGTGGCATTGGTGAGGAGACGGGCGGCGAGAATGTGATGTATTTCGAGACAGGGCAGGGAAGTGCACTCTCGGCGAATGCACATCACAATGTGGATCAGCAGACGTTGGAGGCCAGAGCATACACGGTGGCACGGCGATACAGGCCGATGCTGGTGAACACAGTGGTGGGATTTATTGGGCCGGAGTATTTGTATAACGGGAAGCAGATCATCCGCGCAGGGTTGGAGGACCATTTTTGTGGCAAGCTGCTGGGTCTCCCCATGGGGTGCGACATCTGCTACACCAACCATGCAGAGGCGGACCAGGACGATATGGATGCGCTATTGGTCATGCTGGGCGCAGCGGGCGTGAACTACATTATGGGCGTACCGGGTGCAGATGATGTGATGCTGAACTATCAGAGCACTTCATTCCATGATGCGCTCGCGGTGCGGCGGTTGCTGGGGCTGCTGCCTGCGCCGGAGTTTGAGGCATGGTGGGTCGGTGAGGCGCGTGAGGAGTTGGTGGCGCTGGCGAATGCTGGAGAGGTGAAATTTCTGAGTGAGTAATGAGAAGCTAATTCCGCAAAAGACAGGGCTGCTGCAATGGAGTTTGCAGCAGGAGCGGTTGCGGTCGCTGACTCCGGCGCGGGTTGGATTGGAGCGCACGGGCGATGCGGTGTCGACGCGTGAGTGGCTAGATTTTAAGCTGGCCCATTCCGAGGCGCGGGACGCTGTCCACACGGAGTTACAGGTGGGGCCGCTGATGCAGTCGCTGCACGAGATGCAGCTTGAGTGCGTAGCGCTGGCGACTATGGCGCAAGACCGTGCAAGTTATTTGCGGAGGCCGGACTGGGGCCGGAAGTTGTCGGCTGAGTCGGTAGAATTGGTGAGGGAAAATACGAAGTCGGCTGATCTCGCCATTGTGATTGCCGATGGATTGTCGGCACTGGCAGTGGAGCGGAATGCTATGCCGCTGATCAATGCGTTGGTGCCGAAATTCAGTGAGATGAATTTGAGCATTGCTCCCGTGGCTGTGGTGACGCAGGGGCGTGTTGCGGTGGGGGACGAGATTGGCGCAGTGCTGGAGGCTAAGATGTCGATCACGCTGATTGGCGAGCGGCCCGGTTTGAGTGCGCCGGATTCACTGGGAGTTTATTTGACTTGGAACCCGCGTGTGGGATGCACGGATGCAGAGAGAAATTGCATATCCAATATTCGCGCGGAGGGTTTGGGGCATGCGGAAGCTGCGGCGCGGATTGCTTGGTATGTAGCGGCGGCGTTCAAGTTGGGGATGACGGGAGTTGTGCTGAAGGACGGTGCGATAGCGCTACCGGCACAATAAAGCTAGCCGATGACGACGGATTTAATGTTCATGAATTCGCGCATGCCGACTGCGCTTAGTTCGCGGCCATAGCCGGAACGTTTGATGCCGCCGAAAGGCATGCGTGGGTCGGAGGCGACGATGGCGTTGATGGCCACAGTTCCGCATTCAAGTTGCTCGACACAGATGCGCTGCTCGTCAGGGTCGCGGGTCCAGGCGGCAGCACCAAGGCCAAAGCCAGTCTCATTTGCAATCTCAATGGCCTGGTCGAGACCGTCGATGCGGTAGAGAAGAGCGACCGGGCCGAAAAATTCCTCAGTAAATACGGGTGCCTTGTAGACGTAGTCCTCAATGGGCACGGAGATGACGGTAGGTTCATAGTAGTTGCCGACGCCAACAAGACGCTGCCCCCCGGTGAGGATTTTTGCCCCCGACTCAACGGCGCGAGTGACCTGAGATTCAACATCCTCCAGCACGGCGGTGGTGGCAAGAGGGCCGATATTGGTGGTATCACGTAGCGGGTCGCCGACTTCGAGGGCTTCCATGCCAGCGATGAACTTTTCAGTGAAGTCCATATAAATGTCGTCATGCACGAAGAAGCGTTTGGCAGCGATGCAGGACTGGCCGGAGTTGATGGTGCGCGCGGTGACCGCGGCATTGATGGCGGCCTCCATATTGGCCGAGGGCATGACGATGAAGGGGTCACTGCCGCCGAGTTCAAGCACCGTTTTCTTGATGAGGGAGCCAGCCTGCGCGGCGATGGAGCGGCCTGCGGCCTCACTGCCGGTGAGGGTTACGGCGGCGATGCGCGGATCGTTGAGGACATACTCGACTTGGTCTGAACCAATGACGAGGGTCTGGAAAACTCCGCGTGGGAAACCGGCGCGACGGATGACGGACTCAATCTCAAGCGCGCATTGGGGGACGTTGGAGGCATGTTTCAGCAGTGTGCCATTGCCTGCCATGAGTGCGGGAGCGGCGAAGCGGAATACCTGCCAGAGGGGAAAATTCCAGGGCATAACGGCGAGGATTATGCCGAGCGGCTCATAACGCACATAGCTTTTGCGTGCTTCGGTGCGGATATTTTCTTCGGCAAGGATGCGGTTGGCGTTCTCCGCATAAAAGCGGCAGGTGAGCGCACACTTGGCGACTTCATCGCGGGCGGCGGTGATGGGCTTTCCCATCTCGGTGGATATCAGCGTGGCAAATTCTTCGTTTTCCTGCTCCAGGATGCCAGCAAGTTTTCGCATCCACATAACGCGGAGCTGCATGGAGGTATTGCGATAGTCGCGCCACGCACGATTGGCAATGGCGAGGCGCGAGTCAATTACATCGGTGGTGAGGGCCGTGAATTCGCGGATGACTTCGCCGGTGGCGGGATTGATGGATTGAATGGCCATGCGGACTATCTACGAAGTGGTTCTCCTAAAGCAACTAGATGTGATTCTATCCTGAGGCGATAGTATCTTTAGAGTTGAGGGAAACAATTCTGAACGAAGTTGGGAAAGTTTAAGGGCGATGGCGGAAAAGAAAAAAGTGAAGAATGCATCCATGACGGGAGCAAAAAAAATAGCCTTGATGGGGCTGGGTACGGTGGGCAGCGGCGTGGTGGAGCTGCTGGCGCTGCGGAAGCTGCCGGGGATTGAGCTGACGCATATCTACAACCGGAATATTGCGGCGAAGCGGGCGCAAAAGACAAAGCTGAAGATTGCTGACAGCGTGGTTTGGACCGAGAGTGTTGACGAGGTCCTGCGCAGCGATGTGGACATCGTTGTGGAGCTGGTGGGCGGGCTTGATCCGGCGGGGAAGTGGGTGAAGCGGGCGCTGGCGGCGGGCAAGAGCGTGGTGACGGCGAACAAGCAGCTGATTGCTTATGAAGGCCGCGGGCTGCTGCAACTGGCGGCGCGGAGCAAGGCGCAACTGCTGTATGGTGCGGCGGTGGCCGGCGGCGTGCCGGTGATTCCGGGAGTGCTGCAGGGGATTGGCGGCGACGCGATTACGCAGGTGAGCGGGATATTGAATGGGACGTGCAACTTTATCCTGAGCAAGATGGAGGCGGGCGCGGAGTATGCCGAGGTGCTGGCCGAGGCGCAGCGGCTGGGGTATGCGGAGGCTGATCCGACGGCGGACGTGGACGGGTATGATGCGCGGGCGAAGCTGGTGGTGTTGACGCGGATTGCGCTGCGGGCGGAGATTGACGTAGAGAAGGTGGCGACGGAGAGTATACGGCGGATTGCGGCGATTGATTTTGCGTACACGCGCGAGATGGGATGCACGATACGGCAGATATCGCGGGCGGCGCTGGATGGGAGCATTGTGCGGGCGCGGGTGGCGCCGATGGTGGTGCCGAAGTCCATGCCGATTGCGGGGTCGCATGGGACGCTGAATACTGTGGTGACGCACGGCGCGTTTGGCGGCGATGTGGTTTTCAGCGGGCATGGCGCGGGCGGACATCCGACGGCTGTGGCTGTGGTGAGCGACATTCTGGCCGTCGCGCAGGGCTTGATTCATGGAGGCGGGGGCCAGGTGGCGCAGCCGGTTAAGAGGCGCGAGGTTAGTGGTGAGGTGGTTGCTCCGCATTATTTGCGGTTTGTGGTGAATGACAAGCCGGGGATTGTTTCCGGCATTGCGGGCGCGCTGGCGAAGAATGGGATTAATCTGGACAGCATTTTGCAGCATGCCGGGTTCAGCAAAGACCGGCTGCCGTTTATTGCTACGGTCGAGCCTTGTTTGAATACGACTTTGATGAAGGCGGTGCGGTCGATCAGCAGGATGGATTCTATGCTGGAGGCACCGCTTTGTTTGCAGATTTTGACGGCGGAAGATGGAGACGTTTAGAAAGTGCTCTGTTTCATGAGAGAGAGAATTTGATGAGACGCTGGCAGTGGTTGATTTTGCTTCCAATAATTGCCGTATCGAGTGTGATGGCCCAGGACATCGGGCATACGAGGCACGTCTCAATCAAAGCTCTCTATGCAGGACTAAATAATGTTGGTTATGTGTACGCATCAATGATTGACAACCAGCATCTGCTGATTGAAATTACGGCAGACTGCAGGAAAGACAAAAATACCTGCTGGCCCGATAAATATTTTGTGACCGATCTTGATGGGAGCTTATTAGCAAAACGAGATGTCTCATCTCCATATAAGATTTATCTGTTACTTGATGGGCGATTCTTAGAAGAAAGCAAAAATAAACTGGAATTGCTAGATATTAATTTATCTCCGATATCAACCTACAACTGTAAATCTGCTGATTGTGGAGATAGATTTTCATATAGCCATGTTCCTCAGAAGGTCTGTCTGCAAGATTCTCCTGATTCTTGTCATCTGATTGGTTCTCAGCGAGAATTTCCAAGCGAGGTTTTCAGCAAATATGATCGGAAACCTAGTTTAAGTCCACTATTGCAAAGAGCGCGAGATTTAAAGGCCACAGAGGCGGTTCTTATCACCCCAAATGAGGTTTGGTATATGGATCAGAAATACAATATCTATCAACTTCTCAGCGGTGCAGAGCCAAAACTAATTGGCGATAAGATTTGGTTTTCACTCGACAAAGACAGCGGATGCAATATGGAACTTAGTGTGGGTAGCAATCCGCGTATATTAGCTTCTTGTGAAACTGAAGGCATCAAGATTGATTATGACGATGGAATTGGATTGCTTGGCCAGATTGCCGTTTTCGATGTGCATACTCATAAAATGATTCTCCGCCGAACCGTCGGGTACGGTTCCAGATATTCTCTTTCACCGGATGGAACCACTTTGATTCACGTTCGGCAGAAGGCAAAAATGATGGATTTAGAACTACTTCCTTAGGAAGTCAAGCGATGAAAGTGCCCCACAACTTGATGAAGGATGTGGGGCTTTTGGTTTTAATCCGCGGCGTGGTTTTAGACACTGGGGCGGAGGTGATTTTTGCGGACGAAGCCGGTGTCCTGTGTGGGGATGTCTTCGCATTCAATTTCGAGTGTGGTGACGGGGTACTGAGGAGCTTCGATGGGCAAGCCGGTGAAGCGTACGCGGAACTCGTCCTGCACAAAGTTGATGGGCTGGCCGGTGAGGACGAGCATGGCCGACTTCACCTTGGTCATCAGGCCGGAGATGGCGACATACTCACCCGGCCAGTAGTGGACGTGCATGTAGAGTGTTTTGCCCCT
>Ga0116226_10002170_pt1 | contig 16958 bp, 13 predicted proteins | sample S1TSphfallax_FD_89692 | JGI IMG/M metagenome (GOLD analysis project Ga0116226, IMG submission 89692) | Host-associated microbial communities from peat moss isolated from Minnesota, USA - S1T2_Fa - Sphagnum fallax MG | ecosystem: Host-associated > Plants > Peat moss > Unclassified | place: USA... | reverse complement strand
TCAGCTACGAAGTTTCACGGGCTATTGGAGTCCCTTTCCAGAGCGCCCAAATTGTTCTCTGGTGGTTCAATGGGGCTTTCAGGCCCGCGATCTACTGTTCCGATGTCAAGACGGCTCTTTACGTCCATAGCTTTTTCATCGCGCCAACCGGGGGAATCGGCTTTCGCGTTTGTCCCTACGACGGCGAGATTTTCTTCCAGACACGACCAAACCAGGATTATTGCTGTCCCGCACACCGAGAAGCTCATCGTGTTGCGCGGTTCCGCAATGGCAAGAAGCTGGAGATAGCAAGGGCAGAAAATACAAGGGGGAAAGATGGCAGTCACAAAGCGCGGTAAGGTGTGGCACTGTCATTTCGTTGTCAACGGGCAACGATTTCGGCAGTCACTCGGCACAACGGACTGGAGAGAGGCCCAAGCCAAAGAAAAGCAATTGATAGCGCAAGCCTCAGAGGGCAAGCTTTCACACACGACCACCAGCCTTGCACGTCAGACTTTCGGACTCGCGGCTGATGACTATATGGCTGCTCGGCATCTGGAGCTTGCACCCGCCAGCCGAGCCAAAGAAAAGCAATTACTGGTGCAACTCCGGGCCTACTTCAAAGACAAGCCGTTGAAGGCGATTACAGTAAAACAAATCACCGAGTACCGGACGTGGCGGGCTGCTCAGAATGTTGGGCCAGCCACGCTGAATGCAGAGCTTGGCATCCTCCGCCGGATGTTGAAGCGAGCCAAGCTCTGGGCGCGTGTTGCCGACGATATACGGCCCCTGAGAGAGCCTTCGACCATCGGACGGGCATTAAGTGAGGAAGACAAGCAACGGCTGCTCAAAACGGCTGTACTGCGCCCAGAGTGGGAGACAGCCTACCTTGCCGCGATCCTCTGCCTGAACACCACGGCGAGAGGCTGCGAACTGAAAGGGCTGCGATGGGCAGACATCGACCTTTTCCAGCGGACCATTACGATCCGCAAAACGAAGACAGCGGCGGGTGAGCGCATGATTCCCCTCACCAACGTCGCTGCCTCTGCTCTGGCGCGTCTGCGGACGAGGGCTGAGTCTTTCGGCCCGGTAGAGCCGTCGCACTACGTCTTCGCGGCCTTCGTCCCCAAGTTCAACTTCAATGATACGAACGTGGTGGGTTACAGCCTCACCGGGTACGACCCGACCCGGCATATCAATAGCTGGCGGACGGCGTGGCGTTCGCTCACGAAAAAAGCAGGGTTGCCGGGATTCCGGTTCCACGACCTCCGGCATTGTGCAATCACGTCGCTTGCTGAGAGTGGCGCGGCGGACTCAACCATTATGGCGATTGCCGGACACGTAAGCCGCCGGATGCTCGAAAGGTACTCGCACGTCCGCATGGAAGCCAAGCGCACAGCGATGGAAACCCTCTCAAAAAGCAGCAAAATGGAGGGTTATGACACAAACCATGACACAAACGCTCTGCCCCAGAGCCTCCGCATCGTCTAAGTTGTTGATTTGATTGGTGGACCTGATCGGGATCGAACCGATGACCTCTTCCATGCCATGGAAGCGCGCTCCCAGCTGCGCCACAGGCCCAACCTGCTCGTTACATTGTCGATCTTACCACAGCCGCTGCGGCCCGAGGGTCCGATCGCGTGGGCTGCGTCCGCAGCTCATAGAACGGGGCCCGGTATGTGGAGCGCAACCAGTGTGCCCTGGCCCAGTTGACTGGAGATCTCGGCTTTGCCGCCGTGTAACTGGGCAATACTCTGCACGATTGCCAGTCCCAGGCCGGTGCTGCCTGAGCCCTGGGAACGAGACGAGTCGACCCGGAAAAAGCGGTCGAAGACCCTGGGTAAAGCTTCGGCAGGAATGCCTACCCCGGTGTCGGAGACCTCAATCCGAATTCCGGACGGATCGGGTTTCGCCTCTAGCAAGACCGCTCCGCCGGGCGGGGTGTGCGAGAGAGCATTCGAGACCAGGTTGCCTACTGCCCTTTGCAGCAGCGAGCGGTCGAGTTCGACCATGACCGGATCCGCTGGAACGCTCACGCTGAGCGAAACTCCGCCGTCTGCAGCCGAAGCCTCGTAATATTCCCGCACTCCTGAGAGCATCGCTCCCACGTCGACGCGCTCACGCCGCAGATCGGTCACCGGGCTCTCGGCACGGGCCAGAAACAACAAGTCGCCAATGAGGTCGGAGAGCCGCACGGACTCTTCCAGGCAGGACTCGACTACATTGCGATATTCGTCAGCGCTGCGCGCCCGGGCGAGAGCCACTTCTGCCTCGCCTCGAATATTATTGACCGGCGTGCGCAGGTCGTGCGCGATGTCGGCGGAAAATCTCGAGATACGGGTAAAGGATTCTTCCAGGCGATCGAGCATCTTGTTGAAGGTGCCGGCCAGCGCTGCGAGTTCGAAGGGATATCCTTCGGTTGAAATGCGTTCCTGCAGGTTCGTCGAAGTGATGTGGCGCGCGGTGGTTGCCATCTCCTCCATCGGGTGAATGCCGCGACGGGCGATCTGATACCCGACCCAGGAAAACATGGCGAATGTCGCGAGCAGAATGGCGTAAAACCAATCTCGATACCGGGCCAGCAGCGCTTCCTTTTGCGATACGTCAATCGCAATGTCGATGGTGGCGTGCTGCGGCGGCAGGTGACCAACCGGAAGCGAGACACTGATGACACGAAAACTCCGGCCGCTGCGGCCCCTCATCGGGATTCCGCGATGAGGACTGCTCCGGGTCTTTCTGGTCAACTGTGCGAGGTCCAGCTGATCGGCCATGCCCGGCGTTGTGAGAACGGGCCTGCCGGCTTCATCCAGCAGACGGATATAAAACTGCTCGTAGCGCCGCGCGGCTGATTCGAGTTCGATCTCTTCTCTTAGTCCATCGATATCGTCTGGGCGATCCCGCAACATGGTGCTGAGCACATTCACCTTGTCAGCGAGAAACAGGTCGGTGCTCTTGTCCAGCTCATTGACCAGCACCAGGTAGAGGCTGGCAATCGCGGAAAATACGAGCAACAATCCTGCCAGCGCATAGGCCGCGGCTAATCGGAAGGCCAGGCTTCTCCACAGGCGCGAGAGAGCCGCAGGGCTATGGCTCTGATTCCAGAACATATCCGGTGCCTCGAACGGTCCGTATGAGTTTGAGCGAGAATGGATCGTCCACCTTGCTGCGGAGCCTTCGTACGTGAACGTCGACAACATTGGTGTCACTGTCGAAATTCATATCCCAGACAGACTCGGCGATCAGGGTCCTCGAGAGCACTTCGCCCTTGCGCCGCGCCAGCAGCGAAAGCAGGAGAAACTCCTTGGACGTGAGTTCCAGCTTTTGACCGGCGCGGGTTGCGCGCTGACGCAGCAGGTCGATTTCCAGGTCGGCCAGGCGCAGGGTCTCTTGCACGCGCGAAGGGCCGCGGCGCAGAAGGGAGCGGACGCGGGCGAGCAGCTCGGAGAAGGCAAATGGCTTTACCAGGTAGTCATCGGCGCCCAGTTCGAACCCGCGCACCCGCTCATGCACCGCATCGCGGGCGGTCAAGAGAAGCACCAGCATCAGCGAGCCTCGCTGCCGCAGGCGGGTGAGGACCTGCCAGCCATCCATGCCTGGCAGCATAACGTCGAGGATCACCAGGTCGAATTGCATCTGCTGCGCGACTAGAAGACCATCCAATCCGTCGGCGGCCACGTCGACGAGAAAGCCAGCCTCGCTCAGCCCTTTCTTGAGGAAGTTGGCGGTCTTGGCTTCATCTTCGATAACCAGGATTCTCACGATCCACTGCTCCATTCGGGGAATCTCTTCCGCATGCTCTTGGGCCGCCGCAGCCCGAAACCCTCATCGATCAAAACGTGAACCGCCCGGCGACCTGCAGGACTCTCGGCATACCGTTCGGACTGATCTCCTGCAGCGCTCCGAAGTTGCCCGCCGCCGGAGTTCGGCACAAGATAGCAGGTCTGTGTCAGCGACACGCAAGTCAGGAAGGTCGGACCACGCCTAACCTCAAATGAATACCAAGTTGCCATTGCTGGGTGATGAAAAGAGCAGGCAGCAGGCCCGGGGCGGTTGGGATTGATACGCGGCGCCATCGGAATATCGGGAATAAGAGTTACTTCAAGTTACCTTTACGAGTTACCCCCCAGCGATAAAGTTATCTCGCGGCTGCTCTGGTATAACCAGACACGGATATCTTGCAAACGCGGCAGAGCGAGGAGCTGGTTCCATTGTGAAGACAATCTACGAGCGCAATGGCGTCGAAAAGAAGTCAGTCACTTCCTGGCTCCAGGCCGACCAGGCGCAGCCAGGGCTGACGGTCTGGTTTACGGGGTTGAGCGGCGCGGGGAAGACGACGATCTGCACTGCGGTGCATGCAGAACTCCAGGCGCGCGGGTATCGCGTGGAGATGCTCGACGGGGATGTGGTGCGCCGGCAACTGTATCCGGATCTGGGCTTCAGCAAGGCGGATCGCGACGAGAATATACGGCGGATCGGGTTCCTCGCGCAGTTGCTGACGCGCAACGGAGTCATCGCCCTGGTGGCTGCCATCTCACCCTACCGGGCTGCGCGCGACGAGGTTCGCAAGAGTATTGGCCACTTTCTTGAAGTGCACGTAGACGCGCCGCTCGCGGTTTGCGAAGACCGAGATCCGAAGGGGCTGTACAGGAGAGCGCGCTCGGGCGATCTGCGCGGCTTGACCGGAATCGATGATCCCTATGAGGCTCCGCTCGCGCCCGAGGTCCGATGCGCCACCGAGCGCACGACCGTGCATGCCTGCCGGGACCAGGTGATCTTTGCCGTACTGCAATCTTTGCCGCGCGCGCGGTAGTTTCCCTGCTCGGAGAGCGCCATACTCACAGCAGATTCAAATGGGTATGATATGGCTCTGTTCACAAACCATGTCCCTGTCTATCCCACCAGCCGCGCCGCCGCAGTTGGCCCCTCTGCTTGCCGCGGCCGCGCAATTGCTCCGAGAACAGCGGCCGGCCGACGCGATTGCACCCCTGCGCGGTGCTTCGCTGCTTGCGCCGTCCAATGCCATCATTCAGCATGACCTTGGACTTGCATGCCTTGAGGCCGAGCGCCTGCCGGAGGCCATCGCGGCGTTGCAACAGGCGGTCGCCTGCGACCCCCTCTATGCCGATGCGTATTTTCGCCTGGGCATTGTGTTCGAAAAGATGGGCAACATTGCTGCGGCAATTGCCGCCTATGACCGCGCGACCGAGTTGCAGCCGTCGCTGACCGAGGCGTGGTTCCGCGCGGGCGCGCTGGTGTACACGCTCGGCCATCGCGCTGAGGCGATCGGTTGTTTTCGCCGGGCTGCGGCGACGGGGCCGAATACCAGCTTCGGCCGCCTGGGCAAGGCCCGGGCGCTGCTTACCGAAGAGCGCAACCAGGAAGCCGAAAAGGTGCTGCGGCACACGCTGGCGCGTCACCCCGGCAACGCGATGGCGCTGGATCTGCTGGGCAATCTGCTGACCGAATTCGGCCGCTTTGACGAGGCGCGGCAGTGCTTCGATCGCGCGATCACGATCGCACCGCTGCTCGCCGGCAGCTACTACGAATTGGTGCGGTGCCGGCCGGTGACGCGCGGGGACGAAGGTCTCATCGAGAGGATGGAAGCCGCGCTGGCCACCCCGGGACTCGAAGGCACGCAGCGTCTGCGGGTGCATCTCGCGATCGGCAAGGCGGCCGAAGACCTGGGCGATTATGCGCTCGCCATGCAGCATTTCGATGCGGCATACCTGGTGCGGCGGGGCTATGCGCCGTTTGACCCGGCTGCATTCTCGCTCGAGATCGACCGCATGATTGCGCGCTGCACCCCGGAGTGGATCGCGCAGGCGGCCAGGGCGGGAAGCCCGGATAGGACGCCGGTGTTCATCCTCGGCATGCCGCGCTCAGGCACCACGCTGGTCGAGCAGATTGTGTCGATGCACCCGGAGGTGCGCGCCGGCGGGGAACTGCATTACTGGAACCAGCGCGGGGCGGCCTGGCACAGCCCGGGCGGGATCGAGACTGGAGTCGAGACGCCGTTTCTCGCGCGGGCGGCGGTGGAGTATCTCTCCGTGCTGCGGTCGATTGCGCCCAAGGCCGCGCGAGTCACCGACAAGATGCCCTTCAACTTCTTGTGGGCCGGGCTGATTCATATGGCGTTTCCGCGCGCGACGATCCTTCATTGCCGTCGCGCTGCGGTGGACACGGCGCTGTCGATTCATCAGACGCATTTTCATCCGAGCCTCGCATTTCCTACCGGCGGAGCGGATCTGGTCGAATACTTTCGCGGCTACCAGCGGCTCACCGGTCACTGGAGAGATGTGCTGCCGGCGGATCGATTTCTCGAGGTCGAGTACGAGGAGTTGACGCGCGACCCTGAGCCGGTGAGCCGTCGGATGATCGCCGCGTGCGGATTGAACTGGCACGAGGCCTGCCTGCGGCCTGAGGCAAATCCGCGAGCGGTCAATACTCCCAGCAAGTGGCAGGCGCGGCAGCCGATCTATCGCAGCTCGGTGGGCCGCTGGCGGCGCTACGAGCCATGGCTGGGTCCGTTGCGCGCGTTGGTCGAAGATACCCCAGAAATGCACGCGAATTTCGCCCGCCAATAACACTCCTGTAACATGCCTTTCCCCGGGGCGAGTAACAGCGAGGCATAACTCGGAATAAGTGCAAGATGACGAAAACGTAATCCCGATGTCATGCTGGCGTCCTTCCGGCCCGCTAAGGTTGGACGTGTCGAAGCTCGACCTGCCTGGTTGCCTCGATAAGAAACCGCCAGAGCTGTATCAACGAAGTTTGTCTCCAACATGCGTGTTTGAAACCAAGGAGTCCGGAAATGTCCCAAACCAAGTCTCGAAATCATTCTCAGAAGCATTCGAGAAGAAACCGTCTGCGTCCGCTCGCCGGGCTGCTGGCAACGGGGCTGAGCCTGCCCGCGTTCGCTCAGTCCGTGCCGTTCCCGACCTACACCACCGGCGCGCAGCCGGATGGATCCTTTGTTGTGAGCAGCGGCCAGGTCATCACCCCGGCCGGCACACAAGTCGATCTGGGCATCCGCGTTCGCGCTAAGGCCGTCGCACTGAATCCGACCGGCAACCACACCGCCGCCGTACTCACCATGGGCGCGACGGAAGCGGTCGAGATCTTCGACACCCGCACCGGCGCGGTCCTGCAAAACTACATCACCTTCGGTGCGGATTCGAGCGGCAGCTTCAACGGCATCGCCTACTCGGCCGACGGCAAGCACCTGCTGTTCAGCCAGGACAGCAGCAACGTCACCATCGCCAAGGTCACCAAGGAAGGTCTGCTCCAGGACGAAGCCCAGGTCAGCGTTCCGCCCAACAACTCCTTCATCCAGTGCTTCCCGAACAGCCCGCCGGCCGCTTACGCCAATCCTTGCGGCTCGTTCTATAGCTCCTACACTTCCTATCCTGGCGGCCTTGCGATCTCAAGCGATGGCAAGAGCGCGTACGCCCTGCTGAACCAGAACGACACCCTGGCCAAGATCGACCTGACTGCGGCGACCCCGGTCGAGGGTACCCAGATCCGCGTCGGCAATGCGCCGCACAGCATTCTGATCTCGCCCGACGGCTCGACCGCTTACGTTTCGAACGAGGGCGGCCGCGTCGCAACCGCAGCCGACTTCCAGATCAACTCCGCCGGCACCGAGATTGTGGCCAACGAGATCACAGGCGCGGCAGTGACCGGCACGGTTTCGGTCGTCGATCTGAAGACGATGAAGGTCACCGCAACGATTGCGACCGGTCTGCACCCGACCGGCATGGCGTTCTACAACGGCTACCTGCTGGTCGCCAATACGTACAGCGATACGATTTCGGTCATCGACACCTCCACCAACGAGGTCAAGTGGACCGCCCCCATTTCCCTGCCGATCAGCATCCCGGGCCACAGCCAGCCGGCCTATGGCGCAGCGCCTGTTTCGATCGCGGTCGACGCGAAGGCGGGCGTAGGCTACGTCGCGCTCTACAACGCGAATGCGGTCGCCGTGCTCAACCTCAACAACCCGGCCAGTCCTGTAATCGGCGCGATCCCGGTCGCCTATGCGCCGAGCTCGGTTGTGCTTGACTCGGCGGACAACTCGATCATCGTTTCCAACGACAAGGGCGTCGGCACGCTCTACTCGTTCGAGACCGACCACGGTGTCACCGACTACAACACCCACCAGGACAATGGCACGGTCAGCATCGTCTCGCTCGCCAACCCCTCGCAGCTGGCGGCGGCGACCAAGCAGGTTTACTTCAACAACCACTGGGACCTGGCTGTGAATATTCAGTCGGCCTCAGGCGGCTCGCAGGACACCAAGCCGGTCGCCATACCGGCCAAGATCGGCGATCCTTCGACCATCAAGCACGTCTTCATGATCATCCGTGAGAACCGCACCTATGATCAGATTCTGGGCGACGTGGCTGCCGGCAATGGCGACTCGTCACTCGCCGTGTTTGGCGGCAAGGACACGCCGAATGTGCACCAACTCGTGAAGCGCTTCCCGCTGCTCGACAACTTCTACGATCCGAGCCGCCAGTCGGCTGACGGTCACCAGTGGATCATGGAAGCGCTCGCGCCGTACGCTGATGACATCCAGTCGCCTGACTGGGTCCGCAGCTACCCGGGCGGCAACGCCGGGGACGCGCTGGCCTACCAGAAGAACGGTTTCCTGTTCTCGGAAGCTGAAGCCAAAGGTCTGCCGGTGAAGATCTACGGCGAATACGTCGAGAACGATACCTTCAAGCAGCCGAACGGTTCGACCAGCGAGCCTACCTGGGCGCAGTTCTACGCCGATTCGCAGAAGTTCGAGGCTGGCGCCGAGCCGACCCTCTACTACCAGAACACGGTCCAGGCGCAGTCTTCCATCCCGGCCGTCTATGACCACCTGATCCCCAACTTCCCGCAGTTTGACCTGGGTATCCCCGATCAGTTCCGCGTGGATATCTGGAACCAGGACTTCCAGAAGGACGTCGCAGCCGGCACGGTGCCGACGCTGAGCATCCTCTGGGTGATGTGCGACCACACCGGCGGCCCGCCAACGGTCGACGCCGAACAGGCCGATAACGACCTGGCCATCGGCCGCATCATCGACTACATCAGCCACAGCAACATCTGGTCCTCGTCGGCAATCTTCATCGAAGAGGACGACGCGCAGAATGGCGTCGATCACGTCGATGGTCATCGCAGCCCGGGTTATGTCGTAAGCCCCTACGCGGTGCAGAACGGGCCGACCGACCACACCTACTACACGCAGGTCAACATGACGCGTACGATCGAGCAGATTCTCGGCCTGCCGCCGATGAACCAGTTCGACCTTATCGCGTCGCCGATGCGCACTGACTTTATCACGGGCACCCCGACTGCGGCGGCCTTGATGCCGTGGTCGCATGTTGCGAACCAGGTACCGCTGAACGAGGGTGTCAGCTCCTCAGTCACGACTGCCTCGCTCGACAGCACGCTGAGCCCTGCGGCCAAGGCGATGAAGGCCGCCTGGATGAAGCGCAAACAGCAGATCTTCGCCGGCAAGCTCACCAAGCCGGACGCCGAGGATCCTGAGACCGTCAACCACCTGAACTGGTACATGTCGACCGGGTTTACGCGGCCTTACCCGGGCGAGAAGACCATTCTTCCTCCCACCGCGTTCAAGAAGCCGGCCCCTGCCGGCGACGTGGACGGCGACTAAACCAGAATCCCAGCACGTAGAATCCGGGATCTGCACTGCTCGCACCTTCTCTTTGCATGAGGAGGTGCGAGCGTTTTAGCACCCGGGTTCCACGTTGCTCAACTGCCAGACGGCGCAGGCCGCTCTGCGGATCGCTACTGTGACTAGCTGCTGAAATAGTCTGCTTCCTCGAGATCGGCTAGCAGGCCCCTCTGTGTAGGGCTCCAGCCGAGGCGCTGCTGGGTGAGGCTGCTCGACACCGGGTTATCCAGAGAAACAAACGGCGCGAGAAAGCCGAAGTGCTTCGCGGCCTGGGCCGGAGACTTGCTCACCGCGGGCACGTTCAGCCGCTGCCCCATCAACCCCGCGATCTCCCGGAACGGAATTCCCTCCTCCGCAACCGCGTGATAGGTTCCTCCCGCAGGTCCTTTCTCGAGCGCCAGCCGGAAGAGTCGCGCAGCGTCGTCCCGGTGGACCGACGGCCAACGATTCAGCCCGTCACCCACATATGCCGACTCCTTCTTCTTCCGCGCGAGCGCAATCAGCTGCGGGGCGAAGCCGTGATCGCCCTCGCCATGCACAATGGGCGGCAGGCGCATCGCGGAGGTTCGAATACCCTGCGCAGCGAGCGCCTGCAAGGTGTCTTCGGTCCTGCCGCGGACCGCGGTGAAGAAGTCTGGATCATACGCATCGTCCTCGGTCGCGAGCCGGCCCTGCTTCATCGCGAGCGTTCCGAACGAGGCCACCAGCGCGCGGTCGTTCCCGCCAAGCGCCCCGGCCAGCGCCTCGAGCGCCTGCCGATCCGTGGTCACGGCTGCGGTCACAAACCGCTGCACGATGCCGCCCGGCGCACCGCCCGCCATCACCCGCAGCCGCGTACCCAGCGGCATATGCGAGAGCTTGTGATAGAACGCTGTGTGGATGGCGCCGTCGGCCTTCGCCGCCGCCCGCCGCAGCGCGTCGAGATCTTCCACCGTTCCCAACTGCACCTGCGCGCCGGCTGCAGCCAGCTTCTGGCCCGAGGCCGCCGACCGCGCCAATCCCGTCACCTGATGGCCGGCCGCCAGCAGTTCCTTCACAATGGCAAATCCGATGAATCCCGTCGCGCCCGTCACAAAAACCTTCATAGTCCATCCCTCTGCATCCTGACCGGCGTCTTCAATCCCCGAAGGCGCGCCCTTCGCGGACATTCTGAATATAGCGCTTCGAGTCGAACTTCTTGCCCGTCGACCCGCCCGACATGTACCGCACCGTCCCGAAGATCGGGCGGTCGAACCATGGTCTGTCATGCACGCCGCCGAGCGCCCAGGCGATGCCCGCGTAGCCGTTCGGGTCGCGGCCGTCGAGAAAGTACTTGTCGTTCAGATGCACGCAGGTCTCCCAGGCCTGCGCCGGGGTCGCCGACCACTCCAGAATCTTCTTCGCCCAGTACATGCGCAGGTAGTTATGCATCCAGCCGAAGCGCGTCATCTGGGTCTGGGCGGCGTTCCACATCTCGTCATAGGTCTCGCCGCGCTCGAGCTCGGCGAGCGTGTAGAGAGGGTCGCGCTTGTCGCGGGCGTGGGCGCGCAGGGTCTGCTGGGCCCAGTCCGGCGCGCACTCGATCGAGTCGTAATTCGGCACATATTTGACGAAGTTGATCGCCAGCTCGCGCCACGCCAGCACCTCGTTGTAGTAGGCGTCGCGCGCCTCGGGGGTCGACTCGCCACGCGCGACCGACTCCTCGATCGCGCGGACGACAGTTAATGGCCCGATGTGGCCGAAGTGCAGCGCAGGCGAGATGCGGCTGGTGCCGTCCTTCTCCGGATGATTGCGCACCGTGTCGTAATCGCGCAGCTTGTGCTGGACGAAGGCGCGCAGCAGCTTGAGCGCAGAGTGGGTGCCGCCGGTCCACTCCTCTACGGGGGAGACCGAGCGGTCGAAGTTGCGCCAGCCCTCGGTCATATCGGTGCGCACGTCGAAGGAGGCAAAATCTTGCGGCCGGTCCCAGGCGTGGCGGGCACGCTCGTTCGCGTGCATGGCCAGGAAGCGGGGCATCTCGGCATAGAGCTTGGGGCGGAAGTGATGCACCGCATAGAAGTGTTTGGGATAGAGCTTCGAGGGGACGATCACGTCCGCATCGACCGTCCAGAACGGAATCTGCAGGCGATGCGCGAGGACGGCCCGCCAGCGTTCGGGCTCGCGCATTGGGTTCTCGTCGCCGATCACCATCGCCGCGCCCAATTCGCCCAGCAGCTTGTCCAGCTTGTTCTCAGGCGGCCGGCGCACGATGAAGCTGACGTTGCGCTCGGCGAGGTCCTCTTCGATGTCGGGCAGGCCCTGGTTGAGGAAGTAGTAGTGGCGCAGGTTGGCGTGGGGAAAGTTCGAGATGGCGGAGAAGAATGCGATCACCGGCAGACCGAGTTCGTTGCCGAGCGCGATGGCGACGTCGAGCGCCGGGTTGTCGATGCCGCGCTCGGCGCGCTGCATCCAGTAGACGACGCATTTCGCATGGCGATCCGGCATGCCGGGGCGGCGGATAGTGACGCGCGGGTCGTCTGCGAGAGCGCGGAGCGGAGCTGCAAGTGGATCGAGTTCGGTGACGCGGGCAGGGGCTTTCGCGGACATCTGTACCGATAGTAGCGCGGGGGGACAACCAGAGCGCACCGTACGCAGGCAAGTTTATGCTTAGAACACACAGTCCAAGGAGCACTCCCCGCATGTCCGAGGTTCGCAACGAGGTCCACAAAGAGTTTCGCAAAGAGAAGGATTCGCTGGGCTACGTGGAAGTCCCGGCAGGGGCCTACTATGGCGCGCAGACCGCCCGCGCGATCGAGAACTACCCCATCTCCGGGATGCGGGCGCATCCGCTGCTGATCCGCGCCTTTGGCCTGGTCAAGCAGGCGGCGGCGCTCGCGAACAAGGATCTGGGGCTGGTCGAGCCGGACCGCGCCGACGCGATAATAACCGCTGCAAGCGAGGTCGCAGCGGGCAAGTGGAACGGCGAGTTCCTGGTCGACGTCTTCCAGGCCGGGGCGGGCGTGAGCTTCCACATGAACACGAACGAGGTGATCGCGAACCGCGCAAACGAGCTGCTCGGCGGCGCGCTCGGTGAGTACGCGCACGTGCACCCCAACGACCATGTGAACTACGGCCAGTCGACCAACGACGTCTTCCCTACGGGCATGCGCCTGGGCACTCTGCTCGCGCTCGAGACGCTCTACCCGGTGCTCGACGCGATTGCGGCGACCTTCGAGGCGAAAGCGGTCGAGTTCGACGGGATCATGAAGTCCGGCCGCACGCACATGCAGGATGCCGTGCCGATCCGGCTGGGGCAGGAGTTCGCCGCCTACGGGCTCGCGTTTGCGAAGGGCAGGCGGTTTCTGGCGCTGGCGGCGGACTCGCTGCGGGAACTCGGCCTGGGCGGCTCGGCTGTCGGGACCGGCATCAACACGCACCCTGACTACCGCGCGCTGGCGATCGCGAACCTGGCTAAGCTGAGCGGACAGGAGCTCACCCCAGCGGCCGACATGCGCTGGGCCATGCAGTCGAACGCCTGCATGGGTGAGGTCTCAGCCGCGCTCCGCGGCGTGGCGCTCGAACTCATCCGCGTCTCGAACGACATCCGGCTGTTGTCCTCCGGGCCGAACACCGGCTTTGCCGAGATCTACCTGCCCAGCCTGCAGCCGGGCTCGTCGATCATGCCGGGCAAGATCAACCCGGTTCTGCCGGAGCTCGCGGCAATGGTCGGCTTCCAGGTGGTCGGCAACGACGCCACGACCGCGATGGCAATCCAGGCCGGCCAGCTGGAGTTGAACGTGATGATGCCGGCGATGGCCTACAACACGCTCCAGAGCGTAACGATTCTCGCGAACACGCTGCACCAGTTCGATACACGGTGCATCTCAGGGATTACGGCGAACCAATCGCGCTGCGAAGGCTACGCGCAGAGTACGGTTTCGCTCGCGACCGCGCTCAATCCGTATATCGGCTACGCGCGCGCGGCCGAGATCGTCAAGGAGTCGGTGGCGACCGGGGTGTCCATCATTTCTATAGCCCGGGCGAAGAATTTATTGAGTGAAGCGGAGATCGCGGAAATATTAGACCCAAAACGGATGACGGAACCACAGTACCCGCTCGAAGCCGCGAAAGTTCGTGATCGGCGGGTGTAGAGTTGTATCCGCAGAGCCTCTTCTACTCTGCGGCAAGCAGGGGTACGACGCGCCATGCATCTCTCAACGAACGTTTCGCACTGGATGTGTGTGTTCATGGGGCTGTTTCTGGTGGTAACCGGGCTGGTCTCGCACGTGCACAGCTCGTCGCCGGGCGGGGCAGCGCCGGCTGACGATCCACATGACCTGGCATGCCTGGGCAAGCGGGCTGTGCTGGTGGCAATCGGGCTGGTCGCCGTGGGCTACGGGGTCCTGCGCGTGCTGCCTTAGAGCGTCTTGCCGCACGCGTTCGCTTACTGCCGGCCCCAGCGATAGACGATCGAGGACGTAAATCCCAGATTGTGCTGCAGTTCGCTCCCATAATCTGTCAGCAGGTAGTCTGGCATCAGCCGCACGGCGAGTGTCGGGCTGAGGTTGTAGTCCATCGCCGCCCCCACGCTCACGTTGAACACGTTGCCGTCCGGATAGAGGCCTACCTCGGTCGCGGTAAAGCCGCCCGTGCCCGTGCTGAAGTTGCCGTGGCCTATGCCGCCGAGCACCTGAGCGCTCCAGCCCCAGTGCTGGCTCTCGTAAAAGCGATACTGCGGACCCGCCAGAAAGGTGTACTGCGAGATGCTGGGGCGGTAGACGACGAACGGATTGTTAATGGTGTTGGCGGTGCCGTAAAGGCCGCGAAAGTCAGCCGTGATGCCAAGCTTAGGCCGGATCCACTCCGTGATGCCGGCGTTCCAGGCCTCTTCGTTCAGGTGCTGGATCGACGGGCCGGGCCGGAAGCGCAGGTAGCCGCCACCCCCGTAGAACTCGAACTTATGCGAGTAGGTATCGTGGATGACCTGGAGCTGGCGCGCCCGGCGGCGGGCCTGCACGCGAGCCTGGGCATCGCGCAGGATGCGGGCGCGCTCCTGCGGGCTCTGCTGGGGCAGTTCCTGGATCGGCTGGGCGGGCTGGGCCTGCTGCTGCCCGTCACTCTGCTGTGGAGCGGGCTGCGCGGGGGCGGCGCTCTGCGCCAACAGCGACGAGCCCAGCGCGAGCGTGAGCCAAACGAGAGGGTACGCCAGGTACCCGGGGCGAAAACGGTGTTGCATCAAGCGTGAAGCCTCCACTGCGGCGAACGGATAAGACCTTGCAACCCTATTAGAGCATTTTCACAGTGGCTGTAATCCGGGGGTCGAAGCATTGGTCTCTTTTCCCGCAGGAAAAGAGACACATACCGAAGCTGATCCGATCACGTCACCTGCGAAAATGCGTTCGAGCATCTCTGTTCAGCCACTTGCGCCGCCGAGCACAGATTCCAGGCCACGCGATGTCGTCCTTGCAGGATCGCGGCGCGTCAGATACACACAGTAAGAGCGTCGCGGCCGTCTTGCCCGTTCCCCAAATTCTGCTGAGCTAGGAAGTAGACATGCGCGGATTCCTCGTTGGCCTGATCCTTGGACTGCTGATCCTCCCGATTGGCGTCGCTGTCTACCTGCGATTCGGCAACGTGCCGGTCGCGGTGACCGATCCGGCGTTCCCCGAGGAGCGCGCGATCGTCCACGTGCCGCTTGAGGCGCGCATCGACAAGGAGATACCCCACGCCGTGCCGCTCGAGGCCAGCCCCGCGAACCTGCTCACCGGCGCCGAGGTCTACCGGGAGCAGTGCGCGGCCTGCCACGGGCTCTACGGGCGCAACTCGAGCTTTGCCGCGCACATGTACCCGAGGGCGCCGCAGCTCTGGGCGCCGCATGGGCATAGCGGCGTGGTCGGGGTGAGCGACGACCCGCCGGGCGAGACCTACTGGAAGGTGAAGAATGGCATCCGGCTCTCGGGCATGCCGGCCTACGCCGCGGTCCTCAACGAGACACAGATGTGGCAGGTCTCGCTGCTGCTCGCGCATGCAAACGAGCCGATGCCGGCCGGGGTGATGACCCTGCTCGAGCAGCCGCTGATCCCGCCGGTCGAGCCCGCCGCCTCAACGCATCCCGAGGAAACCCACATGCCGCCCAGCGCCCTCGCGCCGCCGGGGCCGTAGAACGCCGCCGGGGCCGTGGAAGGCCGCCGGGGCCGTAGATCTCGGACCGCAAAGCCCCGGCCCAGAGCCCGGTGTTATAGCGGAACCGTTCCCGCTCCGCCTGCCAATTCTCGCCTTCCGGGCTATTGGTGCTTGACCCCCGCCCCGCAACCCCCAACAATGGAGAGTACGCATTCGAGGTGTTTCATGCTTGCTTTCGCCCTGCTCCTGGTCGCCGTACTCAGCCGCGTGCTGCCTCACCCGTGGCTCAACTTTACCGCTGTCGGCGGCGCACTGCTGGTCTTCGGCGCACGCCGGCCGCTCTGGCAGGCGGTCTTTCCGCTCGCCGCTCTGGCTGCAGTGGACTACTACCTGACCGTCTTCGCCTACCGGTATCCATTTCACGTGGACGCCTACCTGCTCACCTGGGCCTGGTACGCGGTCGCGATGGTCTTCGGACGGGTGCTGCTGCGCGAGAGCCAATCGGCCCCGCGCGTCGTGGGAGCCGCGCTGCTGGCCTCGACTTCGTTCTTTCTGGAGAGCAACTACGCGGTCTGGGCCGGGGCTCGTTCGTTCTATCCGCACACGCTGGCCGGCTTGGCGACGTGCTTTGTGGCCGCGCTTCCCTTCTATCGCAACGATGTGCTGTCGACCACGCTGGTGGTGAGCCTGGTCTTCGGGCTGCCGGCGCTCGCTGCCCGCCTCGCCCCGGAGCGCGCAGAGCGGGTCCGGGTGCGTTCCTAACGCGACTGGGGTGGGGCTGCGGCGCTCAACAGGCCGAGGCCAGGTACACCCCGAACCAGTCCTGCTCATCTTTCCAGGTGCGCGTCAGGCCAAAGCCCGCGCCCTCGAGGATCGCCAGAACCCGCGCATCGGTGAACTTGTAGCTGTTCTCGGTGTGGATCGTCTCCCCCGGCCGGAAGCTTACTTCGAGCTCGATCGCGGGGACACGCACCCGCTGCGCCACCCGGCTTTCGAGGTGCATCTCGATACGCGAGTGCCGCGCGTTCCACACCGCGCGGTGGGCGAACGCATCGAGGCGGAAGTCCGCGCCCAGCTCCCGGTTGATCCGCACGAGCATGTTTTTGTTGAAGGCCGCCGTCACACCGGCCGCGTCGTCGTACGCCGCGCGGAGCAGAGCCAGCGGCTTGACCAGGTCGACGCCCAGCAGCAGGCGGTCGCCGGGCGCGAGCTC
>Ga0116226_10002169_pt1 | contig 16967 bp, 17 predicted proteins | sample S1TSphfallax_FD_89692 | JGI IMG/M metagenome (GOLD analysis project Ga0116226, IMG submission 89692) | Host-associated microbial communities from peat moss isolated from Minnesota, USA - S1T2_Fa - Sphagnum fallax MG | ecosystem: Host-associated > Plants > Peat moss > Unclassified | place: USA... | reverse complement strand
GGCGGCGCGGTTGGGGGTATCGTCTGCGCGCGGAGCACCGGCGCGGGGCCTGCACGGGCTACCACGGAGCGCAGGAAAAACAAACCGGCTGCGGGTCCCCAGGAGGAGGAAAGAACCCGCAGCCGGCCACCAACCCAAAATTGTCTCTAGCGATTATCGGAAAGCGGCGTCTCCACGGGCAAGGCGACCGGCAGGGCGCGCACGGCAGCGTAGGGCGGAGGGGCGATGTCGGCTGGGCGCAAATCGACGGCGCTGGTTTCCGTGAGAGGCTTAACCAAGGGCTTGGGGGCAACGGTCGCGGCATGCGTCGCGGGGACAGCGGTCGCCGCCGGGGTGGCAACCGGGAGAGGCATGGACACGGGCGCATTGGTGGGAAGCGGCACGGTGGGCGGTACCGGGCCGGGCTGGTTTTCGGGAGAGGAGGAGGCTTGGGCGTCGTGGGTCTGGACGGCCTGCTTGATCTTCTCGAGCTGGCCGGCGTAGTCGGCGAGTTTCTTGTCTGCGTCCTGCTGGGCCTGCTGCAACTGGCCGAGGGACGTGATCTGGTGGCGGATTTCCGACAGGGCATCGGTCTGGTCCTTGTTGGCCTTGCCGAGGGGAGCGAGCGAGGCTTGCAGGGTATCAACTTCCCTGGCGAGGTTGTCGAGCGCCTGGGCCTTGGAGGAAATCGCGGACTCCTGCGCGATCTGGTACTGCTGCAGCGCGACGGTGTTCTGGTCGAGTTTTTGCTCGAGCGTGGCAAAGCGCGCGTTGAGGGTAAAGTGGTAGGAGATGCCGGCACCGGTCAAGGCGAGGGCGATCAGGATCAGAGGCCAACTGGAGGGTTTGGAGCTCATGCGAACGGGGTGGTTTCGGGTTGGTATTGGCGGAAGTAAATATTGAGGCAATCGAGCCAGTATTGTTTCTGGTTTTGGAGCGAGTCGAGCTGGGCGCGAATCATCTGCATTTGCGCCTGCACCTTGCGGCGCGATTGATATTCGAGGTCCGCGATCTGGGACTTGAGCATGACGATGTCGAGGGGATCGAGTTCCTGGGGGCCCGGCGTCCAGTCATATTGCTTGAGGCGCTCGGCCAGGGCTTCCTTCTTCTTCTTCAGCGCAGGCAGTTCCTCCCACTTCCGGCTGGAAATGGCGGAGTGTTCCCACATAAGGAGTTCGACCACCTCGCGAAGCAAAAAGATGCGGTTGGCGGTCTCTTCCTGGGTCAAATTGGACGTCATTCTGTCCATTATATCGGAACACGGGTTCCGGGTATTAGGCAGGGAATAGAGAATTTTGGGTGGCGATGGCCTGAATAAACCGGAGGCAAAAAGGCACAAGGATGGAAGATTCGTGCCGATGAATGAAGCAGGATGATGCTTTTTACAGAGGCAAGAGAGGGAAATCGAAAAATCTCCAAATCTTTTCTCAGGTTTCAAGACAGCCTTCCGATGAAGCAAGTAGATTGGCATGATGCCGGTCGCAGGACGGTCGGAGTCCTGGATAAAAACCCGGCGTCCGGGAAATCCCGGAAGGTCGCATGATGCGGCCTTAATATTAGGAAAGGACATCCACTATGGCAGTCATTGGTTACAACGCCGCGGCCGTCAATGCCGCTTATTACCTCAATCAGAATACCAACAATCTCAACGAGGCCATCCAGGAGCTCTCCTCCGGCAGCCGTCTCGCCGACCCGTCCAACGACGCAGCCGGTGTTGCGGTGAGCGGTAACATGGAAGCCCAGATCTCGCGCCTCGGTGCGGCCTCGCAGGCCTCGCAGGACGTGGTCTCGTATGCTCAGACGACGGACGGTTATCTGTCCACCATTGAGCAGCAGTTGACCCGCATGAGTGAATTGGCCCAGAGCGCCACCAACGGCGCGTTTGGTTCTGCATCGCTCTCGGACTACAACACGGAGTTCACGGACCTGGTGAGCCAGATCAGCACGATCTTTACCAATGCCGACTTCGATGGCACCAATATCTTCAGCAACACGAACGGCATTTCCGTGGCGATCAGTGCCAGCGGCACGACGGACTCGATGGCTGCGCTGACGGTGACGAACCTGACGGACCTTGGCCTGACCAGCTCGTCGACCATCAGCACGACAACCGCCGCGGCGTCCATGATCACCACGCTCAACACGGCGCTCCAGTCGCTGACGACGCAGCGCGCCCAGGTGAACGCGGATATCTCCAAGTTCAACTTCTACGTGCAGAACCAGGAGACCGAGTCGACCAACCTGCAAGCGGCGAATTCCCGCATTGCGGACGTTGACGTGGCCACCGAGAGCACGATGCTCGCGCAGGACAATATTCTCCAGCAGGCCAGCACCTCGATGCTCGCCCAGGCGAATTCCTCGCAGAGCTCACTCCTGATGCTGCTGAAATAACTTGCGGCTCTCACCGTAAAGCGAAACGGGCCTCCACCAGGAGGCCCGTTTTTTTTTGGCGAAGGGCGGGTGTCTCCGCCCGGTTCATCCGCGCGGGCGGTCCCGCGATAATTCATGCTGCGAAGCTTGAACAGGCCAGCGCACTGCCGTTAGCTTGGCGGGGTGATGTCATGAGCGCGCCCTTGGTTTCGGTTGTTATTCCCTGCTACAACGCAGCGAAATTTATTCGGCGGACGATTGCGTCGGTCTTGCGCAATCCTTACCGGCCGATCGAAATCATTGTCGTCGACGATGGCAGCAAGGATGACTCGCTGGCGGTGGCCCAAACGCTGGCTGAACGCTTTGCGGAGGTGCGCGTTCTTCACAAGGAAAATGGCGGCGTCTCCTCGGCGCGGAACCACGGCATCCGGGAGGCGAAGGGGGAGTACATCGCCTTGTTGGATGCGGACGATTTGTTCTATCCCGATTCCATGGCGAAGCGCATGCAGGTCTTCATCGAGGAGGAGGATCCCGCGATGCTGGGGGTTTTTTGCCCGGCTGTCCTGGTCGATGAAAAGGGAAATCCGCTCTACCACAGGCCTCTCTTCAGTCCTTCCCTGCCGAACGACCGGTATTATTATTCGGCCAGCGCGCAGTGCGTCTCCGTTCCCTCGAGTTTCATTCTCAAGAAAGCAAAGATGCTGGAATGCGGCTTGTTTAATGAGCGGGTTTGCCCGGCCGAGGACTACGAATACTGGCACCGGATGCTGCGGCGGGGCGGTTATTTTCGCCTCGTCCGCACCTGCGTGATCGGATGGGTCCAGCATAAGAATAGCGCGACGCATAACCAGATTTTGCATCATCAAAAGCAGGTGAAGGGCGTGATCAAACATATGTTCGCGCCTGATCCGGCCACGGCGATCAAGGAATATCGGGAGAGCTACGGCGAGATGTCCTATTACCAAACGCTGAGCGCCAACGCTTTCAATTCCGCCATGATGGCGGCGGTTTCCGGCCATCTGGAGGTGGCCTTTGAAATCACGAGGGACGTTTCCTATTTCTATATTGAAAAACAGGATGCACGTTTCTTTGAATTGGAAGCCCGGCTGACCGCGAGTCGTTCGCTGTGCCTGCCCGACACGGCATGGGTCGCGGAAATCTGGCCGATGGTGCGCGGACCTGTCCGGGACTATTTTGAGTTTCTAGAGAAATTTTATGAGACGAAAATACCCGCCCTGGCGGGTGCCCTCCAGTTATTGGAGAAAGAGGAAAAGGTAAAAGCCGCCGTGAAATGAGGGTTGCGGGGATCGCATGCGTCCCGAACTCTCATGGGTTTTTCGCCCCGCCGAGGCCGGGAAGCATGGAGGCGATGCGGTGGTCCCAGAGGTGCTCGCGGGCGGTGCACTGACGGGCTTTTTCACCGGCGGTGAGAGCGGAATCGGGGTCGCGCAGGACCTGCTCCGCGGCCGCTTCCAAACTGGCCAGCGAATTGACCAGGACGATTTCCCCCGGATCGTAGCAGGAGCGGACATCGGGACTGTCGAGGTTGATGGAGAGGCGTCCGCAGGCGGCGATCTCGAAGAGCTTTTCGTTCGCCGTGGCATCGCGGATGGAGTTGGGCGCATTGAGGTGAGCCGCATACTTCCGGTAATATTTCGGCAGTTCGGAAAAGAGCACATAGGGCAGCGCCTCGACTCCATAGTGCTTCCATTCGTCCGCGGAACTGTAGACGTCGATCCAGCCGCGCTTCCACAAGCGATGGATGAAGGCCGGGCGGTCGTAGCGGTTCACCAGCTTCACGAGAAAGGCGAGGTCGAGGATGATGCCTTTCTCGTTGGCGTAATCAAAAGCGCGGGGACAGTGCGTGCGGACCAACGACAAAATCTGGAGCGCCGGGCGGTAGGGGAAGCGGCGCCGTGCCTCCAGCGCCACGCCGAGCAGCTTGACGAGTTCCGGTTCTTCCTGGCACCAGCCCATGGTGTGCGGGTCGGGATACTTAAGCACGGCATCGCGGCTGAAGGTGCGCAGCTCATCGATGTCCGCGCCGGCTTCCATCATTTTGACCGCCTCGGGATGGGGCTGGCCGCGAAAACCGGGGTTGCCGATGAAAACCAGCTTGTCCGTTCGCTCGCAGGGGAAATCGCACGCGATCAGTTCGCTCGGGGCGGCCAGGCGCGTGATATTCTGATTGCTAAAACCGAGGAGGCGGGCTTCCTCGGCCATGCTGTCGCCGTAAAAATGGTGCAGGACTTTGGGGTGCTTGATCGTGCGCTGAAAGGTATCGCCCTCGACGGGGAACTGCCGGTTGTAGATGGAGGTGCAGGCGCTGCGAAAGTCGTCGAACCAAAGGGAATGAATGCGGTTGATCGGCGTGTCGTCAACGAAAAGGCCCGGCATCATGCACCAGTTCAGGTCGAGGCTGAGCACGGTATCGATGCCGGCGTGGGCGAGGAGTTCACGCAGCGCGGCGGCAACTTCCTCCTGCGCCTGGGGCAGCGCGGGGGCCATTTCCTGGGTGAAGAGGTAGGTCAGGTACCGCGCGTCCGCGCTGTCGCGGACGTAGGCGGCAATGCCCTGGCGCTCGATCGCGGCGGCGAGAAAGTCGGTCGTCTTGGCGAATGGCGTGGCCATGTCGTTGCTCATGAGGAGGACGCCGGAGGGGCGGTGGGGCGCGTTCATGCGAGGGCCTTCTGCAAGCGATGCTCCCAGAGATGTTCGCGGGCCGTGCGCTGGCGCGCCCGCACGCCGGCAGCGAGCGCGGCATCGGGATCCTTGAGCAGGCGTTCGGCGAGGGCCTCGAGCGCATCGTCGGTCTCGGCCAGCGCGATTTCGTCGTCGCCGTAACAGGCGCGGACGTCGGGGCTGTCGAGATTGATGGAGAGGCGTCCGCAGGCGGCGATCTCAAAGAGCTTTTCGTTCGCCGTGGCGTCGCGCGCGCAGTTGGCGGCGTTGAGCTGCACGGCGTATTTTTGATAGGCGGCGGCCAGGCGCGGAAAGGGAACGGTCGGCTGCGCGACGATGCCGTAGGGTGCCCACTGCTCCGGGGTCCCGTAAACGTCGAGCCAGCCGCGACGATGGAGCCGCAGGACGAGGCTGGGGCGGTCGTAACGGTTGACGAGTTTTACCAGCAAGGCCGCATCGAGGATAACGCCGGAGCGGTTGAGAAAGGCGAAGGCGTCCGGGTGAGACTGGCCGGCTTCCACGAGGAGCGTAATGGCGGCGGTGTGAGGCTGCGCGAGGCGAAGTTCGGTCGCGGCGGCGAGGAGTTCCGCGACCTGCGGGCATTGCCGCAGCCAGCCCGCGGTGGGTTCACCCGCTTTTAGTTGACCGAGGATTTCCTCGCGGGCGAGGCGGCGCAGCGTGGCCAGATTTTCCTTCGCGAGGGCCGGCAGGGCGCGTGCGGCCGGCGGGACGGGGAGGCCCGGGTTGCCGATGAAGGCGATGCGGTCGCGAATCGCGCAAGGGTGATTGGCCTCGATATATTCACGCGGCGCCGCGAGCGCGGAAGGCAGCACGCGCTTTACGCCAAGCAGCCGCAGCTCTTCCTGCTGGCCGCGCCCATAGCAATGGTGGCTGACTTTGGGGCGATTGATGAGTTCCAGTGGCGAGAGCGGGAACATGGGCGCGCTTTTCAGGTGCGTGCGCAAGTCGTCGAACCAAAACGAGTGGATGCCGCGGATTTGGTCGTCATCGGCCATGAGGCGGGAGGTAAAGAGCCAGTGCAGGTCGAGGCTGAGCACGGTGTCGAAACCGTAATCGAAAATGAATTTGTACCACTTGCCGCAGACCAAATCTTCGTAGGCGTCCCGCCGCGGGGTGCTGACTTTTTCCGCTTCCGCGCAAGCCCAGCGGAGCACCCGCGTGTCGCGGACGACGGCGGTCCGGCCGAGGCGCGCGAGGGCCTGGCCGAGATGGCGCGAGGTTTTGGCGGCAGCGAGACTGAAGTCGTTGCAAAGAACCAGAACTGGCGCGGACATCTCAGCAGCCAAAGTAATGAAGTGTGCCGCCCGCGGCGAGGCATTTTGCGATCAGATGGTCCGCGTCAGGATGGGTTTGGCGGGCGGAGCCGGCCGGGCTTCAAGATGGGCGAAGGGCGGAGTCTGGCTGCGGAGTTGACAGCCCGCCATGATTTGCCGCCAGCGAATTTCCCAGGTGTGCCCGGCGAGAAAATCCTGGTGCAGTTCCTGGCCTTGCCGTTCGAGATCGCGCCGGGACATCTGGAACATTTGCGCGGCGACCAACTGGAGCGAGGCTTCATCCATGGCGGTGAAAAGGCCGCGACCGGGCGGGCAGAGCGCGGCGAGCTCGGTGCGGTGGTCGCTTAGCAACGGCACGGCGCTGGCCCCGCATTCAAAGACGCGAAAGGGCAGCCCGCCTTCGATGGACTGCGGATCGGTGATCTGCACCTGAAATTTTCCCGTGCGGAAGAGACGTCCCCACTGCTGCGGGGTTGTATCTCTGGTATCGGCATAAACCAGATCGACTTCGGGCGGCAGCGCGGCGCGGATCTCTTCCTCCCCGGCGTAAGGTTCGAGGCGATGGCCGCTGAAAATACCGAGGGGCCCGGCCTGGGCTACGGCAGCGAGGCCGCGGAGCCGGGCGATCCGTTTGCCCCAGCGCCAGAGCAACTGGTTCCAGAGGGCAAGGATGCCGGGATCTTTCAATGTGGCCTCGATGGCGCGGGCGTAGCGCATGGGGAGGAAGGAGCGCGTCTTCTGCGCGATCTCGTAGGAGCGGATGGGCCAGGCGGCCGTGGTCATGGCCGCGCAAACTTCCTCGAGGAAGCGGCGCATGTGGGCGGGAAAGGCGGAGGCGAATTCGTCGAGGGACTGGCGCGACGGGATGGTGCCGACAAAGATGGCGCGTTCGCTCCAGTCCTTGCGCCAAGGTTCTGCGCCCGGCCGCCATTGGCGTGGATCGGCGGCAAGGTGGATGGGGAAGGCCTGGCCCCCGGTCAGCTTTTTCCACTGGCAGCGCCAGTAGCCGTCCCAGATACCGACACGCACCTTGTGCCGCGATTGCCAGTCGGACCAGACTTCCGGGCGGGAGAGGGTCTTGGGCGAGCGGTAAAAGTCGTCAAACCAGAGGGAGATTTTTTCGACCGGCGCGAGGGAGGGCGCGTCCCAAATATTCTTGAGATCAAGGGGCGCGTCCATGAGGAAGCAAATGGCATCGGCGTGCGCCTTGAGCAGCTCGATGCGGACTTCCTTTTCCGCGCGCGGCACACCGTCGCGATCGGCGAGGAATATAACCTGGGGATGCCAGCCGCACGCCGTGGCCCCAGAGCGGAGCCCGCGGGTGAAGAGCGTTTCCACGCCTTCCCGGCTTTCGAGAAAGATGACCCGCGGGTGATCGTGCACGGGATTAAGGGGGGTGACGAATCAGGCCGCGGCGGCAACCGGCAACGGTTTCTCGGAGTTCGCGCGGCGATCGGCCTCGGCCCAGGTGGCGCGCAGCTTGCGGATGAGGGGCAGGATTTCCTGGATTTTCTCCGCGCGATGCGTTTCAAGCGCGTCGGAAAACTGGCGCATGAAGTAGAGGTAGAGGTCCGCCAGGGTCGAGCACAGCGCGGGGTGAACCGAGCGGCGCAGGCAGGTGTTGAGCTCGGTGAGGATATTGATGCACCGCGAGATTTCGTGCGCGGCCGCGCCGGCGTGGCCGGCTTCATGGACGGCGCTGATCTCCTGTTGCGCGCACTCGGCCCGCTCGATCAGGCAATCGTAAAGCATGATGAGCATCTGCCCGGGAGTGGCGTTGTTGACCTGGCTTTCGATGTAATAATCGCGGAGGCGTTGATCCATAAATTTAGCGTTTGAGGTTCTTGATGAGGATGAGGCAGCTTTCCATGAAGGCGCGCAACTGCCGGAGCCACGGGAGGAGTCGCAACTCCAATGAATCGGAAATTTCCAGCGTGTCGCCGGCGTTGAAAGCGGCGTGAAGCGCGTGCATGACTTGGCCGAGTTCCTGGAGTTGACGGTCGACCAGGTGGTTGATTTGCGCCTCGGTGAGCAGGCCGGAGAGACGCGGTAAAAAGCCGATCTGGGCCTTGATTTCCTCACAGATGGCATGCCAGCGAACGGCGATTTCCGCCGGCTCCCCGAGGAGAGCCTGGGTGACGAGGCTTTCGCACTCACTCTCCAGCCTTTGCGCATCGCGGATTTTTTCGAGCAACGCCGCCTCAAGCGCATCGGCCAGCGGGATCGAGACGATCTTGCAAATTTGACTGCTCCCGTAGAGGGCATGCGCTTCCTCAATGGAGCTGACGATGGTGCCGTCAAACTCGCACGAGGCGATGGAGAGATTGCGGGCGAGGAGCACGCCCATCATTTTCTCGCAAAACTCGGGAAAGGATTTCGGAAGAGCGATCTCCTGCTCCATGGGGGTATTATCGATGAGTATCTTCATGAAAATTATGCGGTGGATGATGTGCTGCTGGCGCCGGTCGAGCTGGACGAGGAGGTTCCGCCGACGCTGCCCAAGCTCGAGGTTGATCCCGAACTTGAGCTTGAGCTCGTACTGGTGCCCGAGCTGCTGCTGCCGTTGAGGATGCTCGAGATGCCGTCGGCCTGGGCCTCGACCTGGTCAAGCGTCGCGAACTCATTTTGGAGCTGCGTCTGCTCGTTGCTGAGATTTTCCTGCATCTGCGTGATCAAATTCTTGTTGTAGCTGATCTCCTGCGAGATGAAGCTTTGCTCATTCCCGATGACGCCGTTGAGGGAATTGTTGTACTGGTTGATGACGTTTTGCACCGTGCTGGTCAGGCCCGTGGTCGGATCGTTGAAGAGCGATTCAACCTCGCTGAGATTGTTCGTCAGCGCATTTTGCAAGTCCGCGGTGTTGACCTGGGTCAGCGTGTTATCGTTGGCGTTGGTGTCCACGCCCAGGTCACTGAGCATGCGGATGGTCGCCGTATTGTTGATTGAACCCGAGGTTACCTGCCGCAACTCGGGCGCGAGGAAGGTCAGGTTCGTATCGGTTTCGAGCGGCCCACTGTCCGCCGTATCCGCGGTATCGACGCTCGTCAGGCTGGCGATTTCCTCCTGGGTCGAGTTGTATTGGGTGACAAAGGCGTTGATGGCGCTGGCGATGGAGGTGACGTCGGGTGCCACGGTCACGTCCGTCGTGCCGGTGCCGGTGGCGGTGAAAGTGATGCCCGGCACGCCGAGGTCCGCGGAGCTGATCGTGTTGCTGTCGGACTGGCGGACTTGGGAACTGCCATTGACCGTGAACTCGGTGGGCTGGCCCAGGGTGAGGGTGCTGCTGCCGGACGCGAGATTGAGCGCCGTGGCGATGTTGCTGGTGCCGTTGGCCACGGTGATGTCTTGCGCGCCGCGCGTGGAGGAGGAGAGCACGACCTGGTCGTCGTAGCTGTCGTAGATGGCGGTGACGCCGGCGCTGCTGGCGTTGATGTTGCTGATGAGCGTATTGAGCGAGTCGCCGGCGTTATAGGTGATGGGGACGCCGTTGATGGTAAATGTTCCCGCGGTTGGCGTGGTGGCGAGTCCCGCCGTGGCCAGATCGACCGTCGGATCGAGCCGGCCGATTCCAGTCGTGGAGGTAATCGAGGCACCGCCGTTGGTGTAGAGGCCGGCCTGCTGAAGAAAGTCGCTGGTGTCGGCGGCGGAGCCAAGAATGACCGGGGATGAGGAATTGGACGCGATGGTGAAGTTGCCCGTGGTGGCGTCGTAGCTGGCGGTGACGCCCGCGCCGGAGTTGTTGATCTTGTTGACCACGTCGCCGATCGTGTCGGTGCTGGCCAGCGTGATGGTCTGGCCGTTGACGGTAAAGGTCTCGCCGTTGATCGCGCTTTCATTGAGAGCAGTCTCGAGGCTGGTGGAGGCAGCGGGCGGACTGGTCAGGCGCGTGGAACCGTTGCCGCTGGTCAGCACGCTGGAGGTCGCCAGTTGCGTGACGTTGAGGGAAAATGAGCCGTTGGTCGCGGTGCCATCGGAGGACGCGGTGCCCATGGCGGTGTTGGAAAGCGTCGTGGATTGCGCGGTGAAAAGCGACGTGCTGCCGAGCGCCTGCAAGGCGTTGCTGAGGCTGCCGAGACTGGTGCCGAGCGTGCCGAGTTCGGTGCTTTGCTTTTGCAGGTTGGTATCCTGCGTCTCAAGGTTCGTCATCGGAATGCTATCCGCCGCGATCACGGCTTGGATGATCGAGGAAACATTGAGTCCGCTGAACTCGCCTCCGATAGTGACACTCATACCTTAGATAACCATTCTATCGGTATGAGAGGGTTGCCCTTGAACGGATTTTAACCTCTCACAGGCTGGTTTCGCGACGTGAGGCGTAAATGCGGAATGACTTTTCCCTCCACAAGAAGGAGAGCCCTGAAAACTTGGAGGGCCCGGGACGTGCAGGAGCGCAAGCACCCGCAAAGGCATTATTTGCCGACGACTTCTTTCACCTCATCCATTTCTGACTCATCCTGGCTGCCGCCCTCGTACTCCTTGAGCTTGTTGCGCAGCGTGCGCACGTTGATGCCGATGAGATTGGCCGCCTCGTTGCGATTGCCGCCGGTTTTTTTCAGCGCGAGGTAAATCAATCGCTTTTCCACTTCGCCCAGCGTCGGGAACTGGTCGCCATCGCCGAGAATGGGATCAGCCGAGGCGCCATTTTGCGAGGGGACGATGTCGGAATAATTCAGCTCGCCATCGGTGGTCGCGAGAATGACCGCACGCTCGGCATAGTTGCGCAGCTCGCGCACGTTGCCCGGCCAGCTATAGCGCGAGAGCTGGTCCAGGGCGATGGGGTTGATGCGCGGAACCGTCTTGTTGTGCTTGGTGGAAAATTGATCGAGGAACTTGCCGAGCAGAAACTCGACCTCGCCCTTGCGTTCGGCCAGGCGGGGCACCTTGATCGGCACGACATGCAAACGGTAGTAGAGGTCCTCGCGGAATTTGCCCTCGGCCACGGCCTTGACCAGGTCGCGGTTGGTGGTGGCGATGATGCGCGCATCGACCTTGATCGTCCGGGTGCCGCCGACGCGCTCGAATTCGTGCTCCTGCAAAACGCGCAGCAACTTGGCCTGGAGCGGGAGGGAGATTTCCGTGATTTCATCGAGCAGCAGCGTGCCGCCGTTGGCCAGCTCGAAGCGGCCCTCGCGTTTCATGGTTGCGCCGGTGAAGGCCCCTTTTTCGTGGCCAAAGAACTCGCTCTCGAGCAGGTTCTCCGGCACGGCGGCGCAGTTGACCTTGATGTAGGGCTTGTCCTTGCGCAGGGAATTCTCGTGCAGCGTGCGGGCGATGACTTCCTTGCCCGTGCCGCTTTCGCCCTCGATCAGGACGGTCGCGTCGGTCGGTGCCACTTGCTTGATGAGCTTCTGCACGCTGCCCATTTCCGGGCTGATGAAGAGCAGGGAGGAAAACTCGGATTCGTCAGCGAGTTGTTTCTTGAGGTTGGAATTCTGTTTTTTGAGTTCCCGCTGCTGCGCGATCTGCGCGATGGCGAGCTCGAGCTGGCTGGCGGTGAAGGGCTTGAGCAGGTAGTTGGAAGCGCCCATCTTCATGGCCTCAACCGCCGACTCGATCGTGCCAAAACCAGTGATGATGATCACCTCGACCGTGGGGTGCGTTTTCTTGAAGCCGCGCAGCAGGTCCATGCCGTTGCCGTCCGGCAGTTGCAGGTCGGAGATGATGAGATCGGCCGGTTCTTTCTGCTGTTCCTCGTTGGCCTGGAAGCATGAACTGACGGCCAGGACGGGGATCTCGAATTTTTGCAGGGAAACGACAAGTGCCCGGCGAACGACCGGGTCGTCCTCCACCACCATAATTTTTTCAAACCGAGGTAAGTTCAAGGGGAAATAAGCTAGGGGTTCGCACTCAAGGGGGCCGGAAGGACCTGGTTGAGCCGGTTGTTCATCGCCATCAAGTCGTCCTGTTCCTCCTGGCTGTACCTGTCGCCGACTTTGGAGAAGGCATTTGCCTGGTGACTTGAAACTCCGCCTATTTTCACCACTTGGTAGCTCACCAGCGCATCATAATGATTGATGTTATCCTGCCAAGTTTTACCTTGCGGCGGCAGCAACGCGGAGACTTTGACCAGTGGCGGCAGGACATTGGCGTCTTTTTGATTGAGGGCGAGCAGAAGCTGCGCGGTTTGCTGCTGCCAGTAGGACTCGTCCTTCGGCCAAATGGTGCGCACGGTCCAGACGAGTGACTCGAGTTCGGCCTGCGCCTTGGCGGGCTGGTTCTTCATCATGTAAAGATGATAGAGCCGCAGCCGCGCCTGGGGTGCGAGCGGGTTGAAGGGATGTTGCGCGAGCGTGCTGGCGTAGAGATTGATCGCGTCATCGGCTTGCTTGAGCTGGTAGCAGCAATCCGCCTGGAGGAATTCCGATTTCTCGACCGAGAACGGGCTGGCCGCGGTGGCTTCGCGGCGATAGCGATCGAACAACTCGGCGGCGCGGGCCCATTGGCCGGCCGCGTATTCGTTGGCGGCGAGGCCCCAGAGGGTCGCGGTGGTTAGCCGGTTATAGCTGGCCAAATCGTCATGATTGACCATCTGGCCCTGGTTGACCGCGTGGGCGAGCGCGAGGTAGTAGGCATCGCGGGCGAGATCGGTCATGCCCATGCGGCTGTAAAGCGAGGCCAGGCGATACGCGACGCCGGCAAACTCGCGCCGCGCCGGGTAAAGGACGCACCAGGTCTTGAGCCAGCAAAGTGCCTCCGCATCCTCGCCGCAAGACTGGAGCGTGTCGGCCAGTTGGATCATGGCACGCGCGCGGTCCTGGGGCAGGAGCTTGCCGTTGGTGGCGATTTCCTTGAGATAGTTAATGGCCAGGATGGGATCGTTGTGCGCGCGCAGGTAATCGGCATGCGCGAAGCAGGAGAGCGTATCCTCGGGCGCGTCCTGGGTCGGCTTGACCGGCTCGCTCAAGGTGTCGTTGAAGCTGGTGGCGCCATAGGTCCGGTCAGTCACGGCGTTGGGATCGGGCGAGGGGGCGGAAGCGGATGGATCGGGCGGCGAGGCCGGCGACGGCGCGGCGGCGGGCGGGTCGGCGAAGGACGGGCGGAGCATCAGGACACATGCCACGACGATGAACCAAGGGAGCTTGGCGGGCATGGGGATTACCTCTGCGGCGTGCTGTAGATGGCGGCGGAGCTGTCTGTGGTGTTGCCGGTGCCAAAGGGGGCCGAGTCGACAAGAGGAGGCATCCAGTAGGGAGCCGGTGTGGCGGCCGCGGGTGCGGTGCCGGTCGCATGGACCGTGGCGGTGGTCGTGGCCTCGGCAGTATTCGCCTCGGTGGCCGCTTGGTAGGCACCGGCCCGCTGGCGCGCCTGATCGGCGGCGGCCTGGGGATTGGCCTTGATCCAATCAAGGAAGGGAGAGACGGCGATCAAAGCCGGGGTGGGCGCGGGAGCGGACGCGGGCGCAACCAGCGTGGGCTTGGCGACAACGACCGTGGGCGGCTCGGATTCCTTCGGCGGAGCGAGCGGTGGCGGCGCGGGAACGGGCGGCGTGGTGAGCACGGGCTTCTTGCCCATGGGCTTGAGGACTTCGGGCAGCGGCGAGAGCACCGTGCCCCGGGCCCAGGGTGGGAGCGAAAGAAAGCCGACGTTGTACGAGGCCGGGCTGCTTGTGGGTTGGGCGGAGGACGGGAGAAAGTCCTTGGGATCATCCTGCGCCATGCCGGTGAGATCATCGGCGCGGACGGATTGAAATCCGCACAGCGTGAGGAAAAGGAGTAAAGATACAAACCGAGGTGAAGTGGCATGCGCGGGGAAAGCCATATTTCTCATCCTTCTTTTTGGCGCGGGAAAATTTGTGCTGCGCAGCGACATATTTTCCCGTTTTTAGTTCATTGGTTTTTCGTTTTATCGGGCTAGGACGGCAAAAGCTGAGCTAAAATGTATAATTTTTCCGTTCTGCAGGACGCTTGAAATTTGCCCTGCACCGATCTGCGAATCCGCTCATTATTTGCGGAATTACGTCGATCAAATGAGTGTCGTAATCGGTCGCCCGCCATGAACGCTCTCCTCTACAAAACTTCCGATCTCGCCCGGAAAACTCACCCGGAGAAAAGCATCTTCGATTACCTGGAAGATCCCAAGGCCACGGCAACGCTTCCTTCCCTGCAATCCGTGCTGGCGGAGTTGGACAACCTCACGCAACGAAGCAACATTCGCCTCGATGAAGTCACGAAGCTGGTGCAGGTGGACCAGGGCATGTCGCTGCGGGTGCTGCGCATGGCGAACTCGGTTTACTATGCGCCCGCCCAGCCGATCATCGACGTGCAGGATGCGATCCTCTACATCGGGTTGAACACCTTCCGCGGCGCCGTCGTTTCCACCCGCTGCATTGAGCAGACCTGCCACATCCGCCAGGAGACGCTGGATTGGAAGGAATTTTGGACCCACGGCGCAAGCGTCGGTCATCTGACCGTGGAACTTGCCTCGCACTTAAAAGAATCCGCGCTGAGCCTGGAGTCGTACTACCTCATGGGCCTGCTCCACGACATCGGCAAGGTGGTGCTGGCGCACCTGATGCCCGAAAAATTCGACGAGCTTTACGCCGACGCGATCCTCTCCCGCCGTCCGCCGTCCGAGGCCGAAAAGGAGTCCCTCGGCATCGACCACGGGCATCTCGGCGCGTGGTACCTTGAGAAGCAAGGCATTCCCCTGCCCCTGTGCGAAGCGGTCCGTTTTCATCATTGTCCCCTCGCCGAGGCTGAGACCAAGCCGCAGGCGCGTCACGCGCTGATCGTCCAGCTCGCCGACCTGATGGCGCGGCATCATCACCTGGGTCAGTCCGGCAATCAGAGCGATACGGGCGATCCGTTCTCCTCGGCAGAGTGGGAGGCGTACGTGGGCCAGTGCTACTCGGGGGTCGTGGACAGTAAAAACTTCAAGGGTGTGCTGGTGGAGCGTATTACCAAAATTTCCGAACTGGTCCGCTCCATCATCGCATAGGCACTTAAGATTTATGGCCATGAGCCGTCATAAAAGTAAGAAATCTAAAGAAAAAAAACTAAGGAGCAGAGGGGAAACCCCGATAGCTCATCTAAGGGTTATGCAAATCACAAGCACCATAACTGTACCGTTGGTTCAGGTATCACCCGATACCAGCACGGCGAAGCCGACGGCTCCGGTCGAAGACTCGGACCAGTCTCTCCTGCAGATTTCCTCCCCAACTTTTTCCGCGCTGGTGGAAGAAGCCAAGTCGTATCCGGAGGTTCGCAGCGAACTCGTTGCGGCTTACGCAGCTCAAGTGGCTTCGGGACATTATCCCCCGGCCGCCGTGATTTCCGGCTTGGCCGGACTGCTCAGCGGCGAGTCGACCTGATCGCGCCCGCCCCCTGAACGGGTCGCGCTTGTCGCGTGCGGAATCCCCGCTGTCTCGCTCCACCTTATTCTTCGTTTCGACTGCGAACGGACATTTCCTCCTGCGCCCTGCCCACGTCATTTTCGCGCCGGAAATTTTTGCGGACTATTTTTCCACGACTCCGTCCCATAAAGGACAAAAATTCCTTGATGCCAGCCATGCGCAAAACCCGATCATCTTCATAATAAGCTTCTTGTGCATAAAATAAAGCCATGGCATATGGCGTGCATAACAGAGGCATGGCATCCGATGGTCTCTTCATAACCCCCGCGCTGCAAAGTCTCCGTTTGTCGATGGATGACGCAGCGCTCCGCCAGCAGGCGATCTCGTCCAACATCGCCAACATCAACACCCCTGGCTACCAGCGGATGGACGTCAGCTCGTCCTTCCAGCAGGCCTTCAGCGATGCCCTCAACCGTCTTGGCGAAGGCCAGACACTGGACGAACTGCCGCAAGGCAACATCGAGACCGCGGCGGTGCAAGGCCCCGCGCGCCCCGATGGCAACACGGTACAGCTTGAGAACGAGATGGTGGCCATGGCCAACAACAGCGCCCGCTACGAGTTAGCCGGCCAAATGCTGGCCAGCAACTTCCACGGCCTCAAGCTCGCCATCACCGGCCAACCCTAAGGAGAACCCATGAGCATGATCCCCGGTATCGACTCCGCCGCCAGCGCCCTTGGCGTGGAGCGCACCCGCCTCGACGTCATCGCCGGCAACCTGGCCAACGCGCAGAACACCTCTGACGCCACCGGCCAGGTCTACCGCCGCAAGATGGTCGTCTTCGAGACCCAACTCAACAACGCCCTCGGCAATGCCTCCGGCATCAACGCCGGCAGCACCGTCTCGGCCAAGATCGTCGATGATCCCTCGCCGCTGCCCAAAGTTTACATGCCCGGCCATCCCAAGGCCGACAAGTCCGGCATGGTCGAGATGCCCAACGTCGATCCCCTCAACGAAATGGTCGACATGATGACCGCCAGCCGTTCCTACCAGGCCAACCTCCAGTCCATCCAGACCGGCCGCTCCATGTTCGAGCAATCCCTCAAAATCGCCGCTGACTGACCCGCGCCATGAGCCCCCTCGACGCCCTATCCGCCCTCAGCCCCGCGCAGCTCCCCAACGCGGACGCGCTCAATGGCCTCGGCACCGGTGCCCTCAACGCCAACCCGCCCGCCGGCGGGATTCCGCTGGGGCTGACCGCCCCGGTCAGCGAGGGCTTCGGCCAAATTCTCCAGGGGAGCCAGCAAGCGCAGGGGATTCTGCCTGCCCAAGCTGCCGCGCCCGTGGCCG
>Ga0116226_10002168_pt1 | contig 16972 bp, 15 predicted proteins | sample S1TSphfallax_FD_89692 | JGI IMG/M metagenome (GOLD analysis project Ga0116226, IMG submission 89692) | Host-associated microbial communities from peat moss isolated from Minnesota, USA - S1T2_Fa - Sphagnum fallax MG | ecosystem: Host-associated > Plants > Peat moss > Unclassified | place: USA... | reverse complement strand
GGTTGCTTCGCCGCGGCTCGCAGAAAGTCGCAGTCAACGCCGGTTGGTATAGGCCGCCAGCTTCTCCACCAGATCTGCTCAGCCCGTCGGGCGGACGGTCCGCTCACAACAGGCTTTGCGCCAAGAATGAAAACCTATGGCCGCCGGGTTCGCCCGGGTCCAAGCCAAGCACGGCCGGTCGCGAGGGCGCAGGCGCAAAAGTTTTTGCTTCTTTTTTTCAAAAAATAAGGCCTTCCTTGCCTTGAACCTCTTTTCCCGGGGCGCGTCGTGTCAGGCGACGCGCGCCAGGTTGCCGGACGGCGCATAGGCCCCTTGCTCTCCAGGGACCGCCCGGAACATTTCGGTCAATCCCAGGATCGTCTCGGCGCCGCCCAGGAACAGCACGCCGTCCGGTGCCATCTGTCGGGCGATGGCGTCGAGCACCTGCGACTTGGTTGCGGTTTCAAAGTAGATCAGCACATTGCGGCAGAACACGACGTCGAACTGACCCAGCGGCCGCAGGTCCGCCAGCAGATTCCACTCTCGGAATGTCACTGCGTCGCGCAAGGCTTGCTTGATGCGCCACTGGTTTCCTTCCTTGGTGAAATGCTTGACCAGTGCCTGCATCGGCAGACCGCGCTGGATTTCGAACTGAGTGTAGAGCCCGGCGCGCGCGCGCGCGAGCGGCTCGCGCGCAATATCGGTGCCCACGATTTCCACGCGGCGGCCGGCCATGCTGGCCGCCATGTCGGTGGCCAGCATCGCAATGGAATATGCCTCCTGTCCGGTGGACGCCGCCGCCGACCAAATGCGCAGCGGGGCGCTCGCGGGGCGGTTGGCATGCAGCCGCGGCAGAACCCGCTCGCGCAACGCGTCGAACGGCTTCATGTCGCGGAAGAATAACGACTCGTTGGTCGTCATCGCCTCCACCACGTCGCGTTCCAGCGCGCTGCCGGGCCGCAATGTGTCGGCCAACTGGGCGAGGTCGCGCGCGCCTTCGCGTTTCATGATGGCGCCGAGCCGGGTTTCCAGCAGATAGGCCTTGTCCGGCGTCAGCATCAGGCCCGACCTGGCCTTCAGCACGGCCGCGATCGCCGCAAAGCCCGCGCTCACCGGGACACTCCAAGCATGGCCAGGATTTTCGGCCCGATCTGCGCTAACGGCAGCACGGCATGCGCCAGGCCGGCGCGCGCAACCGCCCCTGGCATGCCCCACACCACGCTGGTCGCCTCGTCTTGCGCCAGCGCGGCGCCTCCTGCTTCGACGATGCGGCGGGCGCCAGCCATGCCGTCATGGCCCATGCCGGTCAGGATCACCGCCAGCACGCGGCCGCCGGTGGCGTCGCATGCCGATTCGAGCATCGGATCGACCGCCGGGCGGCAAAAATTGACCGGCGGCGTATCGCTGAGCCGCACATGCAGCCCGGCCGCGTCGCGCTGGATCAACATATGCCGGTCGCCCGGCGCCAGCGTGATTTCGCCGGGCCGCAGCCGCATTTCATCGACGCCTTCACGGCATGGCAACACGCCGAGCTTGTCGATATGGTCGGCGAGAATCGGGGTGAACGCGGCTGGCATGTGCTGCGTCAGCACCACCGGCACCGGCAAGGCGCGCGCCAGGCTTTGCACCAGCGTGAACAGCGCATTCGGCCCGCCGGTGGAACTGCCGATAGCCAGCAGCAAAGGCGCCTGCCGCGGCGGCGGCCGCAACGCCGACTTCAGCGCCGCCTGCGGCGCGGCTGTCGGCGAGAGGACCGACGGCGCACGTGCATGGCGGCGCAGCCGCGCAAGGCCGCGGACCTTCTCGATCAATTCGGGCCCGAAGCGCGCGTCGCCGGCGACCCGGGACGCGGACGGTTTCGGCACGTAATCGGCGGCGCCGAGCCGCAGCGCCCGCATGGCAATGTCCGCCCCGCGCGTCGTCAGCGTGCTGGACATAATGACGCGCAGATTGGGATCGGCCGCCAGCAGCCGGGGAAGGGCGGTCATGCCATCCATCACCGGCATTTCGATGTCGAGCACCAGGACGTCAACGTCGTGCAGTTTCAGCGCGTCGAGCGCCGCCTGGCCGTTGCTGGCGCGCGCCACCACGCGGATCGCCGGATCGGTTTCCAGAATGCGGGCAATGGCCGCGCGGATGACGGCGCTGTCGTCGCAAATCATAACGCGTGCCGCAGGCGTGGCTGCCGCCGTGAGCGCGGGGGCGGGCGTCACGGCGCAACATCCAAAGGAAGGGTTCTTTTTTGAAAAAAAGAACCAAAAAACTTTTGCTCCTTAGCTGCAGCACCGTATTGAATCATCGCGGCCATCCATGCCGGTCGCAACTGGCAAAAGTGTTTTGGTTCTTCTGTTTAAAAAATAACACTTCCTTCCTTTTTGTCCGCATCACACCAGCCCAACCTGCCCGAACTTCCCCATCAAAATATCTTCATCGAACGGTTTCATAATGAATTCCTGCGCCCCCGCTTCGATCGCTCTCTCGACGAAACTGATCTCGCTTTCCGTAGTGCAGAACAAAACCGGCGGCCTGTCCGGCCCGAACTCCAGCCGCAGCGCGCGAAGGAATTCGATGCCGTTCATGATCGGCATATTCCAGTCCAGCAGCACCGCGTCGGGCATGTGCGCGCGCACCGCATCCAGCGCGCGGGCGCCGTCCTCTGCCTCCATCACCGTAAACCCGTGCTGTTCCAGCATGCGCCGCGCGACTTTGCGCACCACACGGCTGTCATCCACCACAAGACACGTGCGCGCGGTCACGCCGCGGCCGCCAAGCCCAGCGCCAGCAACCGATCCACCGACAGCACCACCAGCAATCCCTGCGCCAGCCGATAGATGCCTTCGCTATGCTCGGCCCAGATCGGCGGCAATGTCGGCGGATTGGGCTCCATCTTGCTGCGCTGCAGCGTCAGCACCTCGCTCACCTGGTCCACCAGCAAGGCGTAAAGTTCGCTGCCCTGCTCGGTCACGATCGACATGGACGGCGCGCCGGCCGCGCGCCGCGGCAATTGCAGCCGCTCGCGCAAATCGATCGCGGTGACGATCCGCCCACGCAGATTTAAATTCCCGGCGACCTCGGGCGGCGCCAGCGGAATGCGCGCAATCGTCTGGTCGGCCAGCACGTCGCGTACACACAGCACCGGCACGCCGCAAAGCTGGTCCGCCAGCATCAGCGTCACGAAGGCATGCGAGTCATCGCCCGCCCCAGCGGCCCGGACCTCGGCACCATGCACGCTCACAGCATCACCTGCGCGTTCAGGCTCTGCTTCAGGCTTTCCATCAACGTCTCGCGGTCGAACTTGTGACAATAATCGCTGAACCCTGCCTCCCGCCCGCGCGCCTCGTCCGCCGGAGAGGACCGCCCGGACAGCGCAATCAGCGGCAGATGGGCCCACGCGCCGCCCTCGCGCACCACGCGCGCGAAGGCCAGCCCGTCCATGTCCGGCATTTCAATGTCCGAAATGATGGCGTCGACCTCCAGGCCGTGGTCGCGCAGCCGCAACGCCTCGGCGCCGCTGCCCGCCGCGGTGACCTCGAAGCCGGCGGCCGCCAGCGCCGGCACCAGCAACTGGCGAAAGAATTCGCTATCCTCCACGATCAGCAACCGTCTCGGGCGCGTATTGGCGCTCTGTGCATTACCGAACCAGTCACGCCACGCCAAAGTCAGCCAGTAGCTGGTATCCAGCACCTCGGCCGCCTGGCCGGCTACCACCGCGGTGCCGAGCAGGCCCGGCCGGCCCGACGCCAGTTCGATGTTCAGACGATCATGCACCACATCCACAATCGTATCGACCATCAGTCCCATGCAGCGCGCGCCATCGGCGAACACCAGCACCGCCTGCGGCGCATCGCCCCCGGTCGGTGCGCCGTCGCCCATGCCGATCAGCGGCATCAGCTTGCCGCGATATTGCGTCACGTAGCCGCCGCCGCTCCGCTCGATCTTGCTGCGCTCGATTTCCTCCAGCCGCGATACCAGACTGAGCGGCACCGCGCGCGGCGCAGTGTCGCCATCGGCACGGAACAGCAACAGCGCCGTCTGATCGTCCGATCGCGCGCCGATCGCTGCCTCGTCGCCCGTACCCCGCTGCGCGCGTGTGGCCGATACGCCGGCACTGCGCGCCACGCCATTCGGATCCAGGATCATGATCACCGAGCCGTCGCCCAATATGGTATTGCCCGAAAACATCGTCACATGGCGCAGAATCGGCGCCACCGGCTTCACTACGATTTCCTCGGTATCGTAGACGTCATCAACCACAATGCCGAGCGTGCCGCTGCCCACCGCCGTCACCACCACGGTGGCACTGACGGGCACCGCCTCGGTTCGCTCCAGGCGGAGCAATTCGCCCAGCGTCACCAGCGGCAGCAACTGGTCGCGCAGCCTCAGCACCGGCGTGCTGCCGATCCGCTCGATCGCCATGCTGCCTGCACCGCCAGTGTCGCGCCCGACGCGCACCAGTTCCAACACGCTGATTTGCGGTATGGCAAAACGCTCGGCGCAGGCCCGCACGATCAGCGCCGAAACAATCGCCAGTGTCAGCGGAATCTTGATGGTGAAACACGTTCCCTGGCCCAGCGTGCTGGCCAGTTCCACCGTGCCGCCGATCCGCTCGATATTGCTGCGCACCACATCCATGCCGACGCCGCGCCCGGAAATCGCCGTCACCGCGGCCGCCGTGGAAAAGCCCGCGCGGAAGATGAAATTCTTCACCTCCGCCTCGCTCATCACCGCGAGTTCCGCCTCGGTCGCAAGCCCTTTGCTCAGCACCTTTTCGCGGATTTTCACCACATTGAGGCCGTACCCATCGTCAGCGACTTCGATGATGATGTGGCCGCCTTCATGAAACGCGTTCAACCGGATCTTGCCCGTCTCCGGCTTGCCGGCGGCGCGCCGCACGTCCGGTGTCTCCAGCCCGTGATCGGCGCTGTTGCGCACCATGTGCGTCAGCGGATCGCGCATCAATTCCAGCACCTGCCGGTCCAGTTCGGTCTCCTGCCCGTGCATGTCCAGTTGGATTTTCTTGCCGGTCTCGTGCGCCAGGTCGCGGACCAGCCGCGGCAATTTATTCCACGCATTGCCGATCGGCTGCATGCGCGTCTTCATCACGCCTTCCTGCAAGTCGGACGTAATATGCGACAGGCGCTGCAACGGCGCGGTGAACGCGCTGGTGCCCTCGGCCCGGCTGATCTGCAGCAACTGGTTGCGAGTCAGCACCAGTTCGCCCACCAGCGTCATCAGCTCCTCCAGCACATCCACCGTGACGCGAATGGTCTGCGAGCCGACTGAATTTTCGGCCGCGGCCGCCGGCGCCTCGACATGCTCCGCCTCTGCCACAGGCGACGCCTCCGCCACCGCGCCGGCCTCCGGCGCCTCGCCGGCCGCGGCGCGCTCCAGCGCCGCAATGCAGTCGCGGTCATCGCCCGCCGGCTCGCTGCCGGTGGCACCCAGCCCGGCGACAATCAGCTTGATGCGATCCAGCGCCGCCAGCACCGCGCTGACTACGCCGGGCGTCGCCACCAACTCGCGGTCACGTAATTTGCCGAGCACGTTCTCGGCCGCGTGCGCGACATGCTCCAGCCGCGGCAGGCCCAGAAACCCGCATGTGCCCTTGATCGTGTGCACCAGCCGGAAAATCAGGCTCAGCGTCGCCGCATCGTCCGGCGTGCGCTCCAGTTTCACCAGGGCCAGGTCCGCCTCGGCCAGGCTCTCATTGGTTTCGGTCAGGAATTCAGCGATCAGATCGTCCATGGTGCTCTCCGGCAGCGGACGGACATTGCGCCAACCGGGCGAACAATTCGTAAATCGGACTCGAAAAAAGAAGGTCTTATTTTTTGAAAAAAAGAAGCAAAAAACCTTTGCCCGTTAATTTAAGCGCCAGGTGAAGGTGCGCCGCCTCAGCTCACAACAGCGCCGAAGCAGACGTTTTTTGGTTCTTTTTTTCAAAAAAGAACATACTTTCCGTCACACCGGCAACGCACTCGCAGCCGCGCCCTCCACCAGAATCCGCCACCCGCTGGCGGCTGCCAGCAGGCACGCGAGCGGCGCGGCAAAGCCCCGCGGGCTGGATGCGGCGCGCCAGCAGGCCGCCTCGCTGCCCGCGCACTCCGCCAGCAGCGCCGGCCACGCGGCGCTGCCGCCACCCAGCATGACGCGCACGCCGCCCCGCGGCGCGCCGTCAATGGCAATCACGCCGCCGCGCGGCAGGCCCGGCAGCGCCGTCAGCAGCAGGCACAGCGCCAGCCGCGCCGGCGCCTCCGCCAATTCCCCGTGCAGCGCGGAAAAATCGAGCCGCAGCCGCTCGATGCCCGGCAGCCCTTGCGCCAGTTTGGCCATCGCCGACGCATCCAACGGGCCGCCGCCGCCGCCCCACGCCGCGCGCAGCAGCCGCACCCGGGCGATCAGCGTCGCTGCCGTCTCCGCAGCCAGCGCCGCCGCCTCCGCATCCTCGTGAGCGACGTCCAGCGTGCCGGCCAGGGTGCCGAGCAATCCCGCGACATCGTGGCAAAGCCGCGTCGCCAGCGTGCTGGCCAGGCGAACCGCATCATCTTGCCGGGTTTGGTGCACGTGTCAGCCCTTTCGCGCCATCGCGAAGCCTGTGCACCCTATCTTCATATCCCTAGCAAAAGCTTTTCAGCCATGGAACCCGGCTTTGCCGCCCTTACGCCCGGCACATTCGTCCGCCACCCGCACCAGCCCGACTGGGGCCTTGGCCAGGTGCAATCGGTCGTCGGTGCGCGCGTCACCGTCAATTTCGAGCATGTCGGCAAGATCCTGATCAACACCGCCGCGGTGGCGCTGGAGGAAGTCGACCCTTGACCCGGCCACGCCCCACCGCGATGTGACGGGGATGTCGCCCGGCCCATCCCCCGTCATCGACCCGTTCGGCCGCCCGATCACCTATCTGCGCGTCTCGGTGACCGATCGCTGCGACCTGCGCTGCGTCTATTGCATGTCCGAGGACATGCAGTTCCTGCCGCGCGCCGACATTCTGACGCTGGAAGAAATCGAGCGCCTCGCCGCCCTCTTCATTGGCCTCGGCACGCGCCGCCTGCGCATCACCGGCGGCGAGCCGCTGATCCGCCGAAATGTCATCAGCCTGTTCGCGGGCCTCGCCACCCACCTTGGGCGCGGCCTGGACGAACTGACGCTGACCACCAACGGTACCCAGCTCGCCCGCCATGCGGCAGCACTGGCCGACCTCGGCGTTCGCCGCATCAATGTCAGCCTGGACACGCTGGACCCGGACCGCTTCGCCCGTATCACCCGCGGTGGCCGGCTGCCCACGGTGCTCGCCGGCCTGCGCGCCGCCCGCGCCGCCGGCCTCGCGGTGAAAATCAACACGGTCGCCCTCCGCGGCGAAAACGAGGACGAAATCCCCGACCTGCTTGCCTGGTGCGGCGACCAGGGTTTTGCGCTCTGCCTGATCGAAACCATGCCGATGGGCGATATCGGCGCCGCGCGCGCCGACCAGTATCTCCCCCTCTCGCTGGTCCGCGCCCGCCTGCGCACGCGTTTCACACTCACCGAGACCGAGTACCGCACCGGCGGACCCGCCCGCTATTTCGACGTGCGCGAAACCGGCGCCCGCCTCGGCTTCATTACGCCTATGACGCATAATTTCTGTGAAAGCTGCAACCGTGTGCGCCTTTCCGCCACCGGCACGTTGTATATGTGCCTCGGCCAGGACGACAGCGCCGACCTCCGCGCGGTGCTCCGCGCCGGCGCCGACGATGCAACGCTGGCCGACGCCGTCCGCGCAGCCATCGCCCGCAAGCCGAAAGGGCATGATTTCGTCATCGATCGTCGCAGCACCGCGCCTTCTGTGGCGCGCCATATGAGCCTGACAGGGGGGTAAGAAAGACTTCTTTTGAAAAAAAGAAGCAAAAAACTTTTGCCAGTTGCGGCCGGCAGCCGTTTCATGTACGCAACATTTTTGCCGCCCTTAACAGACAAAAGTTTTTTGGTTCTTTTTTTCAAAAAAGAACATGCTTCCTTTCTTACGGCGCCAATAAGTTGGCCGGTCTCCGCCGCGCGGTCATAGGACCTGCCCGCTCCCCCGTGCAAGCGGCTGTGGCTGGGTGGGCGCCGGCGCCCACCCGGTCAGAAATGCGAGCCGCAGCCGCGCGCTGACACGCCCATCCGTCACCGGCAGTGCCGCCAGTGCCGCCGGAAACAGCGCCCGCGGCGGCAGCCGCCGGTCCCGCAACCGTACCGAATTCGACTCCCCCGCGGCGCGCAAATCCCGCAACAATCCAGCCGGATCGGCATAGAGCAGCTGCACGTCCTCCGCGTCCGCCACCGGCAGCGCGAAGCCCGCGCGTTGCAGCAGTGCCGCGCAATCACGCAAATCGGCGAACGGCGACACGCGCGGGCTGGCGCCGCCGCACAGCGCCGACTCCGCCTCGGTCAGCGCGTCGCGCAGCGCGTCCAGCGTGCCCAATATCGGCAGGCTCGCCAGGAACAGTCCATCGGGCCGCAGTGCCTGGCGCAACTGGATCAGCGCGCCCGGCAAATCGTTCGCCCAGTGCAGCGACAGGCTGGCCACCACGAGGTCGAAACTGCCGGGCGCGAAAGGCAACCATTCCGCATCTGCCGCCACCGCGAAACCACCCGCGCGCGCCGCCATCCGCGCCGACGGGTCGAGCGACACGACGTGCATGCCGCGCGCGCGCAGCGCTGGTGCGATGCTGCCGCGTCCGCCCACATCCAGCGCCTGCGTGAAACGGTGCGTCGTATCATCCAGCCGGTCCAGCAGGCGCCCGGCCAGATCCGCCAACACATCGGCCACCGCATCGACCAGCCCAGCCGCCCGATCCCGATGCATCCGCACCGCCCGCTGATCAAACACGTAAACCGGGTCCATAAAAGCGCCACCAAGCGAGCAAAAGTTTTTTGCTTCTTTTTTCAAAAAATAAGGCCTTCTTTTTTGAAAAAAAGAAGCAAAAAACTTTTGCTATTTGTCCGTTGTCAATTCCCGCAGTGCCGCGTTGGCGATCGTCAGTTTCGCGAAGCTCCAGCCGCCGGCTGCCTTCTCGATCGACTCGATGGTGTTCAGCGCGGCGCGCACGCGCTCGCCGCGCAGCGCGCTCCAACTTGCAATCGCCGCCTGCGCCAGCTCCGCGGTTTCGGCCGCCTGTTCCGACGCCGCGAAGCGCAGAACGAGGCGGGTGATGTCGGCCTGCTCGCCCAGCATGTCCTCGATCAGGCGCCGCACCGCCAGGCGCTCGAACGGATCACCGCCGATGAACGCGCCCGCCGCCGAGCGCAGCCGGTCGAACGCAAACGCGGCCCCCACCTGGTGATACAGCCGCGCCACCGCCTCGGTCCGCCAGCGCGTCGCCTGCGCCAAATCCACCAGGTCCGTCACCGTGGTCAGCGGTTGCAGCAGCGACACGGTGCGCGCGAGCGCCGGCGGCGCGCCATCGCGCATGTAACGTTCCGCCCATTGCTGCGTCTCCGCCTGCTCGAAGGGCGAGAGCAGATCAGGCATCATCGCCACCAAAGTCGCCACCGCCGGCGCATAGGCGGTGATCAACTGGTCCACCGCAGCACGATTGCGGACATTCACCCGCGCGAGCCAAAATGTCTGGCTGCGCAAAGCATAAGCCAGCGCCTTGTACAGCGCGGTTTGGCCGGCGGCCGGAATATGCCCGTCCAGCCCATCCACCTCTGCCCAGATATCATCGATGCACAAAATCACCCGCGCCGCGGCAAAGGATTTCGCCAGCGCGGTGGTGTCGCATGCCGCGGACTCGCGCAAGCGGGACGGGAAGGTGGGCCCGCACATATTGATCATGTCGTTTGCGAGCACGGTCGCTATGATATCGCGCCGCAACCGGTGCCGTTCCATCTGCGGCGCGTAGTCCGCGAGCGCCGGCGGAAAATAGCGGCGCAGCGTGCCGCGGAAAAACACGTCGTCCGGCGCGTCGCTGGCGACGATATCCTCGCTCAAATCGAGTTTGCCGTAGGCCAGCAGCACCGCCAGTTCCGGCCGCGTCAGACCGCGCCCCGCCTTTTCGCGCGCCGCGAGCGCCGCCGCGTCCGGCAGCCCCTCCACCTTGCGATCCAGCCGGCCACTGGCTTCCAGATCGGCCATCAACCGCGCATGCGCGGTCAGTTCCGCCACAGCATCGCTTTCCATCAGGCTCAGCGCCAGCGTCTGGCTCGCATTATGCCGCAGCACCAGCCGCGCCACATCGTCCGTCATGCCCGCGAGCAGCGCATTGCGCGCCGGCCGCGACAGCACGCCGCCGCGTTCCAGCAGCACGGTCAGGATCTTGATATTCACCTCATGATCGGAACAATCGACCCCGGCCGAATTGTCGATCGCGTCCGTATTCAGCCGTCCGCCGGCGAGCGCGAATTCAATCCGCCCGGCCTGCGTCAGCGCCAGATTGGCGCCTTCGCCCACCACCTGCGCGCGCAATTCCGCGCCATGCACGCGAATGGCATCGTTCGCCTTGTCCCCCGCCGCTTCGTGGCTTTCGCCGCGCGCCTTCACGTAGCAGCCGATGCCGCCGAAATACAGCAGCTCCGTCCGCGCCTGCAAAATAGCATGCATCAGCTCGTCCGGTGTTACGCTCACGCTCTCCAGATCAAGCAACGCACGCGCTTGCGGCGACAAATTTATCGTTTTCGCCGTGCGCGCATACACGCCGCCACCCTGGGAGATGCACGCCGTGTCATACTCCGCCCAACTCGACCGCGGAAGATCGAACAATCGCTTGCGCTCCGCCCACGACACCGCGGGATCGGGCTCCGGATCGATAAAGATATGCCGGTGATCGAATGCCGCGCGCAGCAAAATCTGTTTCGACAGCAGCATGCCATTGCCGAACACATCGCCGCTCATGTCGCCCACGCCCATCACCGTAAATGGCGTGGTCTGGATATCCTTGCCCAATTCACGGAAATGCCGGCGCACCGCCTCCCACGCGCCGCGGGCGGTAATCCCCATCACCTTGTGATCATAGCCGACCGAGCCGCCGCTGGCGAACGCGTCGCCGAGCCAGAAATCGTAAGCCTCGGCCACCCCATTGGCGATATCCGAGAATGTCGCCGTGCCCTTGTCAGCCGCCACGACAAGATACGGATCGGGGTCGTCCAGAACCACGGTATCGCGCGGCGGCACCAATTTATGATCCGCATCGATATTATCGGTCAAATCCAGCAAGCCGCTCAGGAACGTCGTATAGGCGCGCACCGCCTCGGCGCGCACCGCGGCCGCGTCCCCCCCTCGCGGCAGATGTTTCGGGTAGAAACCGCCTTTCGATCCCACCGGCACAATCACCGCGTTCTTCACCTGCTGCGCCTTGACCAGTCCCAGCACTTCGGTGCGGAAATCGTCGCGCCGGTCGCTCCAGCGCAGGCCGCCGCGCGCCACCGGGCCGAAGCGCAAATGCACGCCCTCCACATGCGGGGCGCCCACGAAGATTTCGCGGAACGGTTTCGGCACCGGCAGATCCGCCAGCGTGCGCGACGCGATCTTGAAGCTGATATGCGGCTTCGGCGCGCCGTGCGCGTCCAGCTGATAGAAATTCGTGCGCGTGATGGCGCCGACCAGCGCCGCCAGCCGCCGCAGCACACGGTCGGCGTCCAGACTTTCAACCTGCTGCAACGCCTGAATGATCCGCCCATGCAGCTCCGCCGCCGCCTTCTGCCGCTCATCGGCAGACACGGCGGCCGCCGGGTCGAATTTGGTCCGGAACAGATCCAGGATCAACCGCGCCACACCCTTGTGATCGGCCAGCGCCTGCGCCTGCACCGCCTGGCTGGGGTCCAGGCCCGTCTGCTGCCGCCAGCGCGCCAGCGCCCGCACCAGCGCGGCCTCGCGCCACGAAATGCCCAGTTCCACCACCAGCCGGTTGAAGCCGTCATTTTCTGCCCGGCCGCCCCAGATCGCAACGAACGCGTTTTCGAACGCCCGCCGCACATCGGCAAACACCAGGTCGGCGCCGCGATCATCCTGCAACAGGAACGCATGCACCCAGACTATTTTTCGCGCGCTGTCCGCGACGACACCCCGCGCGCCATCTGGCGCACCTTGCGCCACCGGAAAACCATCCTCGATCAGCGCCTTCAGCCCCATGCTCTCTAAAATCGGCAGCACGTCGGCCAGTGGCGCCGCCGCACCGGGGCGATACAGCTTGAACCGGAATTGCGTGGCACTATCCCCGGCGCGGCGATAGGCGCGCACGCGCACGGTCTCGTCATCCGTGAGCGTATCGATCAGCTCGCTATCCAGCAGCGCCTCGGCGGCATCGAACTGGTCGCGATAGCCGGCGGGAAACGCCCCCTCGGTGCGTGCCAGCCGTGCCGCGACGGCGCCCGGCGGGGTCGCCGCGCGTACCAATGCCACGAAACGATCCTGCCAGGTGCGCGTCGCTTCGGCGATCGCGCGCTCCAGCGCCACCAGATCGGGCTCGTGATGATGCCCGGTCGCCACGCCGACTATATAATGCACCCGCGCCAGCGGCGCGTCCGAAAAGCTCGGATAATAGGCGGCGATCCGCCCGCCATAGGCGGCCGCCAGTATGTCGCCGGCGCGCGCGCGCATATCGGTATCATATCGGTCGCGCGGCACATAGAGCAGCACGGAGAAAAACCGGTCGAACGGATCGCGCCGCGCGAACAGCCGCACCCGCGGCCGGTCGAACAGATGCAGCACGCCGCGCGCCATGTGCAGCAACATCGCAGTCCCGGTCTGGAACAATTCGTCGCGCGGCCATGTCTCCAGAATATGGCGCAGCCGTTTGTCGTTGTGGCTGCCGGGCGCGTGGCCGGCGCGCGTCAGCACTTGTTCGACGCGGCGCCGTATCATCGGCACCTCGCGCACCGGCATCTCATACGCCTCGGCGGTGAACAGGCCCACAAACCGCACCTCGCCCGCCGGCTTGCCGTCCGCGCCATAGCGCCTTATGCCGACATAGTCGGCATGCGCCCGCCGATGCACGCGGGAACGCAAATTCGATTTAGCAACGATCACCGGATCGCCCACTTCCAGCAACCGCCGCACATGGTCCGACAGCACCGCCGGTTCGTTCGACCGCCTTAACACCACCAGCTGCGGATCGCGCAGCACGCCAAGCCCGCCCGGACCGTGCCGCCCGTCGAAATCCGGCTCCTCGGCCGCGTAACCGCCATCCGCCGTGCGCGGATACGTATATTCGCGCGCGCCGAGGAAGATGAAACGATCCGCCTCCAGCCAGCGCAGCAGGGCGAGAAACTCCGCGCGGGCCTCGGGCGCGATCGCGACAGGGGCCGCCTGCAATTCGGTCATGGTTCGATGCAGCAGCGCGCGCATCGCGGCGAAATCCCCCACCGCCCGCCGCACATCCGCCAGCGCTTCGGCCACGCTCGCCACCAGCGCCGGCGCCCGGTCCTCGCCCACCGGCTCCAGATAGACCTGGATCATCGAGCGCGCGCCGGCCGCACACGCCACCACCGGATGGAACATTGCCCGCACCGAAAAACCCAGTTCGGCGATCGCGGCCATCACGCTGTCCACCAGAAACGGCGCGTCCGGCTGCACGATTTCCAGCAGGTCGGTCGGCGCATGTCCGGCACGGCCCGGCGCGCGGCGAATGCGGATCGCGGGGTCGGTGGCGCCATCCCGCGCCGCGCCGAACGCCCAGAACTCGGCCAAGGCCGCACCGACATCGGGCTCGCTCAGGCCCGGCAATTCGTCCTCGGCCCAATCCTCCTGCGCCTGCAGCACGAAGGCGCGCGCGGCCTCCGGCAGGTCCGCCGGCGCCCGGCCAGCGGCCGCCGCAAACCAGCCGAGCAGCCCGGTGGGCGGGGATAAAAGCGTATCTGCGCTGGCCATGTGCGGCGTCCTAAGTTCGCGGCAGAATGTGATCACATTTTAGGCGTTTGGCGACCGGGCGGGCTCATGGCATGAATGCGGGAAACACATGCCTACAAAAGAAAGAAAGGCCCTCTTCTTTGGAAAAAAGAAACAAAAAACTTTTGCGCTTGCGCCGGCATCAACAGACGTATCAGGACTCCAGCTTGGTCGGATGCCAACGAGCAAAAGTTTTTTGTTCTTTTTTTCAAAAAAGAACATACTTTTTTCCTGGTTCGTTGACAGAATCTTCGCAATATTCCGCGCAAAGTTCCTGTCGTTTTACTGTAGCACGCAATTCGTGCGGAGATTGACATGTTCCAACAGGCTTTCACCGCACATCCGCGCACCGTGGGCGAAACCTATCTGCAGCATCAGCGCACGGCGTTCTATTATGGGGGGGTGCTGTTCCTGGCCGGCGTTGCGGCGATCATACACGGTCTGGTGCCGTGCGTGTTCGAGCGCACGGCGAGCAGTATGGTCGCGCGCTTGCAGGCGCGGATGGCGGCCAGGGTACAACGCTGACCTAAGCCAGCAACGACACCACCCGGGCCACCACCTCTTCGAACATCGCCGGCGTCAGCCGCCGTGTGGACGTGTTGTAGCGGCTGACATGGTAGCTGTTCACCAGCTTCAGCCCATCCGGCAGCGTATGCACCGCGCCGTGCCGGAACCGCATGCGGCTCACCGGCAGTCCGTTGGCCCGCAGCACGGCGGCATGCGCCAGCACGCCCAATGACAACACCACGCGCAGCCCCGGCATGGCGCCCAGTTCGGCGGCCAGAAACCGGTTGCAGGTCGCCACTTCGGCCGGCTCCGGCAGATTGGCGGGCGGCACGCAGCGCACCGCGTTGGTGATGCGGCTGTCATTCAGCGTCAGCCCATCCTGCGGATCGGCGGCATAGACACCACGCGCAAGGCCGAATTTCACCAGCGTTTCATACAGCAGCACGCCGGCGTAATCGCCGGTGAAGGGCCGCCCGGTGCGGTTGGCCCCCCGCACGCCGGGCGCCATGCCCACCACCAGCAAGCGTGCATCCAGCCCGCCAAAGGCCGGCACCGCGCCATTGAACCAGTCCGGGTTTTCCGCCGCGTTGGCGGCGCGGTAAGCTGCCAGCCGCGGGCACAACGTACAGCCGCGCGCCGGCGCGTCCACGGCGGCGACGTCGAGGTCTAGCGGCATGGGTTACGTGGGCCGCGCGTCAGGCATGGTCATGCGGCTCGGTCAGCACGCCGTCCACCGGCGTGCGGCCGGACATGGTCCGCGGCCGCGGCTCCATCTGGCGCCGGGTGAATTCCGGCGCGATTTCGGCCAACTCCAGGAACTGGTCTGCCTGACGCCGCAGTTCATCCGCCACCATGGGCGGGCTCGTGCGAATCGACGAAACGACCGACACGCGCACGCCACGACGTTGCACAGCTTCAACCAGCCGGCGGAAATCCGAATCACCGGAAAACAGCACCGCGTGGTCCATCTTGTCAGCCAGCTCAAGCATGTCGATCGCCAGCTCGATATCCATATTGCCCTTCACACGTCGGCGGCCCGTGCTATCCGTGTATTCGCGGGCCGGCTTGGTGACCAGCGTATAGCCGTTATAGGCTAACCAATCGGTAAGCGGCTTCAACGGCGAATATTCTTCCGTCTCCAACACGGCCGAATAATAGTAAGCCCGAATCACGTGTGCTTTTTTGCGAAAAAACTCCAGCAAGTTGCGGTAGTCTACGTCAAAGCCCAAATTGCGCGACGCAGAGTATAGATTTGCCCCATCTATGAAGAGACACGTACGCTCGCTAGGTAAGAAGTTCATGCCCGTCACGCCCCAAACAATTCCGCCGCCAGCCCGGCTGAAATTGCCGGAGGGCATCACACAGTAAAACATGCCGATAACGCCAGCACGTTGCAACACTGCCGTGCCGATCGTACATCTGATTGCGCTCGGTGCCAACCTGCCTGGCCCCGACGGCGCCAGTGCAAGGGTGATGTGCGAACGCGCGCTGCGCGATCTGGCGTCGTTGCCGGGGCTCGTCCTGCATGCGCGCTCGCGCTGGTACTCCACCGCGCCGGTGCCGGCGTCCGACCAGCCGCGCTACGTCAACGCCGTCGTCCGGCTGGAGGGCGCGATCGCCCCCGCCGATCTGCTGGCCGCGCTGCATGCGATCGAGGCGCGCGCTGGCCGCATCCGGGGCGTGCCCAACGCGGCGCGCCCGCTCGATCTGGATATCATCGACATGGCCGGCATGCTGCGCGATGCGCCCGATCCGATTTTGCCGCATCCGCGCGCTCATCAGCGGCTTTTCGTTTTACTCCCGTTGCGGGATGTCGCGCCGCGCTGGGTGCATCCGCGGCTGGGCGTAGCCGTCGGCGCGTTGATAAACGCGCTGCCTCGGCAAGACGTGCTGCCGTTATAGGCGCGCCAGGGGGGGGCCGTGCGCAGCACGCATTCGCCGCAGATCCCGCGCCGTGACGGGTTCCTGAGAACGCAGACCTCGGCGCCGCAGGCCTCAGCGGGGCCAAGAGCCGCCCGCGGCCGGCCCGTTGCTTTTGGTTACAAAACACCCTAATCCGACTTAACCCTTGCGCCAGCGCCCCCGCGGCCCTACCTGCACCCATTCACATGATCGCTTGACCGGAGAGCCCGCCCCATGGCGCGCGTTACTGTAGAAGACTGCGTCGAACGCATCCCGAACCGCTTCGAACTGGTGCTGCTCGCCTCCCAGCGCGCCCGCAACATCAGCCGCGGCGAAGAACTCACCGTCGACCGCGATAACGACAAAAACCCCGTCGTCGCCCTGCGCGAAATCGCCGACGCCACCATCGAACTCTCCCGCCTCGAAAGCGACCTCATCAAGTCGCTCTCCCGCGCCCCCGAGCCCGAACCCGCCGACGAGGAAGTCCTCGACCTCATCCCAACCGACCAGAATATCTTCGGCCTCCAAGACGTCTCCGCCGAAGAAGAAGCCCAAGGCCTCACACAGGAAGACATGTCGCCCGACGACATCGAGGCGGCGATCGAAGCCGAACTCGGCGGCCGCCGCCGCTGACGCGCTTGTGCCAACTCGTGCTGCGTTTGACGGATCAAGGAAGGCGGGGGCTCCGGCCTCGATCCCGTCGTGCAAAGCACGCATGCGCGTGACGTGCAAAGCACGCATGCG
>Ga0116226_10002167_pt1 | contig 16975 bp, 11 predicted proteins | sample S1TSphfallax_FD_89692 | JGI IMG/M metagenome (GOLD analysis project Ga0116226, IMG submission 89692) | Host-associated microbial communities from peat moss isolated from Minnesota, USA - S1T2_Fa - Sphagnum fallax MG | ecosystem: Host-associated > Plants > Peat moss > Unclassified | place: USA... | reverse complement strand
GCCGAGTCGCGAGTAGCCGAGTCGCGAGAGGTTAGCGAGCGGACTCGCCAACGCGGTCCGCGTAGGCGGCTGACATGAAAGCCGTACGCCTGAACGAACTCGGCGGGCCCGAGAAACTGCACGTCGAGACGATCCCCGATCCCGAACCGGGTGCGGGCGAGATCGCGGTCAAGATCCATCGGGCCGCGTTCAACCGGCGCGACGTGTTCATCACGCAGGGGCTCTACCCGGGGATCGAACTGCCGCGCACGCTCGGTTCCGACGGCGCCGGTGTCGTCGCCGCGCTCGGCCCCGGCGTCGATGGACCGGCGGTCGGGACGCCGGTCGTGATCGATCCGATGATCGGCTGGGGCGCCGATCCGCACGTCTGGTCGGGGAAGCAGTCGATTCTCGGCATGCCGCACGACGGCACGTTTGCCGAGTACTGCGTCGTTCCGGCGCTCAACGTCCACAAAAAGCCGGCTCACCTCAGCGACGATGAAGCGGCGGCGCTGCCGCTTGCCGGGCTCACCGCTTACCGCGCGCTCGTAACGCGCGGGCGCTGCACGAGCGCCGATAGCGTGCTCATCACCGGCATCGGCGGCGGCGTGCAAACCTTCGCGCTGCTCTTCGCGAAATACATCGGCGCAACGGTCGTCGTAACGTCCTCGAGCGATGAGAAACTCGCGCGCGCGAAGGCGATGGGCGCCGATGTCACGATCAACTACAAGCAGTCCGAGAATTGGTCGAAGGAAGCGCGCACGGCCACCGGCGGCGGCCCATCACTCGTCATCGATTCGGCGGGCGGCGACACGTTTGCGAAGTGTTTGAATATCGCGCGGCCGGGCGCGCGCGTCGTGACCTACGGCGGAACGCTGGGCGATGCGAAGGTCCGGATGTTCGACATCTTCTGGAAGCATCTGGACATCATGGGCACCTCGATGGGCAGCCCGCAAGACTTCGCGGGGATGCTCGCGCTCGTTGAGACCGGGCTGCGCCCCGCCGTCGATGAGGTCGTGCCGATGGACGAAGCGGCGGCCGCCGCCGAGCGCATCAACAAATCCGAGCAATTCGGAAAAGTGGTGCTCGCGATTAGCTGACGAGCGAGAAGCGCACGAGCGGTTCGGGCGCGTGTCCGAACCCGAGCTCGGCCCGGATCACGGCAATATCCGTCGCCGAACCGAGGCCCTGCAGTTGCGGATTGAGGATGTGTTCCTCTTCGGGCGTCAGCGGGCGCGTGACGCGTTCCGCGGCGATGCGGCCGTCGCGGCCGAGCGCGATGAGGTGTGCGAGCACCTGACGCGCGGCCGCGGGCCACAGTTCTTGCGAGGTATCGGCGTAGATGTCCGCGACGATCTCGGGGATCGTCGCCGGGCCGTCGCTCAGCACTTCGACGATCTGCGCTTCGCGTTCTTTACGATGCTCGATGTATTCGCGCAGCTTCACTGCCGGATTGCGGATCGCCGGACCGTGTCCGCCGTAGATCACTTGCGCCGTGTCGGCGTAGAGATCGTAGAGCTTCTTGAGCGTCGCCTGGTACTGGCGCATGTCGCCCGAGGGCGGCGCGACCGCCACCGTCCCGCGCCCGATCACGACGTCGCCCGTGAAGAGCGCGCGTTCGTTCTCGGCATAGAAGACGAGGTGATCTTGGGCGTGACCCGGCGCGTGGATGACCGTGATGGTCTCGTCTTCGAACGTGAGCTTCGTGTCGTTCTCGAGCGCGCGGTCGTGCCGGAATTTGGCGTCGGGATGGGCCATCACGGGTGCCCCCGTTTCGCGCCGGAGTGCGAGCGCGCCGGGCACGTGATCGGGATGGCCGTGCGTGACGAGGATCGCCGCATAGCGCGAATTCGAGTCGACGGCGGCCCGCACGAACGATGCGATATGGACCGGATTGTCGATCCCGGGATCGATGGCGACGAGCGCACCCGGCCCGACCTCGATGATGTAGCCGTTGGTGCCTTCGAGCGTCATCGGCGAGGGGTTGGGGGCGACCAGCCGCGTTACCATGCATCCTCCATGCCGCTCGGCAGCGCGAACGTCGCGCCGTCCAGAACATCCGGTGTTATCGGCACGATCGACTTCGCGCGGGCGAACGCGATGAGCTCATCGACCGTTCGGAACGCGGCGATGCGTGCCAAGTGCTTGATGGTCGGAAAGACGAGCGTGAACTCCTCGCCCTGGGCCGCGAGCGCGTCCTGCGGCCGAATCCAAACGCCGTGCGAGGTCTCGAACGCGTCGGATTCGGCGGCTTGGCCGGCCGGCATGCGCGCGATGAAAAAGCGCGTGTCGAAACGCCGGATCTCGATCGCGGCGGGCGTGATCCAGCGCGAGAAATACACCAGTTGGTGCGCGTCGACGCGGGTCTGAAGCAGGTCGAGCGTCTCCTCGAAGTTCTTTTCGCCGGCCAACAGACCGACGCGCGCGGCGCGAATGACCTGCGGATCGAGCGGCGTCGCTGCCAGCAAAATCCCAGCCTCTTCAAACGTCTCGCGAGCCGCGCAGTAGAGGAACGCCGGGTCGTTGGGCTTCGCTTCGCCGGCGACCCGCATCCGGGCCGACGGCGACCGATCGACGCTATCGACACGGCCGCCGGGAAAGACGTAGGCCTTGGGCATGAACGCACTTCGTCCGCTGCGTTTGACGAGATAGACTTCGATCCCATCGGGCGCGTCACGGACGACGATAACCGACGAGGCTGCTTGCGCTTCGCTCACCGCGGGCGACCTTCGACGGAACTCCCCACGAAGCCATCCCGTTGTCCAGCCGATATGAAACGCCCGCTCGCCGTCGTTGTCGCTTGGCTCGGCCTCGCGCTCCCCGTCGCGGCGCAGACGACGCCCGCTTCGCCGGTTGCGCCCGTACCGGTCGTCATCCCGACGCCGATCGCGGTTCCGACGCTGCCGCCCACGCCGAATCCGACCGTTCGCAGCCTGATCGACGCCGCGACCGGCGTCGTGCGCGGGATGCTGGATCGCAGCGGGCAACATGCCGCCAATACGGCGCACGGTGTCGTCACATAGTACAAACGGTTCGATCTGCAGCTGCGGATTGGGTCGAATACCTATCGCACCGTGCACTTCCATCAGGGCATGGAAATCGATCCGCGCGGCGCGACGATCGCGCGCGGGAACGTCATCGATATACACGGCGTCGGACAGCCGGACGGTTCGCTCGCGGCCGATGTGATTACGATCGATCGCTGAGATCGCCCCGGGTGCGCTGCAATCCAAGAGAACGCATCCGCCGTTTGTCAAGGCGTATCGGCGAAAAACACTACGCCGCAGCGAATTTTTTGAGGAGGAACCATGATCAAGCGTTTTGCGGCAATCGTTGCCGCGCTCTCACTCTCCGCGTTCGTCGCCGTCCCGGCACTGGCGCATCAGGATTCGATGGGCTCGATGTCCGGTATGAAGGATCCCATGGTCGGCGGCGCCGCAATGTCGCCCGCGAAGAACATCATTCAGAATGCGGTCAACTCCAAGGACCACACGACCCTCGTTTCGCTCGTGAAGAAGGCCGGACTCGTCGAGACGCTCGAAGGCCCGGGCCCGTTCACCGTGTTCGCACCGACCAACGAAGCGTTCGCCAAGATCCCGAAAGCAACGCTCGAAGCCGTCGGGAACGATCCGGCCACGCTCAAGAAGGTCCTGACGTACCATGTCGTTGCGGGCAAGATGGATTCGAAGGCCATCGCCGAGGCGATCAAAGCCGGCGGCGGCAAAGCGACCCTCAAGACGGTCGAAGGTGAAGACATCACGGCCGACATGGAAGACGGCAAGCTCGTCCTGACCGATGCCAAGGGCGGCAAGTCCACCGTCACGATCCCCGATGTGTATCAGTCGAACGGCGTGATCCACGTGATCAACACCGTGCTGATGCCCTAACGTTCGCTGACGCGAATCAAAAGGAAACGGGGCTCCGCCGTCCGGCGGAGCCCCGTTCTGCTATTTTTCGGTCGTAGTCGCCCGCGATGGTTCGGCTACGACGATTCGTCCTTCGGTGGATCTTGCGGGCTCATCAGTGAGACCGTCCTCCTTTTTCGAGACGTTTTTCGCGCTTACGAGTGATTGTGTTTCGATTCACCGGAACGGGGCGCAATCAACCGTTTCGGTGAGTCCTACCCAGGTGGATCTTGCGGTGTCAAATCCGCCCTCCTCTGGTGCTCAAAGCGATGTACCCTCGCGAGGTTCGCTCACTGTACACCCCCTTCCGCCGGGGCCGCAATAGCGGAAAATTGCATCTACCGGCAAACTCGGCCCGGTGTGAGTCCGCGTGTCTCGTTGTGGCTGCGCCGGCTTGAAGCCGCCGCAATCTTTCTTGCTTCGTTCGCGCTCGCCGCATTCGTCGTCGCACGTAAAGGAGCAGTCGAGCATCTGCTCTCATCGCTCGGCTGGTTCGCGATGCCGCTCGCCGTCATCATCTTCGCGATCGTCGCATCGGCGCCGTTTTCGGTCACGGACGCGCTCGCGATCATGAATGGCGTGTTGTTCGGGCCGCTCTGGGGCTCGATCGTCAACGCGGTCGGGATCGTCCTCGCGGCCGTGATCGGCTACGTCGTCGCGCTGCGAACCTCGCAACTGCTCGACATCGACGCGCAACTGCAGCGCTTGCCGGGTTGGGCGCGCCGTTTCAAGCCGGGCTCGGCGGCATTCTTGATCGTGGTGCGCATCATCCCGGGGCTCGGCGGTACGATCGCCACGCAAACGGCCGCCGCGCTGCGCGTCCCGATCTTTCGCCAAATCTACACGATGTCGGCGATTGCAATTCCGATTTGTACGGCGCTCGCGGTCGGCGGCGACGTCGTCTCGAACTACGTCACCGATCACATCTACGCACCGACGCGCGCGTTTGCCGAGCGGCACCACTTGCATTTGCCGAACCGCCCGAAAGGATTCCGATTGCATCTCTTCCCACGTCCGACGCCGCTTCCGTTGCAGAGTATCGGACCGATTACGACGCCGTGAAAGACGCCGCCACCGACATCGTCCTCGTCGACACGCCCGAAACGCTCGCCGCGACCTGCGAGCGCGTGCGCCGCGCGGCACGCGTCGGACTCGACACCGAATTCCATAACGAGCGTTCGTTCGTCGCCCATCTAATGGTGATCCAACTCGCCTTCGATGACGGCGTCGCGATCGTCGATCCGCTGGCGTTCAAGACGCTCGATCCGCTCAGCGAGGCGCTCGCCGGGGTCGAAGTCGTCGGCCACGCGCTGTCCTCGGATCTGAAGATCTTCGCCGAACTCTTCGGACGCTTGCCGAAATCGGCGTACGATACGCAAGTTGCGGCATCGTTCTGCGGCTACGGTTTGACGATCTCGCTGCTCGATCTCGTGCGCGAGCTCGCCGGGGTGACGCTGCGCAAATCGCAAACCGTCAGCGATTGGTCGACGCGCCCGCTGACCTCGAAGCAGATCGAGTATCTCGTCGACGACGTGCGGTATCTCTTTCCGCTCGCCGATGCCCTCGACGAACGCCTGGCGGCGCGCGGACGCACCACCTGGGCGCGCGAAGAGATGGCCCCGCTCGTCGATCTCGGCAGCTACACCCCGGACAAGGGCCGGCTGTATCTGCGGGTCGGCGGAAACGCGCGCATGAACCGGCGCGAACTCGGGATCCTCAACGAACTCGCGCTCGTTCGCGAACGCCTCGCGCGCGAACGCAACACGCCGCTCAAGTACGTGTTCCCCGACGATGTGATGACGGGTCTCGTCGCGCTGCGCCCGAAATCCGTCGACGAGCTCTCGCAGCTGCGGCGGCTCGACGCGGGCGTCAAACGCAACGCCGGGAAAGCCATCGTCGATGCGATCGCGCGCGGCGAGGCGCTCCCCGAGGACGACCTGCCGCCGCGCGCGCCACGCCCGCTCGGCCCGCAGCGCGAGGCGCTCGTCGCGACGATGGCCGTGCTGCTCAACGCGGTCGCGGCCGAAAACGATCTGCCCGCGACGCTGCTCTTGCCCCGCCACGCGCTCGAAAAGGTCGCCCGCGAGACCCCAGCGTCGCTGGCTGAAATGGAAGCGCTGCTCGAGCTTGCGCCCTGGCGCAACGGGCTCGTGCTCGAACCGCTCTGGGGACTCCTCACGGGCGAACGCGTCGTGCGGGTCCGCGGCTACGTCGAGGGCTCGCCCCGTACGACATTTGACGTAGTGGGGTAGTGGAGGCGGCCGAACCGGTCGCCGCCGAACCTCCTGATCCTTGTGAATACGAATCATCCGAACAGTTTCGGCGCTCGCGACACGTTGCGGGCCGGCGATCGAACGTACGCGTACTACCGGTTGGACGCTTTGGCCGCGGCCGGTTTCGACGTCGCGACGCTGCCGTACTCGATGAAAATTCTGCTCGAGAACCTCGTCCGCTTCGAGGACGGCCGTTCGGTGAAGAAGGCCGACATCGAAGCGATCGCGGGCTGGAATCCCGCCGCACCGGTAACGAGCGAGATCGCGTACCGGCCGGCGCGCGTGCTCTTGCAAGACTTCACCGGCGTGCCGTGTGTGGTCGATTTGGCGGCGATGCGCGATGCGCTCGCAACGATGGGCGGCGACCCGCGGCGGATCAATCCGCTGCAGCCGGTCGAACTCGTCATCGACCACTCCGTGCAAGTCGATCACTTTGGGACGCCGGAGTCCTTCGAGCAGAACGCGGATCTCGAATTCGCGCGCAATGGCGAGCGCTACGCATTTCTCAAATGGGGGCAGAACGCGTTTGCCAACTACCGCGCCGTGCCGCCCGACACGGGCATCGTCCATCAGGTGAACATCGAGTTTCTGGCGCGCGTCGTGTTCGGCGCCGGCGGAGCGGGTGAAGCGGCGCCCGCCGGCGAGCAACTCGCCTACCCGGATACGGTCGTCGGCACCGATTCGCATACGACGATGGCCAATGGTCTCGGCATCGTGGCGTGGGGCGTCGGCGGGATCGAAGCCGAGGCGGCGATGCTCGGCCAGCCGGTGACGATGCTCGTCCCCGACGTGATCGGCGTGAAGGTCTCGGGCAAACTCGCCGAGGGCATCACGGCGACCGACCTCGCGCTACACGTAACGCAACTGCTGCGCAAGCGCGGCGTGGTCGGCAAGTTCGTCGAGTTCTACGGCTCCGGGCTAGCGAACCTCAGCGTTGCCGATCGCACGACGATCGGCAACATGTCGCCCGAATACGGCTCGACGATCGCGATCTTCCCGATCGACGAACAGACCCTCGACTATCTGCGCTTGACCGGACGCACCGCGGAGCAGATTGCGCTCGTCGAAGCCTATGCCCGCGCGCAGGGCATGTTCCGCACCGACGCCTCGCCCGATCCGCGCTTCAGCGACACGCTCGCGCTCGATCTCAGCACGATCGAACCGAACCTCGCCGGCCCGCGCCGGCCGCAGGACCGCGTGCCGCTCAAGGACGTGAAGTCGACGTTCGCCGTCGCGCTCGAAGAATGGCAGACCGCGCGCGGCCCCGTGCCGACGGCGCAAATCGACCGCTTCGCCGGCGAGGGCGGGGGCACGGCCGTCGCGGCGCAACCACGCACGGAGTTGGGCGACGGCGCCGTCGTGATCGCCGCCATCACGTCGTGCACGAATACCTCGAACCCCGCCGTGCTGATCGGCGCCGGACTGCTCGCGAAGAAAGCCGTCGAGGCGGGCCTTGCGACCCAGCCCTGGGTGAAGACCTCGCTTGCGCCGGGCTCCAAAGTCGTGACCGATTATCTGCTCAAGGCCGGACTGACGCCGTATCTCGATCAACTCGGCTTCAACCTCGTCGGCTACGGCTGCACGACGTGCATCGGCAACAGCGGCCCGCTCTCGAATGAGGTCGCGCACGCGGTCGCCGAGCACGATATGATCGTCGCCGCGGTCCTCTCGGGCAATCGCAATTTCGAGGGCCGCATCCATCCGCAGGTGCGCGCCAACTATCTGGCCTCACCGCCGCTCGTCGTCGCCTACGCGCTCGCCGGCCGGATGGACATCGATCTCACGACCGAACCGCTAGGCCGCAGCGCCGACGGACGCGACGTGTATCTCAAAGACATCTGGCCGACCAACGCCGAGATCCAAACGGCGATGGCGGGCGCGGTCGATGAAGCGGCGTTCCGTTCGCGGTACGCGGATGTGTTCGAGGGCGACAAACGCTGGTCGTCGATGGCCGTCCCGACGGGCGAGCGCTACGCCTGGGATCCGCAGAGCGAATACGTCAAACGCGCGCCGTATTTCGACGATATGCCCGCGCAGCCGGCCGCGGTCCAAGACATCACCGGCGCGCGCGTCCTCGCCGTGCTCGGCGATTCGGTGACGACCGACCATATCTCGCCCGCCGGCAACATCGCGAAAGTCTCGCCGGCGGCGAAGTACCTGATGGCCAAGGGCATCGAGCCGGCCGACTTCAACAGCTACGGTGCTCGCCGCGGCAACCACGAGGTGATGGTGCGCGGCACGTTTGCCAACGTGCGCTTGCGCAACGGCCTCGTCCCCGGCGTCGAGGGCGGCGTCACGCGCTATCTGCCGACCGGCGAGCAGATGTCGATCTTCGATGCATCCGAGAAGTATCGCGCGGACGGTACGCCGCTGATCGTGCTGGCCGGCAAAGAATACGGCTCCGGCTCCTCGCGCGACTGGGCGGCCAAGGGACCGATGCTGCTCGGCGTGCGCGCGGTGATCGCCGAATCGTTCGAGCGCATCCATCGCTCGAACCTCATCGGCATGGGCATCTTGCCGCTCGAATACCCGGCCGGCGAGAATCGCGCGTCGCTCGGGCTCACCGGCGAGGAAACATTCGCGATCGAGGGTGTCGCCGCGCAGCTCGAACCGCGCATGAAGGTCCGCGTGACGGCCACGGCCGTTCGAGAGGCTCAGGGTGACACGGGCACACCGGTGACGTTCGAGGCACTGCTGCGGATTGATACGCCGGACGAGGCGGAATACTACCGGCATGGCGGGATTCTCCAGTACGTCCTCCGGCAAGTCGCCGCGCACTGAGGTGGCCACCGAGGTGCCCGTCGCGACCACGGCAGGGCGGCCTGCGAACGTGCCGGAAGCGCGCCCGAAGATGAGCGCGCTGCCCGAGCACATCGCCATCCTCTCGTTCGAGGGGCCCGACCGCTATGCGAGCATCGGCGGCCTCGGAACGCGCGCCACGGCGCTCGCCAAAGCCCTCGGTGCCGCGGGCCATGACGTTCAACTGTTCTTCGTCGGCGATCCGGCGCTCAAGCCGGCCGAAGCCTACGCGCCCGGCGTCATGCTGCGCCGCTGGTGCGGCTGGATATCGGCGCAGCATCCGCGCAACGCCTACGACGGCGAAGACGAAAAGATCGCCGACATCAATTCGAGCTTGCCCGGCTGGATCGTCGAGAACATCGTCGCTCCGGCCGCCGCGCTGGGCGAACGCGTGCTCATCATGGCCGAAGAGTGGCAGATGGCGCAGGCGGCGATCCTCATCGACCACTTGCTGCGAATGAGCGATCTGCGCCATCACGTGACGATTCTCTGGAACGCTAACACCACGTACGGTTTCGATCGTATCGATTGGCGCGCGCTCTCGGGTGCTGCCGCGATCACCGCCGTCTCCAAATACATGAAGTTCGAGCTGGCCAAAGTCGGCGTCCCGGCGCTCGTGATCCCCAACGGCATCGATGAGGATCTCTTGCACGGCGCGGAACCCGCACTCGTCGAAGAATTCAAGGCGGCGTTCGGCGGCAAGCCGACCCTCTGCAAAGTCGGCCGCTTCGATCCCGACAAGAACTGGCTGCAAGCGATCGACGCGCTCGCCGAATTGCGCAGCAGCGGCGTCCCCGCGCGCATGATCGTGCGCGGCGGCAAGGAGGCCTACGGCGACGTCGTGTTCGGCCGCGCCCGCGAGCGCGGCCTGCTGGTCGAGCGGATGCAATACGAGGGCAGCGACGCGCACCGGCTCGCCGCCGCGCTGCAATACATCGACGCCCCGGTCGTCCACGTCCGCGCGTTCCTCGACGAGGCGACCCTCTTCGCGCTCTACGCCGCTTGCGACGCGGTGCTGGCGAACAGCGGCAAAGAACCCTTCGGGCTCGTCGGCCTCGAAGTGATGGCCGCCGGCGGTATCGCCGTGACCGGCTCGACCGGCGAAGAGTATGCCGACCCGTTCGTAAACGCGGTCGTCTGCGATACCTCGGACGGCCGCGAACTCGCCGCCTACTTGCGCAATCTGCTCAGCGATCCCAACCTGCAAGACGACTTACGCCAAGAAGGCCACGAAACCGCGGCCCGGTACACCTGGAAACACGCGCTCGCATCGCTGGAACGCAAAGTCTCCTACGTCGACGCCGTGTACGGGATCTCGTGACCGGCCACGACGCCGACGCCGATCGCGGCCCATCTTGACCAGCCTCTCGACCGAAGCCGAGTGCGGCATATCGTGATGGGGATCGCGCTGCGAGAGAAGCGATGATCGTCGACATTTCGTCGGTCGTCGTCTACGCCTGCGGCGCGTTTTTGCTGTGGGGCGAAAACCGGTTTTGCTATCGCTTCCTGTGCGCGAACCGCATCCTGTCGTTCACGCTCTCCGCGGTGATCGTCGCAAACATCACGACCGGCCTTGCGATCACATTCCTCGATCCGAGCGAACGCGCCGTCCCCGTCCGCCTGATCTTCGGCCTGATGATCCTCATCCCGTTCTTCTACGGCGCCGCCGCCCCGTTCACACGCACCCGCTACGCCCCCGTCTCCATCGTCGACGTCAGCGCGTAGCAATAAGCAGATCCCTTCTCGGGTAGTGCTGATGATTCGGGGTCACAGCTTTAGGTTCTCGGCCAATAATCCGTGTATAACGGTGGCGAGATCATCAATCTCGCGCTCAGGATTTGCAAACCAGTCCGTTGACCAAATACGATAAAGATTCCAGCCAAGAAGTCGCAGCTTTTCTTCACGAATCCGATCGCGATCTCTCGCATAACGTGAGCGGTGATATGATGCGCCGTCGCACTCTACGCCGAGAATATACGTTCCCGTCCGGGGATCTCGGATGCCAAGGTCGATGAAGCAGTGGGCGACACCAATCTGATAGTCAACCTCAAATCCACGTTGTGTCAACGCGCGAGCGACGGCAATCTCGAAGTCGCTCTCCGGTTCTCTTCGGCACCCGACGCCGTTTGAGAGGCGGCCCGTCTCGGCATATTCTAGATAATTGCGCAGAGCAGTCACACCGCGTCCAGTTCGTTCGTCTAGCGGTATGTCGCTTGGGCGCATCGATGTAAACAGTTCAATTCTTTGGCGTGCACGGGTGAAGAGCACGTTTAGTCGTCTCCATCCGGTAGGGCCAAGAATCGGCCCGAAGCGCTGTGCGACCTTGCCACCCGGCGTTTCTGGACCGTATACCGTAGAAATAAAGATCGCGTCGCGTTCGTCGCCCTGCACGGACTCTAGATTCTTGACAAAAAATGGATATAGCGTGTCTTCCCACTTAGCAACATAGTCCGCCGCCTGGGAATCAGTGGCGATTCTTCGTTCAATCTCTTCGTTGATGTACTCTCTCTGCTCGTAGTTCATCGCTACAATGCCGCACGACTGACTGGTGTTCGTTCGCATGAAAGCCATGACTGAATCGATAAGGGCTTGCCCTTCATCAAGGTTTAGAGACGCCTTGTACGTCCCACCGATATAGTGCGAGCGAACGCCACCTTTGCCGCTGGCGTTTTCGGGCGATGGAAAGATGACTAGAGAGCCGTCGTAAAAATGCTCGTTTGAAAAAGCAATGAGCGACTCGAAATTTGAACGATAGTGGACCCGCAGTTGGCTCGGCCTTCCGAAGGCGCCCATGGTTTGATTCAAAATGGATTCGGCTTCGATAACCTCGCCTTCTTCGATATCCTCAAGGGTGGGTTCAAAGCCTCTTGCGAAAAAAGATGTCGGAGGGAGCTGCTTCTGGTCGCCCACCACCACTACGCGCTTGCCTCGCGCTAGAGCTCCTATCGCGTCTTCCGGAAGCATCTGCGAAGCCTCATCAATGACAATGAGATCGAACTGGACGCTGTGCCCTTCGATGTATTGAGCAACCGATAGCGGTGACATCATCCAGCAGGGCTTCAATTGCTGTAGGGCAAGGCCAGATCTCCTCACGAGTTCACGAATGGGAAGATGGCGCTTTTGCTTCGCTAACTCGGCTCCGATGAGACTTCCGCCCGTGTAAGAGGATTTGGGGCCGGTGCCGTTACCGCGATCCACAGCCCGCCTGCTAAGATCATGTGCTAGTTTTGAGCGAGACAGCTCTAAGAATCGCGAGTCAAGTTCAGCAAAGCGCTTTCTTGCAGCCTCCAGGCTCAAGCCCGTAACCTTCGATAGGACGGATCGTCTTGAAAACGCTCGGATAATGTTCGTTCGCATCACCAGATACTCGAACGCTGCCGAAAGCGGCATTGTCGGCTTAGAATGTAGCGAAGCCTCGAATGCTGACGGGAGCGAGTCCCCTGTCACTTTGGTCAGACCACTGCGGATCGTGCAATACCGCAGCCACTCTTCAAGAAGATCCCCGTGTGATATTGCCTCACCGAGCACCCCGCCAATTAGGTCGAGGTCATCATCGCATCGGGCCAAAAGGCCGATTTTTTCAGCTGCTTCCAGTGCCGATTTCAGCGGTATTCGAGAATCCATCGCCTTAATTGCGACAGCACACGTCTTCGCGAGATCGGAAGGGTTTGCGGTTGAAAGGCGCCTCCGCTGATGTTCCTGGACCTTTACACGCTGGCAGCCTTCCGCAAAATCAAGAAGGTTGCGAACGACTTCTGGGTTTGTGCGTGATCCCTCGAAATTGCGCGCGATAATCGACCGAGCTGCGCCGTCTCCATCTAGAGCTAGTTTTCGATCACCGAGATCCCGATGGGCATTGATCAGAGATTTAAGTAGGCCAAGTGTTTCTACACGCGGGTGATTGAAGGCTGAAAAGACCGTCATGGCATGCGCCAACGATGCCGCTTCATCTCGAAGGCGGTTGCTCAGCAAATCGAGACTTGAGGTGTCGCCGTCGAGCGGAATCTTCGCCAAAATCGAGTCAAAAATGCGATCTTGGGTTCCAGCCACGAATGTGGCCAGGTCCTCGATAGAGAGCGTGAACAGCCTAGAACGGACTTTCGCGCCGTGTCTGCCGCGTGCTTCAAATTCAGTGGCGATCTCATGAGACCAGTCCAAACACGCTGAGGCAGAGTCAAAAGGTGAGTGGATTCCACGGAAGTGCTGCCCAAAAAACCTCTGAGCGTCAAGATTGTTTGAATAGCTTCGGCTAGAATCGAGCGCGTCCGCTAGGTTTATTAGATCTAGCGATAATTGAGCGTTTGTTTTGGAGGTTGCGCCTCTACTCCGAGCCTGATGCAGTCGCCGAGCTGCATGAATTCGAGGTTTCAGAAACCAAAAGACGCCCGCGGTTCGTAATTCGCGCCCCGCATCTCTGAAGAGCCGAGGATCTTCATTGTCAGTAAAGTCGAAGCGACCATGTAGATCAGTGTTGCGATCTAATTCAGATCGGCCAATATTGATAGCAGACTGCGATCGTCGACGAAATTCTGCGTCCGCTAGGTCTCGCGACCAGAACGCTTTAGCTGAATCGGAGAGAGTGGATGCCACCTTCGCCAACGAGTTGAGGGTAAGTAGCCAAGGCGCATCGATAATCTCGTCAATTTCCAAAAGGCGGACAATTTGGTCGATCCGGGACTTTAATTGCTCGATTGCGCGTGCATTGCTCGTTTTCTCGGTGACGCGCTGTTGAAGGTCCCCAAGTCGCGTATCTTCGTCGCAAATCGAAAGTACGTAGTCCAAAGTCTTCTCGACTTCGCCGGCATTCGTGTCCACCAGAGCATGTAGATCCTCTCCCCATTGCTCCAAAAGCGCGTATCTAACTGACAGATTCTCTAAGAAGCGCGCTAAAATCAATGGGGTTTGCTTTTCCCAAAGAGCAGGTCTGGAGCGCTGGTCAAGAGCTTCGGCGACGGCTTTATCGACATCGAGGCGAGACAATAGCGAGAATGCTTCGATTAGTTCATCGAGATCGCGAACGGTCTTGGGCTCTTGAAGCCCCAGCTTCGTATTTACATGACTGACAGAGGCTCTCAAGTTCTGGAGAATATCGCGCGATTTATGAAGTGACGCGAGTAAACCGCGTCGATTCTCGGGAGAATCGTTGTCTATAAAGGTACCGTACCAAGGGTGCCGCTCAATGCTCTCATGCCGGTCTCTAATCGCAAGCGCCAGATCTTCAAGTGTGTCGCACAGCCGTCGAACGTCTCTGATCTGATCCTGAGTAAGATTCGCATCGCCTCCGAAATGGAGCTTATCCAATGCTTCGGTGTATGCCCGCACCTCATCTCTAAGGCGAATTTCTTTCCAGATCGCTTCATGTAGGGACATCTTAAGGTTGCCGACGTCTTGATGGAGCGCATCGAGATATTCGTTTATTGCTGTGCGCTCACTTACAAGATCAACATGGGCCTTATCAAGGTCGCTAACCCGATTGGTATTTACTGACAAGCGCCTTTTCAGTGACTCGATGACGTCGCTCTTCCGTGACTTTGTCGAATGCAGTTCGAACACAAAGTCCCCGAGGCCGAAATGATCTAGCTTCTGTTTAACAATTTCCAGGGCGGCAAGTTTTTCTGCGAGGAATAGGACCGTCTCGTTCTTGGCGAGCGCGGCGGCAATGATGTTGGTTATTGTTTGGGATTTGCCCGTCCCCGGCGGCCCTTCGATCACCAGATTGTTAGGTTCTAGTGCTCTGGTCACGGCCGCAAACTGTGAGAAGTCGGCGTCTGTTACGAGCAATGGAGTCTCGCGAAGGGCTAGATTGTCGGGGACCACATCGTTGTTCGGGAGTCCCGTCAGGTCGGTAGCGGTGCCCCCTAGGAGGTCGGCGATTACCGAATGCTCATGGAGCGGAAAGTCGAAACCGCTGGCGTCTTGGGATAGGTCGTTATACATGGCAACTTTGGAAAAGTTCAGAATGCTCACCGTAGCAAAGCCATGTACTTTCCAGTTAGTCATGGGCCGAACTATGGATTCGATTTTCTCTAGGTATAGAATTGGGCTCTCATCGTCGGAGAATTGCGGAAGGTCTAGGCCGAAGTCACTTCGCAGCCTTTCGATCAGGGCGACGTTTGAGTCTATTTCGTCGCCGGCGCCGGCGAGCCGGTATTCGTATCGATGAGAGTGGACTTGTCGCCTGATTTCGGTAGGAACCAGAATTAATGGCGCGAGTCTTTTTTTTCCTGATTGCTTGGCTTCATACCATTCCAAAAATCCAAAGCACCCAAATAGCGCGTTAACACCCATTTCCTGCTGATAGCGCCGGCTTTCATCGTATAGGCCGGACAGTTTGCGATCAAGAGATTCTTGTGAAAGTAGAGTCTGAAGTGATCTTACTGCTGAATTACTCGAGACACCGATCTCTCGAAGCTCGAAGGAGGGATTTACGCCTTGGCTGCGGGCTTGTTCGGCGACCAGTTCCGGCTTTAGTATTCTGGCGCGCTTGAATTTTGCCGAAGCGTCGGCGCCGGTTTCATCCTCCAGGAAGGAGTCGGCGTCAAGTGCCTCAGGTCTAATACCGGTGAGGGGGCGCGTCGATAATTCAAGACCAGCAGTGAAAGTGTCGAATAGGTTCTCGAAGGATGCATCGACGATGCGAATCTGAGAGCGTGATACTTCCGAATGGGTGAAGTTGATGTATTTGCTTCTGCCGCCTAGGTCCAAAAGGCGTGTTCGCAGCTGCCGAAGCTGATTTGCCGCAGTCTTATATTTGATCTCGTCGAGTTTTCTGTTCCGCGAATCCTCGTGCGCGTCGGGCGCTGCCATCGTTGACCCCCAAAAGGCCGGGCGCCTCAGAGGAGCGCCTTAGTGACGCTTTTCTCTTAGGAGACCTGATTCTGTCGGGAATTCATGATCGGGCAAGAAGAATCCGGTCGGTATGCCCGTTGACAAGAATCTTCGGCTTGGGTCAGACGCCGGCGATAACCCGGACGCGCTGCGCGATCTCATCCACGTAGCGGGCGGCGTCGCCGTGGCTTGGGCCCTCGGCGAAAACGTTCACGGACGCTTCTGAGGCATCGGGGAGCACCAGGACCCAGCCGCCGGGGCGCGGCATGCGCAGCCCGTCAAGCGTTTCGACGTCGCCGTTGCCGCCGGTGGCCTCGTCGTGTAGGGAGCGCATCACTTCGCCTTTGCGATCCCAGGGGACGAACACGATGCGGCTGTCGATATGCCAACTCGGGAGCAGATCCACCAGCTCGCTGAGTTTCTTGTCCTCTTTCGCGAGCAGCTGCATCACTTTGACGGCGCCGTAGAGGCCGTCGAAGGCGGGCTGGAACTCGGGGAAGATCATCTCGTAGCGTGCGCCGCCCACGAAGGCGATCGTGGCGTCGCTGGCGGCGAGGGCCATCAACGCGCGGCGGTCGCTGCGCGCGCGGACGAGGACCGCGTCGTTGTCGCGGGCGACCTGCTCGACGGCGGTCGGCACCGTGAGCGGCATCGCGATCCGTGCGCCGGGCGTGGAGCGCGAGACGAGCAGCGTCATCAGCGCCATGAGCGTGTTGCGGCCGATGATCCGCCCGGTGTCGTCGACGAGCGCAAACGTCTCGCCGTCGGAGTCGATCAGGATACCGAAGCTCGCCGAGATCGAGCGTACGACCGACGCCAGCTCTTGGAGATGGCGTTCGCGGTCGACCCGGAACGTGCGGATTTTCGCGGCATCGAAATAGGCGCTGAGCGCGATCTGCTCGACGCCGAGCGTTCCGAGGATCTGCGGCAGCACGATCGAGGCATTGCCGTACCCGTAGTCGATGACGACGCGGAATTTGGCCGCCGCTAACGACTTGTCGTCGTGCAGCGCTTCAATGAACGAGCTCGTGTAGCGTTCGAGCGCACGCGAGGGGAAGTCGAGCGATCCGACATCGTCCATCGGCGTGCGGCGGAAATCTTCGCGGAAGAAGAGGTTCTCGATCTTCCGTTCGGCGGCTTTGTCCACCGTGATCCCGGTCGCATCGAAGAATTCCATGATGATCTCGTTCG
>Ga0116226_10002166_pt1 | contig 16976 bp, 10 predicted proteins | sample S1TSphfallax_FD_89692 | JGI IMG/M metagenome (GOLD analysis project Ga0116226, IMG submission 89692) | Host-associated microbial communities from peat moss isolated from Minnesota, USA - S1T2_Fa - Sphagnum fallax MG | ecosystem: Host-associated > Plants > Peat moss > Unclassified | place: USA... | reverse complement strand
GCTTTTGTATCCGGCCCGCTCTCAACAGTTTGCGCGTCTTGCACCGCGCCATTGAGATAGCCCCACAAATTGACCCGCGTTCCCACGCCGACCGACGCCAGCCCATAGGAAAAATGCTGCTGCGGTGTGGGGTCGCGCAGATTAACCAGCCCCACGTCGGTAAACAGATGAAACCGCCACGCATGAACCGGGCCGCCGATGTATTTCTTCAAATCCGGGCTGCGCAATTCGGTTTGCGCCACGGCCCCGTAATCGCCGAGCGCCTCCGCCTCCAGATACCCGCGCACCGTATCCGCACCGCCGATGCCAAGCTGTTCGCTGGAAACGAGCGGCTGGTTGCTGATCTGGCCGGTGACCGAGCCCCACAATTGCACGTCGCGCGGCAGGTCCTGCTCGCGCGAAACGGTCAGGCGCGCAATGGAAAATCCCGGATCGGCGAGATACCGCTTGTTGTCGAAGTCGCTGGCCGAACTGCCAAGGCCGCCGACCCCGAGTTCCACGCCGAGATTGATGTCGGTGACGGAGGCGCGGGTTCTCCAGTTGGCGGCGTAATTGGCGTTCAGCGGATAATAGGTGACCGGCGCGTAGGTCACGGTGCCATTAGCCTTGAACCCATCGAGTTCGAAGAAATTCTTGTAATCCCAGCCGACACTGAACGAATGGGTGAAGCTGTTGTTGGGCCCGTTCGTGGTGCTGCCTAGCGGGATCAGAACGCGAAAGCCCGCGGTGGTGCCGCGGCCCACCACGTCGGTGCTGCCAAGTGCGACCACATTGCTGTTGGAATGCAGATACGTCAGCAGCAGCGACAACCGGCTATCCGGAATGTGAAACAGATAGCTGGCCGATTCCACCTCGGAAGCGGCCACGTCCTCCGGGGCCACGGAATAGTTGATGGTGGCGGAATCGCCGCGCTGGAAGAAATTGCCGTAGGTGAGCGACGCATCCAGGCGTTCGGCATGGGTATCGGCATTGTAACGGTTATTCGCCTCCAGCGAGCCATGCACCGGCAGGCTGTCGGTGACGTCGAGATCCACGTCCACGGTGTCCGGCCGGCGGCCGGGCTTGAGCAGCGGCTGAACAGTGCGGTCCGGCAACTGATTGAGGCCCACGAGATCGGCCTGCAGGGCGTGGATGTTGGGCACCGTGCCGGGGGCGACCGAGGGCGCGCCGGCGCGCACCGCATCTGGCATGAAATAGCGCGCGTGGGTGACGCGCAGGCGCTCCACCGGGCGTTCCACCACGCGCAGGCCGACCACGCCGCCGGCGCGGTCGATCCAGCGGCCGGCATTCACCGTGACAGTAACGAATCCGGCGCGGGTGTAGGTTTCTTGCAGCGCGTGGCGCGCCGCATCGACGTCGGCCGCGGTGCGGCCGGGGCCAAGGTAGGGGTAGACCGCCTCCTCCACCTGGTCCTGCGGCAGGACGGTGCTGCCGTCGACGCGGATTTCGTTCAGGTCGAAGCGGTCCGCGGCGGGGGATGACGGCGGCGGCGCGGCGGCGCGCGCCGGCGCGCTCAGGCAGGCAAGGCCGCCGAGCAGCGTGATACAGCCTGCCGCGGCGGCGAGCCGCCGGGAGAAATAAGGCGCGCGACATCGCACTGTCAGAGGTGCCCGGTAGCCAATATGAGTTGCCCGCGTCCTAATGGCATTGTTCGCCGCACATCGCCAGAAATCACATATGACACATATATGACAGCTATACTTCAGCGGCCAATCGTAAAATTAATCGCGGCGCCTCAATCGCAGGTTGCACGAATTCATCGCCGGCGAGTCTCACAATTTTCCCATTCAAGTAGAAAATAAGAAACGACCCCATACTATAAAGTATAAATGCCCGATTGACGCGGTTCGACGTGACCAAAAGGCCGCTCATTCCGGCGCTTGTTTACTTACGAGGCGTCTGTTGAAAATGCAAAATACGGCTGCTTGGGTCATTTGTCGCTAAACTGACAAAATCCGCTTTACACCCGGTATCATACCAGATAGGTGGGCAATGCCGGGGATCGGCACATTCTCTTCGGGAGGGACCTTCTACAATGTATCGCCTTTTTCTTCTGCGGACCCTGTCCGCGGCCGCGGTGACGGCTGGCCTGGCCAGCGCTTCGCACGCGCAACAAGCAGGTCTCTTCGGCGGCGGAGGCACCTCGGCCGAGCCCGACTACATCGCCGAACAAGCCACATTCAATACGGCCGAAGGCACCAAGCTGCCGACCTTTAGCACCTATTGGGGATCAGGCGGCGGCGCCGGCCAGCAAGCCTTCATCAATGACGACCTCACCTGCGACATCAACGAGGTCACCGGTGCCAATGGCGGCAAATGCGCCGGGCCCGATGGCGGCGCCGGCAACACCGTCGATTACGGGGCTTCGGATTCGGCGCTGGTCGCCGCGCAAATTTCCAGCTGGGCAACGACATCGTTCGGCCAGGCCGCCGCCGGCAACCTGATCCAGCTTCCTTCCATGGGCACGGCTTCCGCCATTGTCGTCAACGACAAAAACGTTACTAAAAACAATACGCTGCATTTGTCCGATAGCGATCTATGCGGCATCTTCTCCGGCCTGATCACCAACTTCAGCCAGATCACCGACGGCACCATCAAGCCGACGCCGGGCGATTTCACGGTAGTTTACCGCAGCGACAAGGCCGGCCAGACGTTCCTGCTTACCAACCACCTGAACAGCGTCTGCACCGCCAACAACACGGCGCCCGGAATTACCTTCACCGCGACCACGGCGTTCACCACGCTGTTCAGCAAGGTGCCGTCCAACTTCGTGGGCGAACAGTTCGCAAGCGGCGTGGCCGACGCCATGGCCGGCTGCACCGGCGGCGGCCTGCCGCAGGCGATCGGCTATATTTCGCCGGACTTCACCACCCTCGATCCGAATTCCGACGGGAAGCTGAGTTGCGAGGCCAACGGCGTCAATTACGACAGCACGCTTCTCGTTGCCGGCTTGAAGGTCGGAACGGGGTTTTTCACCCCCACGGTTGCCAACATCGAGTCCGGCCTGGTGCATCCGGTGGCTGGCACCGGCTCGAACCTGACACCGCCGTCGAACGCCAGCGAGGGAGCCAATCCGGCCCTGTGGGTGCCGGTTGAGCCGGAGGTGACGACCGGATATCCGATCGTCGGCTATACGACGCTGGATATCGCGCAGTGCTACGCGAGCAAGACGGTTGCAACCGCCGTGCAAAAGTTCCTGCTAGATCACTACACAATTACCGCCTACACCTCCCAGGAAGCGGCAAATGGTTACGTCAGCCTGTCGCTGTCGCATGCCAGCAATTTCCTGCCGACGATAAAGGCAAATATATTTGCCAATACGAATGGCTGGAATACCAACATCGAAAACCCGACGGCCTGCGCCGGCCTGCTCGGCCGTTGATCCGGCGGGCGGCCACTTTGGTGGCCGCCTTCCCTGCGGCGGACGATGCCGAAGGAAGCAGTTCTTTTTTGAAGAAAAGCACCGAAAGACTTTTACGGATTAAGGGCACCACCTGACTGGCCGATTTGAACCGCCGCCTACCCGGGGACGCCAATTCCGAACTGTCATTTAACCGTAATAAAGTCATCACGTAAGCGTCATACGCCCGTCACGGAACACTGTTAGGGGAACCCCCGCAACCAGCCGACTTCCGCTGGCATCGCAAGGGGATTCACCATGACTCGTACACACCTGTTGGGCGCCGCTTCCGCGGCAGCCTTGGCTTGCCTATCGACTGTCTCGCACGCACAACAAGCGGGCATCTTCGGTGGCGGCTCCACGCTGGCGCAATTCGACTACATCGCCGAGCAGAGCATTTTCAACGCCGCCGAGGGCTCGAAAAAACCGACCTTCAGCACCTACTGGGAATCCGGTTCGGGCACCGGCCAGGAAGCCTTCATCTATGACGATCTGACCTGCGATATCGACAAGGTCACCGGCGCCAATGGCGGCGTGTGCGTCGGCCCCGCTGGCGGAGCCGGCAACACCGTCGACTACGGCGCTTCCGACGCGACGCTTTCCGCATCGCAGATTTCCAGCTGGGCCACGTCCTCGTTCGGCCAGTCCGCGGCCGGCAATCTGATCCAGCTTCCATCCATGGGCGTGGGCATCGCCATTCCGGTGAACAACCCGAAGATCACCGCCAATGACGCGCTGCAGCTTTCGGACAACGATCTTTGCGGCATCTTCTCCGGCCTGGTCACCAACTTCAGCCAGATCACCGATAGCAAGGTCAAGCCGGCGCCGGGCGACTTCTCGGTCGTCTATCGTAGCGACTCCTCGGGCACCAGCTTCCTGCTCACCAACCACCTTGCCAGCGTCTGCACTTCCAAAAATACGGCGCCGGGCATTACCTTCACCGCGACCACGACGTTCGCGACATTGTTCACCACGGTGCCGTCGAGCTTCATTCCCGAAAAAGGCAGCAGCGGTGTTGCCGACGAACTCGCCGGTTGCAACGGCGCGCTGCCGCTGGCGCTCGGCTATATTTCGCCCGACTTCACCACCGTCGATCCGAATTCCAGCGCCACGCTGGGATGTGAAATCAACGGCAGCAGCCAGAGTCCGCTGGTGGTGGCTGGCGTATTCACCGGCACGACGTCCAATTCGCCGAGCGTCACGGCCATCACTTCCGGCCTGCTACATCCGAAGGCTGGCACCGGCGAGAACCTGACCCCGCCGTCCAACGCTGTCGAAGGCGCCAACCCGGCGCTTTGGGTGCCGCTGGAGCCGGTGGTGACGGCCGGCTACGGGATCGTCGGTTACACAACGTTCGATTTCGCGCAGTGCTACGCGAGTTCGACCGTTGCCACAGCGATCAAAGCGTTCCTGACGGATCACTACGGCATCACGTCGTACACCGTAAATCAGACCAACAACGGTTTCGTCAGCCTGGCGAAGTCGCATGCCAGCAACTTCCTGCCGACCATCAAGGCGAATATTCTCGCCAACACCAACGGCTGGAACGACGACATCGAGGACACGACGGTCTGCAAGGGCCTGAAGGGTCGCTAATCGAACGGCGCACGCGGCCCTTCAGAAGGGCCGCGTGCGCTATTGCGCAAAAGTTTCTTGGTTCTTTCTTCAAAAAAGAACTGCTTGACTTTTCTTACGCCAAAGCCTCGCGCACCTTCGCAACGATCGCCTCAAAGGCGGCCGCATCGTCATAGGCAAGCGCCGCCAGCACCTTGCGGTCGATCTCGATACCCGCCTTGTCCAGCCCGAAAATGAAACGGCTATACGTAAGCCCGTGCGCCCGCACCGCGGCATTGATGCGCTGTATCCACAATCCGCGGAACTCGCGCTTCTTTACCCGCCGGTCGCGATACGCATACTGCAGCGACTTCTCCAGCCGCTCCAGCGCGATGCGATAATTGGTCGAGCTGCGGCCGACAAAGCCCTTGCTCTGCTCCAGAACCTTTTTGTGCCGGGCATGTGTGGTGGTGCCCCGCTTGACGCGTGCCATGTGCTAATCCTCGTAGAAGCGGGGTTACGACAGCCCGTAGGGCGTCCATTGTTTCACCGTGCGGGCATCCATCTCGGTCAGCGTCTGGCTGCCGCGGTTGGTGCGCTTGGCCTTCTGCGAACGCGCCGACAAATTGTGGCGCTTCTTGCCTGGGCCGGCGAGAACCTTGCCCGTCGCGGTGATCTTGAACCGCTTCTTGACGGAGGATTTGGTCTTCAACTTGGGCATTTTTGGTCTCCTATGCTGGGCGCGGCGCCAGGCAGTGGACGCGCGCGTGTCGTGGCCGGGCATGCCCATTCCAGGCCCGGACGCACAAACGAGGGGGGCGTATAGACGCGACAGGCGTTAAACACAAGAAGGAAGGAAGGATCTTCCTTTTTGCAAAAAAGAAGCAAAAAACTTTTGCAAATTAGGTAGTTAGTTCCTTCGACATGCGGACTATCGGCAAACTCTCGCCGTTTGCCAGCGGCACGGACAGCTGCGCCAAACGCGCATAGCCCCAGCGCTCATACAACGGCACGCCGGTCAGGGTGGCGCCCATCTCGAACCGGGTGAAGCCGGCGGCGGCCGCGGCGGCCTCGCAGGCGTGCAGGATGGCGGTGCCAATGCCCTGGCGGGCGCAGTCGGGCTCGATGAAGAAGGCGCGAATCTTTGCTGCGTCGACGCCGGGGACCAACGGCGTGTCGTCGCGGTTATGCACCGCGTCCGCCCCGAACAAGGTGCGCCTGCGGCTCCAGCCGCCGCAGCCGACAATGCGGCCGTCCCGCTCGGCGACAAGATAGGTGCCATCCAGGATAAGCTGGCGGTCAAGGCCGAGGACGGTGCCGAGCGCGCCACCCATCTGCGCCTGGGTGTAGTCGTTGGCCTGAAGGCCCCGCACCGAGCGCTCGATCAGGCCTTCGAGGAACGAGGCCTCGTCCATGGTGGCGGGGCGTACGGCGAGATGCATGTGGCGCTCCCACTTTATATCGGCGTGACGACCCTCGGTGAAGCAGTTCTTTTTTGAAAAAAAGAACCAAAAAACTTTTACTCAAATAGACAAGAATTTGTTGGTTGCTTACTTCCTGCCGACCGTGAATGCCCGTCTCCAACACGCAACCGCCCTGCACCAGGCCGGCCGCCTGGCGGAGGCCCAGCCGATCTATCGCCAGATACTCGCCACCGACCCCAACAACGCCGACGCCCTGCATCTCCTTGGCGTGCTCGCCCACCAGACCGGCTACCCCGACCATGCAGAGCCGCTCATCCGCCGCGCTCTCGCCGCGGCCCCGGCCGCCTTCGCCTTCCACAACAGCCTCGGCAACGTGCTGCGCGCGCAAAACCGCGCCGCCGAAGCCGAGGCCGCCTACCGCGCCGCGATCCGCCTGCAACCCAACATCCCCGACTTCCACCACCATCTCGGCCAGGCCCAGAAAGACCAGGGCCGCCTGCGCGACGCGGAAGCCGCATTCCGCCAGGCGATCCGCCTCGGCCGCGGCTTCCTGCCGGCCCGCATCGATCTCGCCGCCCTTCTGGTCGAATCCGGGCGCTTCACCGAAGCCGAAGCCTGCGCCCGCGCCGCGCTTAAAGCCGCTCCCCGCGATGCCCCGGCCCACAACGCCCTCGGCCTGGCGCTGGCCGCACAGCATAAGCACGAAGCCGCCCTCGCCGCCTTCGACGCGGCGCTCGCCGCTGCCCCCGGCTACGCCAACGCAACCGCCAACCGCGCCAATTGCCTCGCCGCCCTCGAGCGCCACGAGGAAGCCGTCATCGCCTACCAGGCCGCCCTCGCCCTCACGCCCGACGCCCCGGACCTGCGCCTGGGCCTCGCCCGTTCCCTGCTGTTCCTCGAGCGCGGCGCCGACGTGGAGCAAATCCTGCGCGCCGAACTCACCGCGCGACCGGACGACCCGCACGTGCTCGCCGCCATGGGCATGGCCATGGCCTTGCAGGACCGCACCGCGGACGCCCTCGAATGCCTGCGCCATTCGGTCCGCCTGGCCCCCGCGGAGGCCAAGAACTGGGAGGCGATCGGCCTCGCCTTGCGCGACCTGGCACGCTGGCCCGAGGCGCTCGAGCCGTTCGCCGAGGCAGCCCGCCTCGCGCCGGACAACGCCGACATCCGCGCCAACTACGCCTACGCCCTGCTGGCGAACGGCGACTTCGCCGCCGCCTGGCCGCACTTCGAATGGCGTACGAAAAAGCCCGGCAACGCCCGCCTGCGCGAAGCAACCTGGGACGGCTCGCCCACTGATTGCACCGTCCTGATCCACGCCGAACAGGGCCTTGGCGACACCATGCAATTCGTCCGCTTCGTCCCCGAGGCGGCCCGCCGCGCCAAAATCATCCTGGGCTGCCCGGACTCCCTGAACGCGCTGCTCCGCACCAGCCTTCTTCATGCCAGCCTTCTTCATGCCAGCCTGCCGGATGCCAGCCTGCCGGACACCAGCCTGCCGGACACCAGCCTCGCCGGCCTGGCCGGCTGCATCAGCGGCGAACCGGTCCCGCCCTACGACCTGCACTGCCCCATCATGAGCCTGCCGAACGTCCTCGGCATGATGGCCGACCACTTCGCCGACCCGGTGCCCTACCTGCACGCCGACCGCGCCAAGCTGGCCGCCTGGCGCGCCCGGTTGCAGCACCTTGCCGGCCCGCGCATCGGCCTGGTGTGGGCCGGCAACCCGAAATACCCGGCCGACCGCCGCCGCTCCCTGTCCACGGCCGTGCTCGCACCGCTGCTCGCCCTGCCCGACGTTACCTTCGTCTCGCTGCAAGTCGGCGCAGCGCCGCCCGCGCCCCATGTGTTCGACGCGACACCCTGGCTGCACGACTTCACCGACACCGCCGCCGCCGTCGCCGCCCTGGACCTGGTGATTGCCGTCGACACCTCGGTCGCCCATCTCGCCGGCGCCATGGGCCGCCCGGTCTGGCTGCTGAACCGCGCCGACACAGACTGGCGCTGGCTGCTCGACCGCGAGGACAGTCCCTGGTACCCGTCCATGCGCATTTTTCGCCAGCCCAGCCCAGGCGCCTGGGGTGATGTCATCGGGCGGGTGGCATCGGCGCTAGGGAATTTTCAGCCTGACATCGAAGAAGAAAAAGAAGAATTTCTTTTTTGAAAAAAAGAAACAAAAAACTTTTGCTCCTTGCGCGCAGCCGCCGGACGAAATGGGCCACACGGGAGGTGCTCGTAACAGGTAAAAATTTTTTGGTTCTTTTTTGCAACAACGAACTGCTTCCTTCGCGCGCCCGGGAACCGATCTGATGGCCGCCAATCGAATCGAGGTTCTCGGCCGCTCCGAGGCGCCATTGGTGCTGCGCCGCGGCCTGACCGCCTTGCTGTGCACCGCCTTCGCCCTCTCCCTGGCCGCGTGGCAGCTCGCACCCAGGCTGGATTGGGCGCGCTACCGCCAGGCCATATCCGCCTTCGCCACCGCCCGCCTCGGCCGCACCGTCACCATCGACGGGCCGATCCACCTCGCCTTGTTGCCGCGCCCGGAACTGACCGCCCAGGGCGTCACGCTGGCCGATCGCGGCGACGGCATCTCCGCCCGCATCGGCGCCCTGCGCGTCAGTGTCGCCATCGGCCCCCTGCTGCGCGGCAAACTCGTCCCGCTCAGCCTGCGCCTCGACGATCCGGTGGTCACCATCCCCTGGCCGATGCCGGGGTCCATCGCCGTGAACGGGCCGGCGCCCGCGGCGGTGGCGCAGGGCTTTGCTGCCGACGTGGAGGGCGGCACGCTGCGGCTCGGCGGCGTGACGCTGACCGGCGTGGACGCCGACATTCAGGCCGATCCTGACACCGGCGCTTTCTCCGCCAACGGCATCACCACCCTGCGGGGCGGCGCCAACGATCCCCCCACCGCGACCACAAGCCATTTCAACGCCTTCATCGGCGCCCAGAGTGCCGACGGCGGGTCCACGCTCTCGCTGACGCTGGACGGTATCGGCCGCCTGGCCGGCGCGGGGGCGGTGTTTCATGGCCGTCGCCACCCCGACGGCACCGTGGGCGGCAGCGTGCGCGCCCAGGGCCCGGACGCGTCCCGCCTGCTTCCGGCGCCGGCGCTGCCATGGCGCATCGAGGGCGACGTGGCGGCCGGATCGGGCGAATGGCGTGCGCCGAAGCTGCTGCTCTCGCTCGGAACGTCCCCCGGCCAGGCCGCCGCCGCCCTGCGCCTCACCCCGCCGGCGCGCCTGGACGTGACTGCCTCCATCGGCCAGTTGCCGCTCGGCGCCTGGGTGGAGGGTGCGTCCGCAAGTGCCTCGCCCCTGCCCATCCACCTCGACCTCTCCGCCGATTCCGCCAGCCTCTTCGGCGGCAATCTGCGCCAAGCCCATGTCGCGCTATCGTTCGCGCCGGACCGTACGGTGATCGAGCGCGCCGACGCCATCCTGCCAGGCGGCGCCGCGGCCAGCCTCTCCGGCGCCATCGCGCCCGCCCAAGGCGGCCCCTCGCTCACTGGTCCATCCCTGGGCGGCCCAAACCTGATTTGTAAGGCTCATCTGCATCTGCCGGACGCGCGCGCGACGCTGGCCTGGCTGAAACCGTTGCTGCCCGCCGCCATTCCGCCCGACCTCGCGCGCCAGGCGGACGTCGCCGCCGACCTTGCCCTGGCACCGGGCACCGTCTCGCTGACCCACCTGAATGTGACGGCGGACGGCACCGTGCTGCAAGGCGAGGCCAGCGCCACAACCGGCCCAAGCCCCTCGCTGCGCGCCGACCTCACCGCCGACCGGCTCGATGCCACCACCTGGGCGGCCGCATGGTCGCATATGCCGAACGGCCGCGGCAGCCTCGCCGCCCTCCGCCGGATCGCCGCCGAGGTGAACCTGAACGTGGGGCGGCTTGCGGTTCCGGGCGCAACACTCACCCACGTCACGCTCGATGCCCGATCCGACGCAAACGGCACCGCGCTCAACCGGCTTGCCGCCGACCTGTCCGGCGCGCACCTCGATGCGTCCGCCCAAATAGCCCCGGACGGCAGGATCGACGAAGCCCGCCTGAACCTGGACGCCGCCGAAGCCGGCGCACTGCCCGCGTCCTGGCGCACGCTGCCGGGGCTGTGGCACGGACCGCTCCACGTGGCACTCAGCGCCGCCGGCCCGCCGGACAGAATCATCCTGCAGGCCCGCGCCGACCTCGGCGATCTGCGCACCGAACTCGAAGGCGCGCTCGATCTGCCGACCCGTGCACTGACCGGCACCGCCACGTTGCGTCACCCGGGCGCGCCCCGCCTGCTGCTTGCCGCGGGGCTCGCGGGCGCCGGAAGCTGGCTTGATCAGGGCTCCGTCGCGGTCATCGCTCATTTCGCCGCCAGCCCCGGGCGTCTCGACGTGCCGGACTTCTCGGTCGCCGCGGCCGCGCTGCAACTCAGCGGCCATGCGGCGTTGGACGAGGCCGCGGGCATCCCGTCGCTCGAGGCCAGCATCGACGCCCCGCGCCTGGCGCTGCCATCGTTCGATAACCAGCATTATGGCAGCGCGGCGGCGCTGCCTTACAGCCTGCTGTCCGGCTGGCAGGGCCAGTTCCACCTGCATGCCGCCGAGGTGCTCCGCGATCTGTCGCCGGTCGCGACGAATCTGGACGCGCATGTGGCACTTGCGGACGGCCTGCTGGCGGTCAGCGACCTCACCGCCGGCATTGCCGGGGGCACCCTGCATGCCGATGGCGCGCTCGATAGCCCGTCCGCGGCGCTGACCGGCGCAGGCGCCTTGCAGGCCGCTTCCCTGAGCGAACTCGGGGCATGGCCGCCGGGGACGCGGCCTTGGAGCTGGCCCTGGGAGTGGAACGCCGGCACCGCCGACCTGTCATTTGACCTTTCGGCGACCGGACACAGCCTGGATGCGTTCCTCGCGACCGCCGGCGGCACTGCCGCGGCATCGCTGCACGGCGCCACCCTGCAAGGCGCCGACCTGCCCCGCGTGACCACGCTGCTCGCCGCGCGCGGACCCAAACTCCGCCCGTCGCTGATCGCCGCCCTGTCCGGCGGCAACAGCTCTCCCCTGACCGGCACCGTCAGCATCACGCTGGATCACGGCGCCCTCACCGCGACGGCGCCCGCGCTGGAGAGTGCCTCCGGCCAGGTCGCGCTTACCGCGAGCCTGGACCTGCCCGCCGGCACCGAGGACGCCACCCTTCGCTTCGCGCCGCGCGTCGTGGCACCGCCGACCGTATCGGTGCGCCTGGTGGGCCCCTGGCAGCAGCCCCGCCGGGTGGTGGACGTTGCGGCCGCGCTCGCCTGGGCCGGCGCCGGCAAGCCGGCGAAAACCCGTTGAGCTTACCCCGCCAGCTGGACGCAATCAGCGAAAGTTTTTTGGTTCTTTTTTCAAAAAAGAACTGCTTTCTGTCTTCCTACTTTCTTCCTATTCCTCTGCCGTAGCCAGGCTACCACCCAGCGCCTCGGTCACCACCCGTGCCATCGCCTCCGCCCGAAACGGCTTTTGCAGCACGGCGCGCACCACCTGGCTGATGTCGCCGAGCGTAGTCGCGCTGTAGCCGGTCATCAGCACGACGGGCACGCCGGGCAGCAACGTGGCCGCCTGCTCGGCCAGTTCCACCCCGGTCATATGCGGCATGGTGTAGTCGGCCAGCACGAGGTCTATGCCGGGCTCGGTGCGCACCATCAGGATGGCGTCGCGCGCGGCGGCGGCCTCGGCCACCAGGGCGCCCATCTCCTCCAGCATGGCGCGGGCGATTTCGCGCACCTCCGGATCGTCGTCCACCAGCAGCACCCGCAGGCCCTCGAGCGCGCGCGGCCGGGGCGGCAGCAGCACGGTGGAGCGCGGCGGCAGCGGCGTGGTCATGGCGCGCGGCAGGAACACGCTCACCGCGGTGCCTTGGCCCGGCGTGCTGTCGATGATTACGCCGCCGCCCAATTGCTGCGCGACGCCCAGCACATGCGGCAGGCCGAGGCCGGTGCCCTGGCCCACCTGCTTGGTGGTGAAGAACGGTTCGAACGCGCGCGCCATGACGTCCGGTGTCATGCCGGTGCCGGTGTCGGCCACCCGCAGCACGGCATATTCGCCCGCCGGTGGCTCCTCGGCCCGGCGCGGCTGCTCGACCACGGCGTTGCCGGTGCCGATCACCAGCCGGCCGCCGGCCGGCATCGCGTCCCGCGCGTTGATCGACAGGTTGAGCAGAACGAGTTCCAACTGGGTCGGGTCGGCGACCGCCGGCCAGCAATCGGGGGCGAGGTCGGTGGCGATTTCGATCGCGCGGCCCAACGTGGTGCCCAGCAGCTCCGCCAGGCTTACGACCAGCGCGTTGAGGTCCACCGGCTCGGCTTGCAGATGCTGGCGGCGGGCAAAGGCGAGAAGCTGGCGGGTGAGCACGGCGCCGCGGTCGGCGGCGCGGGCTGCGTTTTCGAGTAGGCCGCGGGCGCGGTCACCGCGCACATGCGGGGCCAGCAGGTCGAGGCAGCCGCCAATGGCCATGAGCAGATTGTTGAATTCGTGCGCCACCCCGCCGGTCAGTTGCCCCACCGCTTCCAGCCGCTGGCTGCGCCGGCGCGCCTCCTCGGCCTCCAGGCGGGCGGAAATGTCTTGCAGCGTGGTCACCGCCAGCGCCACCGTGCCGTCGCGATTGAGCACCGGCCCGGCGCTGACCTCGATATCGACCACCACGCCGTCGGCGCGTTCCAGGGTGAGGACATCGCGTACGGTGACGATGCCCTGGCTGGCCAGAGCCGGGGGCGACTCGGCCAACGGCACGTCGAGCCCCTGCCGGCGGACGACGAGATCGATGCCGAGCGTGAAATCGTCCTGCTCGGGGGGCACACCGAGCAGCCGCCGTCCCTCCCGGTTGGAATACATCGCGGCGCCATCGGCGTAGCTGACGATGACCCCGATCGGCATGTGATCGAGCACCAGCCCGAGGCGGGCGCGCTGGTCCTCCAGCGCGCTGTTGGCCTCGGCGAGCTCGGCGGTGCGGGCGGTGACCCTGGCGGCGAGGCTGGCGTTCAGGTCGGACAGCGCGGCGCGGCGGTCGATCAGGGCAAGATTGGCAGCGGTCATGGCACGCGCAACTTCATCCACCTCGATCAGGCCGCCAGGGATGTCCGGCAGCGTCTGGTTTTCACCCAGCCTGCGGGCGGCGGCGGCAAGTGCCTCGATCGGGCGCGAGATGCTGCCGGAAACCACGAGGGCGCCCAGCAGGCCAAGCCCGACCAGCACGCTGCCCACGCCCACCAGCAGGAACAGGGAGAGCCGGCTGGGCACATCGAAGCGGTTCAGCGGTGCCGTGACCGCAATAGCGATGCCTAGGCGCGGCGAGCGGATGGCGGCGACCAGGTCATCCACGCCGGGCAGCGACACGCCCCGGCTCGTCGCGGCATTGGTGTGGCGCAGGCCGGCCTCGACGTTGGCGGGTGCCAGGGGGGACGCCAGACCGGTGCCGGGCCGATCGGCGCCATGGCTTGCCGCGACCAGACGAAGTTGGTCGTCATATACACTTGCGACCCAGCCCTGGCGCAGATTTTCACGATCCAGTACCGCCTGGAGACGGCCTCGCGGCAGGAATTCCGTCAGACCAAAGGGTGGCCTGCCACCGGCGGCGACCGGTACCGTGATGGCGATGCAGGGGCCCGCGTCGCAGGGCGGCCCGTCCGGGCCGGCGCCCCAGGTGACTGCCAGGCTATCGGCGGTGCCCAGGTTCCACGGCAGGCCGGATGGCGGGTTGGCGGCGGTTCCACCGGTATCCATCAGCCACGCGCCGGCCGGGCCACGAAGCACGATGCGTCCGCCGAACCGGGCGGTTTCGGTGGCCTGATGGAAGAACGACGCGACGTCGCCGCGTGCCAGGCTGTCGCTGGCCGCGAGCAACTGCAATTGCGCCGCGGCAGGCCCGAGTGCCGCGTCCACGTCAGCCGCGAGCAGCAGGGCACGGTCATACAGCCGGGTTGCCAGCGCGGCGCGGTCGGCCTCCAGGCTCTGCCACGTCACCAGCACGGCGAGCGAGAGGCCGGGCAGCAGCAGCAGGACGGCGAGGCGCAGCAGGCGCGACCGCACGGTGTCCTCGAAGGTCACCTGCGGGCGGGTTTGCATGCCGTCCGCCATCGGTCAGGCCGTGCCTTCCGCCAAGGCGCCCGCGATGCGAATGGCGAGGCGGCGGGCGACGTCCTGCTTCGGCATGCGCGGCCAGTCCTCGCGGCCGGCGGCGTCGAACAGGCAAACCTGGTTGTGCGTGCCGCCCATGATGCCGGTTTCGGGGCGCACGTCGTTGGCCACCACCCAGTCGCAGTTCTTCGCCAGCCGTTTCGCCGCGGCGTGGGCCAGGACATCCTCCGTCTCGGCGGCGAACCCGACGGTGAGGCGGGGGCGGCGCGGTCCAGCGGCGGAAAGCGTTGCCAGAATGTCCGGATTCGGCACCAGATGCAGAATCGGCGGGCCGGCGGATTTCTTCATCTTGGCGGGCCGCGGTGTCGCGACGCGCCAGTCGGCGACGGCCGCGGCGAACACCGCGGCATCGGCGGGCAGCGCGTCCTCGCACGCCGCCAGCATCTGTTCGGCGGTCTCCACGCGGCGCACGCCCACGCCCGGCGGATCGGGCAGGCTCACCGGGCCGCTGACCAGGGTGACGCGGCCGCCGAGCGCCGCCAGGGCGCTGGCCACCGAAAAGCCCTGCAGGCCGCTGCTGCGGTTGGCCAGATAGCGCACCGGATCGATCGGCTCGTGCGTCGGGCCGGCGGTGACCAGCAGATGGCGGCCGGTCAGCGGCCCGCTGCTGAAAAACGCCTCGATGGCCGCGAGGATGGCGGGCGGCTCGGCCAGGCGGCCGGGGCCGAATTCGTGGCACGCCATGGCGCCTACCTCGGGGCCGACGATCCGCACGTCGCGGGCCTGCAGGGTTGCCATGTTTGCCTGCGTCGCCGCGTGCTGCCACATGCGGACGTTCATGGCGGGGGCGACCAGCACCGGCTTGTCGGTGGCCAGCAGCAGCGTGCTGGCGAGGTCGTCGGCGAGGCCGGCGGCGATCTTGGCCAGGAAATCGGCCGAGGCGGGGGCCACCACCACGAGGTCGGCCGCGCGGGAGAGCTCGATGTGGCCCATAAGCTGCTCATCGGTGAGCGACCAGAGGTCGGTGTAGACCGGGGCGCCGCTGAGCGCCTGAACGGCGAGCGGGGTTACGAAGTGCGTGGCCGCCGCGGTCAGCACGGCGGTCACCCGGTGGCCGGCGGCGTCGAGCAGACGGATAAGCTCGAGCGACTTGTAAGCGGCGATGCCGCCGGTGACGACGAGCAGAATGCGGCGCGGCACTGATCGTCGGTCCTCGGTCATCGGAGCGCGGCCGGTTTCACAGGCGCCAGCCGCTGTGGATGGCGACGACGCCGCCGGAGAGGTTCTCGTACGCGACGCGGGCGAGGCCCGCCGCGCGCATCATGTCGGCGAGCGTGTCCTGGTCCGGGAAGGTGCGGATGCTTTCGGCGAGATAGCGGTAGCTCTCGGCGTCACCCGCCACCGCCTGGCCGACGCGGGGCAATATCCGGAACGACCACGTGTCATAGACCGGATCCAGCACCGCGACCTGAAGCCGGGAGAATTCCAGGCAAAAGAAGCGCCCGCCCGGTTTCAGCACACGCCGTGCCTCGCGCAGCACGGCGGGACGGTCGGTGCAGTTGCGCAAGCCGAACGCCATCGAGACGACGTCCACGCAGCGGTCCGGCAGCGGCAGGGCCTCGGCGTCGGCGACGACATAGGCGAAGTCGGCCGCCAGGCCGCGGCCGATGGCGCGGTCGCGGCCGTGCGAGAGCATCGCCTGGTTGATGTCGGTGGCCAGCACCGGGCCGCCGCCGAGCCTGCGCCAGTTCGCCGCGATATCGCCGGTGCCGCTAGCCAGGTCGAGCAGCGTCCGGCCGGCCGCCGGGCGCATGCGGGTGGCGAAGATGCGCTTCCATACGCGGTGGATGCCGAGCGACATCAGGTCGTTCATGACGTCGTAGCGGGGTGCCACGCTGTCGAAGACGGCACGCACGAGCGGCTTCTTCTCGGCGCGCGGCACGCGGCGGAAGCCGAAATCGATGTCGGAGCCGTCGGGCCCCACCTGGTTGGTCGTCGTGGTCTGGTTTGCGGTCATGTTCTGGTTGGTGCTCATGGGACGGATATAGGCTAGCACGAATCGATGCCGGAACTCCCAGAAGTTGAAACAGTCATGCGTGGGCTGGCCGCGCGCATCGAGGGCCGGGTTCTGACCCGCGTGGAGGTGCGGCGCGCCGATTTGCGCTGGAAGCTGCCGGTGGGGCTGGCGGCGCGTTTGACCGGTGCCCGCGTGCTGGGGCTGCGCCGGCGCGGCAAGTATTTCTTCGTGCGCCTCGACGGCGGCGACAGCCTGCTGGTGCATCTGGGCATGTCGGGCCGGATGAGCGTGGCGCCGGACGGCCCGGCCCGGCCGTTGGCCCACGAGCATTTCGCCGCGGTGACGGACGACGGCTGGTTTGTGTCCTTCGTAGATCCGCGGCGGTTCGGCTGCCTGGACCTGGTGCGCACCGAAGACGAGGACAGCCATCGGCTGCTCGCCGGCATGGGACCCGAACCGCTGGAGCCGGGGTTCGACGC
>Ga0116226_10002165_pt1 | contig 16977 bp, 13 predicted proteins | sample S1TSphfallax_FD_89692 | JGI IMG/M metagenome (GOLD analysis project Ga0116226, IMG submission 89692) | Host-associated microbial communities from peat moss isolated from Minnesota, USA - S1T2_Fa - Sphagnum fallax MG | ecosystem: Host-associated > Plants > Peat moss > Unclassified | place: USA... | reverse complement strand
TTGGTAAGACTGTAAGTTGGGCTATTGAGCAAATTACAAGAGAACATAGAAAACAAAATGAAGTAATGACCGCTCTCGGGCTTGTGTCAACCTGAATTCAGGTAACTTTGCAAAAGTCCAGCTGAGCTTTTCTAAAGTCAATCGTCCGTGATAACCATGTCAACGCCCGAACCTTCTTCCACATCACCCCTCGACTCTTTTACCCTTCAACAAGCGTTTAAACAATTTTCTTTAGAGACCGAACGCCTTGAAATGACTTACGCGAGTCTACGGGAAAGATTTAAAGGAGTAGAAGTCTCGTTGCAGGAGTTACACACTCGCTTAGCAGGTAAATTGGCAGAGCTAGATTTTGTCTCCCGTTATTTAGAGACAATTTTACACCACATCTCTCAAGGCATCCTCTTTATTGACCTCAATGGAAGGGTGACCACTTATAATGCAGCCGCCCAACATATCCTGCAGATTCCCGAAAAAGCGCTCCTGTTCCATCGGTTTGGGGATCATTTTGATGACAAGTTTCTCGGTTTTTCTTTACAAGAGGCTTTTGCGGCTAAAAAATGTCCTGCAACAACCTTTTTATCTTGGAAGAGGGAAGGGCAAGTGATTGAACTCGAAATTGAAGCCACGTTTGTCGCGATGAGCCCATGCACCTATCCCTTAGCTCATCGCGAAGCCTCTTCACAGCCGATTCAAGGATTGGCGATTTTATTGCGCGATATCACAAAGCTCCGCCGGCTGCAACAAGCGGCCAACCGCCATGATCGGCTTAAGGATCTAGGAGAGCTGGCAGCCCATTTAGCCCATGAAATCCGCAATCCACTAGGGGGAATTAAGGGATTTGCCACTTTATTGCAGCAGGAATTGAAAGAACGTCCCGATCTTCAGCAGATGGCTGCTTACATTGTGCAAGGATCAGATGATCTGAATCAATTTGTCTCCCACATCTTACAATATGTGCGCCCTTTTCATTTACATATTGAGAAAATCGATCTCATTCAGTTGATTGAAGACATCAAGCAGCTCCTACAAGCAGATCCTGCATGGAGCAACAACATTGATTTTTCCGTTCATGCTCCCATTGCTCCGCTCATGATCCCGCTCGATCCCCAGCTTTTTAAGTCAGCATTGCTCAACTTGTTTGTCAATGCTGTGCAAGCCATGCACGGGAGAGGCTCCCTTTCTGTAAGAATGGAAGCCGATCCTTCGTGGGTGATCCTCTGTGTTGAAGATACAGGGGAGGGAATGTCTCCTGAAAGTTTGGCACAGATCTTCTCTCCCTTTTTTACGACTAAGGAGACAGGAAATGGATTGGGATTAGCGGAGGTCCATAAAGTGATTCAAGCCCATCAAGGTTCGATTGAGGTGGAATCGGAGTTGGGAAAAGGAACATTATTTACTATGAAAATTCCGTTAACGTTGGGGGAATCATCCACATGCCTATAGAAAAAATTTTAGTTGCTGACGATGAAGTTCTGATGCGCAATTTTTTGGTAGAAGCGCTCAAACGGAAAGGACTTGAAGTGATTGCTGCTGAAAGTGGAACGAAGGCGCTGCATCTTCTCAAGGAAGAATCGTTTGATTTGGTCATCACTGACATGAAAATGCCAGGGGCGACGGGAATGGATGTGTTGAAATTTGTCAAACAGACCTCTCCTCGAACTCTTGTCATTGTTGTGACCGCCTTTGGAACGATTGAAAATGCCGTAGAGGCGATGCAAAATGGAGCCTTTCACTATCTGATTAAACCTTTTTCGCTTGAAAGCCTCATGGCGAACATTGAAAAGGGAAACCAGCATGTCGCATTGGTGGAGGAAAATACCTATTTACGAGAAAAAGTCGTTTCAAATCCCTACGGATACCCGATCGTCGCTCAAAGTGCGGCGATGAAAAAGATCTTGCAGGAGGTTCAGCATATTGCAAAAAGCAATGCGAGCGTGTTTATCAATGGAGAAACAGGGACAGGGAAGGAGGTGATTGCCCACTTAGTCCATTATAGTTCTTTGCGAAAAAATCATCCCTTTATCAAAGTCAATTGCGCAGCGGTCCCCGACGCTCTGGTAGAATCTGAATTTTTTGGACATGAAAAGGGCGCTTTCACCGGCGCCTTAACTAAGCGTTTGGGACGCTTTGAATTGGCAGATAAAGGATCGCTCTTGTTAGATGAAATTACGGAAATTCCTTTGGCTTTGCAAGCGAAGCTCCTTCGGGTAACACAGGAGCAGGAATTTGAACGAGTTGGAGGATCAAAGCCCATTAAAGTGGATGTGCGCCTCATTTCAACGTCGAATCGGGAGATGCACGAAGCGCTTGCAAATAAAGTCTTACGCGAAGACTTATATTATCGTTTGAATGTTGTCCCTCTTTCCCTTCCCCCTCTGCGGGAGCGGCAAGAAGATATTCTTCCCTTAGCCGAATATTTCATTGAACGCACCTGCAAAGAAAATCATTTAGACCGTAAAACCCTCAGCGTTGACGCGCAAGAGAGACTGAGGGATTACCGTTGGCCCGGCAATGTTCGAGAGCTTGCCAACGTGATAGAGCGGGCGATCGTGATGGATCACGGGAAGATCATTCAAGAACATCATCTCTCTTTGGATGGCGCCTCTAGGAGACATATGGCAGGAAAAACACTGCAGGAGCTGGAAAAGCAGCTAATTATGGAAACGCTACAAATCCATGACAACCGGATAAAGGCCGCTGAGACATTGGGAATTAGTGTAAAAGCGTTGCGTAATAAATTGCAGGAACACAACCTTGCTTAATAAGCCACATTGCGTCATAAAATTGACGGCGCGGAAACCCGCAACTTATAAGTCTTGGGAGGAAGCGCCGACCCTGTTGTTGTGTTTTATGGAAGTCCTGGGCTTTCGCTAAAGCCCATATTGAACTCTTGAAGTGAATGTGTGCAACAGCTATGACGATTCGTCTAGCCAAATCAAGCGATCTCGATTCTCTCGCCTATGACTTGGCAATGACCCAAGTTTGAACCACGCCTTGTTTTAAATATGTGAGAAGAGGCGGGACAAAATTTTCCCACTTGGCCAATGCTACACCCATTGGGTGTTTTATCGCTAGTTTTTAATGCATCGACTCAGCGCTCACAACAGGCGCTCTCACCTTCTTGCAAAAGTAAAGCAGGGGGATCATGAATAGTAACAGCCATCCAGAGAGCCAAGCCAGGTCATTTGTCGAGAGCATAAACGCCTGTTGCTCTACCTGGATATCGATCCACTGACTGACGACAGCAGGGTTAAACGTCGGGTTTTCGTTATCCAACCGTCTATAAAATTGAGAGATGACTGCACGATAAGGAGTAACAAAATCTGCTAATCTCGCATGATGAAAAATGGCTAAACGGGTCCATAATTCAATAGCCAGGGACGTTCCAAAACCACTCCCAATTAAAAGGCGGATAAAGTGAAATAAGCCAGTCGCGCTGGGAAGTTTCTCTGTTGGCACCTCGCTAAGGGAAAGTTGCACAAGAGGAAGAAAAAAGATCGCGATTCCAAATCCCTGATAAAATCGCGTCAGCATGATTTCCGGGAGATTCACCTGAGTGGTAAAATGAGATTGGTTAAAAAAGCTTAACGAAAGGATGAGAAAGCTTAACGCTGCGACCCTCCTCAGGTCGAACCGTCGCATGAACTTTCCGACCAACGTCGATAGGAACATTGCAGGAATTCCGACGGGAGCAATGGCAACGCCAGCCCAGTAGGGGGTATAGTATTGTTCTGTTTGAAGCCATAAAGGGACTGTTACGGTACTGGCAAAATAGGCCAAATACCCCACCGTTGTTACGACTGTTCCAACGGCAAAATTGCGCAGTTTGAAGAAGGAAAAGTCGACAATTGGATACTTCTGAAGATGATTCCATAGGCCAAAATAAGTCAAAGAAACGACAGAGACGAGGGTCAATGTGAGAATGACATTTGAGTCAAACCAATCCAAGTCCTTTCCCTTGTCTAACATGATTTGCATGCACGCGACTCCCAAAGAGAGCAAACATAATCCTGCCCAATCAATGGGATTGCGAACAATAGGACTTTCGTAATGTTTCAATAAATTTCGCGTCACCAACGCCGAAAAAAGGGCAATGGGAATATTGATATAGAATATCCATGGCCAAGAATATTCCTCTGTGAGATATCCCCCAATAATGGGTCCCATCACAGGGGCAACGATGACAATCGTTGTCCAAAATCCTAAGGCGGTTCCTCGTCGCTCCGGAGGATTCGTTGCAATGATTAGACTTTGCGAAAGGGGGATCAAAGAGCCTGCGACAGCGCCTTGCAGGATACGAAAGATGATTAGCATGGTCAAACTATTGGAGAACCCACACAAAAATGATGTCAATGCGAATAGCATAACCGACCAGACAAACAAACGAACGCGTCCAAAGTAGTCTGAAAGCCATCCTGTGAGAGGCAACATGATCGCATTGCTGGCGGCAAATGAAGTAATGACCCAGGTTCCCTCGTCAGCGCTGACGCTAAGATTGCCGGCAATATAGGGAATGGCAACATTGGCAATCGAGGAGTCTAAAATCTGAATAAATGTGCCGAGTCCCAAAGCAAGGTTCAGGATGAATAAACGACCTCCTTGGTAATGTGTCATTATTGCTTGAGGGGGGGTTGATACAAATTTTTCTGTATCACCTGATGCATGATCGCTTCAATCTCATCCAAATCCATCTCGTAGATTGTTGTGGTTTTTAATGGTTTAGAGGAAGGAACCTGCGCTAGCATAGGCAAATCCCTATGCGTAATATCGACTTTAACTTGGGCGGAAATGCCTAATCTTGTGGGGTATTGCTTGACCTTCTCTGGATCTAGACTGATCCTGACTGGAAGTCTTTGCACGATTTTGATCCAGTTTCCGGTTGCGTTCTGTGGAGGAATCAAAGAAAATATGCTGCCAGAGCCGGACGCAATGCCAAGAACGTGGCCTTGGTATTTTACACTAGATCCGTATAAATCAAACCATACAGTGGCGGGTTGGCCTATGCGCATATATGTCAGCTCTGTTTCTTTGAAGTTTGCTTCCACCCAGACATCTTCCGTGGGAATGATCGCTAATAAGTCTGTGGTGGGCGTCACTGATTGTCCCACATTCACTGAGCGTTGAGCAACATATCCTGTGACTGGAGCATAGAGCTTGCAGCACTTCAGGTAATAATAGGCCTCCCTGACCTCTCCCTTCTTCTCTTCAATCAGAGGGTGTGTTTCCAATGAAGTCAGCCCAAGCGCGTCTTGAGAGAGTTTCAGCTGATATTCGGCTTTCCTTAGTTCATTTTCCGCAATGGTCAAATCCTCTTGAGAGTGAATGAAATCTTCATGAGATATCGCCTTTGCATCGATCAGCTGGGAGCGATTGTCGTAATCAAACCGCGCTTTAGATTGCATGACTTTTTTGATATCGACCATGGCTTGATTCACTAAAACATCGTCGGACAACTGACTTAATTCCATCGCCTGAGCAGCAAGACGAGCCAAGGCTTTTTGATAGGAGAACTCGTAATACGTGGGATCTAGCTCGACTAATAGCTGGCCTTGAATGACGAGATCTGTATCATCAGCGTAGAAAGCAATGACGGAGCCAGGAATAGAGGGATTGAGAGAGACCTTATTCCCATTGGCATAAGCATCATCGGTTGTGACGCAAAACTGTAAGTCAAGAAACCAAAGTAAAAACCCTGCCAATCCCACAATGATTAGCGCTAATGTAAAGAGATATAATGCCCATCCACGATGATTCGATCGTAAGGGATGATCCCCTAGTGGCAATTCCGGTTTCGAAGGTTTTCCGTCAGAAGGGGGGGGTGTCTGCGCCCCTTGCTCGGGTTTTGGCGTTTCTTCTGGAGGGATCGTCATGGTTTATACCCATTCCACTTCAACAATTGCATTTGGACAAAGCGAAAGCTCTCGCGATTTGATCTCTCAAGAATTGGAGGGGCGATAACAAGGGTCATATCCTCCTCCAAGGGCTTTAATCAACCCTAAGATTGCCTGAATGGTTCTTCCCAGGGCAACAACTTCTTGGTCTTGCGCAATCAACAGATTTTCCTCGCTTGCCAATTCATCTAAAGTATTGTCCAAACTATGTGATGCACGCAAGCTTGTCAACCGATATAATGCCTGTTGATGTTCTAATCCCTTCTCGGATGCATTTAGCCGCCGCCAAGAGAGGCGTAGAATGACAATCGCGTCTAAAACCTCTTTTGTAGCATTCATCACCAAATCATTATATTCTAGCATCGCCAAGTCATAATGAATCTCGCTTGCTCGGAGATCAGCAGCGAGCCGTCCTCCATCAAATAAAGGTAAGGAGACTGCAGGATTCACAATAAAGTTGTTGCTGTTGGGCCATCTCAATAAATCTGCTAAATGAATCGTTTGAAACCCAAATAAAGCAGCAAGATTGAAATCTGGATAAAATCCCGCTTTTGCGACTTCGATCTCTCTTCCTGCTGATTGAATCAACCACAACTGCGCGACGATGTCAGGTCGTTGGGCGATGAGATGTAAAGGGAGATCTGGAGGCAACGGAACCCTTGGTAACGGCTGTCGAGTGATATCCAAGGCGTTAATCTCTTCATCGAAACTGCCCGCCATGTAGGCTTTTAGTTGATATTCATTTATGGCGATATCGCTTTGAATTTGAAGAAGCCTCTCTTGAGCATTGTTCAGATCAATTTCTGCCCGTTGCGATGATAATTCATTCTCTAAATTGGCACTCACCCGTTTTTGGACTAAACCAAAGTAGCGTAGGCGATTATTGACAAGCGCCTTCGCGATTTCCTTACGCGTGCCATTCATTTGCAAGTCATAATACGCTTGAGCCACGGCAATGCCAAGTTGTAGCCTTGTAAAGGCTTCTTCAGCAATATTTGCCTGAACCTGACCAAGAGCCGCCCGAAAAGTATTGCGGTTTTTATCCCAAAAATCGAATGAATACTTCAAATTCAATTCCGTTTCATATTGGGTAAAAAATTCTGGAATCTCTCCAGAACCGCCTGGATTCACTGGAACGTTCACGACGGGCGTTCCAGAGCCACTCGGTTGTGACGAAAACGGAATGATGCCTGTCTTGCTCAGTTTTTGACGCGAGACATCTGCACCCCAACTGAGATAAGGATAAAGACTGGCTTTCACATCCTTTGCAGCAAACACGGCAGCAAAGATTTTTGCCCTTGCAGCTTGCAGGGTCGGGCTTCTAGCAAAAGTGGTTTCAATGCATGTGTTTAATTGAAGATCATTGAAAAGGAACCACCAATTGTGAGGGAGGGGCGTATTGGGTTGAAAGAGGGGATCGGTGCTCGCATCTTGAACGGCATTTTCAAGCACTTCTGAGGGAAGGTCTAGGGGCGAAACAGGCTTGCTGTGAAAGCAGCTGGAAAGGATGAAGAGGAGCGATCCAACAAAAATCATAGAATTGACGGCGCCGAAACCTGCCACTTCAGTGGCGGGAGGAAGCGCGGACCTTGTTATTTTGTTTTCTAGATTTTTTTTTAACAAAAACCACAAATTGACGGGATCAAGGCTTCCGCCTTCAGTTAGGTAAGCAAACGCTGCTTCCGTTAAAATATGTCTATGAATAACCATTAGCGCTTTGACAGAGGCTGCAGTGTCGTGCATGAATTCCTTCAAAAACTCCACAGGGCATTTTCATATTAAAGTTTCCTATGGCTCGCACGGCGACGCGTCCCCGAGAGTGGCCTTGTTTTTTTCCTAATCGAACAACCCCGTTTTCGCTTCCCAGTGCTTCTTAGAAAACCAAAACGATCCGCTAAGCACTGCTAACGCCATCCTCTGCCTGTCGCTGTCCTCTTATAGAGGTTTCCTTCGGAATGATCCGCCTTCTCTCCAAATGACCTACGCATGCTGCATCCCTCCCATGTTCTTTCGGAAGACATGGCTTCATTCGATGGCATTTTGTCTGGGCTCCACTCCAAAAATCCTCTTTTTTCCCAGGGAGACAAGAGCTTCGCCAATGACTTTCCTCGATCCGTTCACCGCTGCGGCCTCTTTCAATGTCTTTTTGCTTAAGCAAAGAATTTGATCGACTTTTCCAGGATCTTTTAAAAAGGCTTGGAGTCAGCTTTCCCTTTTTTTGATGGCAGCTTTGGCAACAGATAACGAGATTATTCACGCGATCGGTTCCTCCCAAACTTTTGGGGAGAATCGGGTCGATTTCACGTCGGACATCCCTCGCTCCACAATAGGTACTTTTCCATTTTTTCGAAATATCTGTGCGAGTTCTAACCTCGCTCGCATAGAGTATTTTCCCATTCCCAATGGCTGCGAATCCAATCACTTTCGAGCCAGAATCGACCCCGCACGTGATAGATGGCTTATATAGCCATTCCATGATAAATATTTTTTTGTTTCTCCTCTCGTGAGAGCTTCCTATGGCCACAGGAAGCCGCGAAATCTTTAGCTTCGCGGAGGCTTCACAGGCAATTTAAGCAATTATTGTATGACCCTATGGGAATTATTGTGATCATTTGATTGCTTTAAAAGGAGCAGTATTGATAAAGTAACGCTCGTTTGATGGGGCGTTAGCTCAGCTGGTAGAGCGCAACAATGGCATTGTTGAGGTCAACGGTTCGACTCCGTTACGCTCCATTTGTCAAATAATCGCCGAAATCTCTCTTCCGTTAACCCACAAATTCTCGATGGCCTTATAGCCCACCTGCTCCATGATTAGCCTCGCAAATGTTGACGTAAAAAATCTTCCTCGTCGTCATAAAAACGGGAGGCATATGGCGCGCATCGGTTTCTTTATGGCAACATTCGATTTGACATCTGCTATATTTTCTTAAGGACGATTAATATGAGGATTGAGCAAGCGCGCCATTTTGAACATATCAATAGGCTCATTAGAACCAAAAAGGCCGCTCAAAAGCGAATCAGGACGAATCAATCGCTTATTTTCCCGATCCTGCAAATCGTGTTTTTTAATGTACTCCCATATTTTCTTCGTCACTTCTCCTCGTTCAAGGGCCGTACTTCCTACAACTGCAGCTAACTCCTCCGATAAGAGATAAACAGGCATTTTTCGTTCACCCGTAGGTTTGACAATCTGGCTCTTCTTGGCCGCGCGATCTCCTTTCCCTTTCTTTGCTTTAACCGCTTCCTTTGTAGGTTTTACAGCCATCGCTTTGCCCCTCCCCTTTCTCTCTTTTTTTTGAAAAGGGGCGCGTAAATGGTTTGGATATTTTGTTGTGAGCTGGTCCAATTGATTGACAATCACATTGCAATCGGGAAAAGTGGAACAGGAGTAAAAGGTTTTTCCAAAACGTGATTTGCGTGCAATAATATGACCCGGACAGGTGATGGCAGGACAAGAGGGAAGATCTTCTTGAGGAATCGCCATTTCTCCCTTGTTTGGAATGTTTATAATTCCCTTGCAGTCTGGATAGCGGGTACATCCCAAAAAAGCACCATAGCGTCCATGACGCACTTTCATTTCTGACTTGCACGTTGGACAGGGCTGCTCCCAGTCAAAGTCAGCCGCATAATCCTCTTTCTTAAAGGTCACTTCTTCAATGGGCACTGAATAAGTGCACTTAGGATAACGGGAACACCCATAAAAATATTTCGATCGAGACCAAATTTTCTGCAACCTCCCCTCTTCACACTTGGGACAGTTAATATCTGTCATAATTTTTGGAACAAAGGCCTCTTTAAGAGCCGCTTCGACCGTGGGGTTAAATTGATCCCAAAATTCCTGAATCAACGCTCTCCAGTCTTTATTGTTTTCAGCAACCGACTCAAGGTTATCTTCCATCTTAGCCGTAAAATCGGCATTCATAATTTGCTGGAAATTAGACTCAAGCATTTGCGCAATCACTTGGCCGAGCTCTGTCGGCTTGAGACGTCCATTTTCCTTCATCGTGTATTCGCGACTTTGGATCTTATTCATAATCGTCGCATAAGTCGAAGGACGTCCAATCCCAGATTTTTCCAATTCCTTCACCAAAGAGGCTTCGGTGTAGCGAGGAGGGTGGCGAGTAAATGCTTGTTCCGCTATCAATTGTTGTAGAAACAAAAATTGCCCTTCCTCAAGGAGCGGAAGCATGCGGTTTTCCTCCTTTTGTTTCTCGTCTTTCTCTTCTTCATCCTCCTTCTCTTCATAAACAGCCAAGAAGCCAAGGAATTTTATCATGGAACCGTTCGCCCTTAAGAGAATTCCTTCTCCTCCCGTGATGTCTGCTGAAACGGTATCATAGACAGCAGCAACCATTTGCGATGCTAAAAAGCGACGCCAAATAAGTTGATACAGGAAGAACTGCTCGGGTGTCAAATAAGGCTTGACTTGCTCGGGTGGATAATTTAAATTTGCGGGCCGTATGGCTTCATGCGCATCTTGAGCGCTTTTTTGCGTGGCGTATTGTTTACTATCGGAGGGGATATACTCAGGGCCATAGAGATGTTGAATATAGAGGCGCGCTTCTGCGATGGCTTCAGGGACGACCCGCACTGAATCGGTACGCATATATGTAATGAGTCCTTCAGCTCCCTCACTTCCCAAATCGACCCCTTCGTATAAACTTTGAGCAATCCCCATCGTACGAGATGCTGAAAAACCGTAATGGCGGCTTGCCTCCTGCTGTAGCGTGGACGTAATAAAGGGAGGGACAGGGTGGCGCCTTTTTTCTTTACGTTCAACCTTTAAAACCTTAAAACGACCAGGACGCATCCTCGCTAAAATGGCATCCGCAGCCTCCTTGTTAGGAATCAAAGTGACCTCTTTCCCTTCGATCCCCTCTTTTTCAACGCGCTTTCGATCCACAGAGTACAGATAGGCACGAAACTGGCGTTCTTCCGCCCCTGTTTTTAAGATAGCGCCCAAATTCCAATATTCAATAGGGATAAAAACGAGAATTTGTTTTTCACGGTCAATCACGAATTTCAGGGCGATCGATTGAACCCGTCCTGCTGATATCCCTCGTTGGATTCTCCGATTCAAAAGAGGAGAAATTTTATACCCGACGATGCGATCAAGCAAGCGACGCAGTTGCTGAGAATAGAAGAGGGCAAGGTCGATGGGACGAGGGTTTTCCAAGGCTTTAAGCACAACGTCTTTCGTTAGAGAATTAAAGGAGACCCGTTTTACTTTGGTTTGGGGAGGAAGAATTTGCATGATGTGCCATGCGATCGCCTCCCCTTCTCGGTCGGGATCAGGAGATAAGTAAACGACATCGCATTGCTTAGCGGCCTTTTGGAGGCGGGAAATGACCTCCTCTTTATTAGGCAAAATGACATATTTAGGTTCGAAGCCATGTTCAATATCAATGCCGAATTCTTTTTCTGGCAAATCGCGAATATGCCCAACAGAAGACTCAACAATGTAGTGGGGACCCAAAAACTTCTTCAGCGTTTTGATTTTCGCAGGTGATTCTACAATAATTAGCGCTTTACCCATACTGCCTTAAATTTCTGGCATGCTTCAAACTTGGGTCACAGTGAAGTCATAGCTGCCGCCAATCGCTAGAGGGGATTGGCTACACATCAAACAACCTTAGCCCTCTCCCTTGTGACCTAACGATGACTCAAATTTGAACGATGCCAATTTTTTTATAAATTTTACCAGGATATTCTTTGACTCTTTTTTTTAAAACTAAACTCATCAGAACGCCATTTAATTTAGCAACCGGCCACCGCACCAAGGGGATGATTTCCTCAATGCTCATCTCTTGAACGGGCATTCTCTTTAGCAGTTCTTCTTCTTCTCTTTCTAAAGGGAAAATGGAGGAAGGTGAAGGGGTGAATCGAAGAGGCAAGGGAGAATCATCAAAGATTTTGAGAATATCCTGGGCCTCTTCGATTAATGCTCCTTTCCGTTCTTTGATCAAGGCATGATTTCCTTTAAATGACTCTTGGTTGGCCCTTCCTGGAAGGGCAAAAACCGGTCGGCCCTGACTGAGGGCTTTCCCTGCAGTCAACATGGCGCCGCTGTGCAGAGGAGCCTCAATCACAACTGTCCCCATTGTCATCCCACTCACAATGCGATTACGCTGAGGAAAGTGACTGCGATGAGGGGGAGCCACCATAGGAAACTCACTGAGCAATGCCCCTTGCTGCCGAATCGCCTGTGCTAGGGAAATATTTTCACTTGGATAAAGACAAGCCAGGCCTGAGCCCAAGACGGCTATTGTTCTTCCCTCTTCGAGGGCTCCTTGGTGAGCTGCCGTATCTATCCCCCTTGCCAACCCGCTCACAATCGTAAAACCTGCACGGGTTAGTGCGACGCTCAGCTCTCTTGCCATCTCTTGTCCGTAAACACTTGCTGCTCGAGTTCCTACAAGAGCTAAGCAACGATGATCTTCTTTTAGCCATGTTCCTTGAAGATAAAGGATAAGGGGATAGTCCCCTATTTCTAATAAACGCTTTGGATAACGGGGACTGTTAAAGGGGATCAATTCTGCTTGCAAACGCTCTGCTAAAGCCAAATTTTCTTTCCACTTCCCCTTCTCCCACTCTCTTTTCCATCCTTGCAAAATTTTAGGGCTAAACCCTGGAAAAGAGGCAATCTCTCCTAAAGGGGCCGACAAAACGGCGAGAGCAGAGCCATAATGTTGGATGAGAAGGCGTCCCTTAATCGATCCCACCTCTGGCAAGCTGCTGAGAATAATTAACGCTTCCAATTCGTCCAAAAAGTTCCCTTTTCTACTGTGCCGATTCTCTTGACAAGAATCAAGTGTCTAGACGATCCATGTCTAAAAAGATACGATGATCGTCCCTCTGACTTTCACCACTCGAGTGGTCTCCTGAACAAAAGTGTCTTGAACAGAGGGGTGTCGCGCAGGGGAGAAGTTGAGAAGATCCTCCCCTTTAATTTCTTCCCATACGGGGGGGCTATTAAGTCGATTCACAAGTTAAAATCTCCGTTCTTCTATGTATTGATTCAAAGAGATTGACCCTGCTTTGAAAAGTTTAGCGATCTCTAAGAAGGCTTGTAAATGGCCAGGCTGACTTTCAAGCGTGTTCCATGTCTTTAACTCTTGCTCGATCTGCCCTGTTTGTTTATAAAGCATGGCTAAACGAATCAAATTAAATCCATCAAGCAGCGGATTTTCCTGCTTGCTTAACATGTCTAAAGCAGATTTTAACTCTTCAGCGCTCTGCAAAGCCTCTGTATAGCGACCGTCGGCAATTAAAAGAGAGGCTTGCGCATAATCCCGGTAAAGTTTAAGGGCATCTCTTTGTGTCCGCTTGAAGATCGCTTCTGCAAATAATCGAGCCTGTGGGGCTTGGCCCTCTATGAGAAGCGTTTGGGCAAGAGGACCGTCATATTTTGGCTTTAATTCGGGATGGCGTTCCATGATTGTGTTCAATAATGCAAGCTCGGCTACGAGAGGGGGATGCTGAGTCGAAGGTGTTGCGACTGTTTGTTGAAGTTGCATAAAAGCCTTCTCTGCTTGAAAAAAATCATTCTCTGCATGTAACGTGCGCATCGCTAAGAGGCGCGAGGTCAAGAAGAGCAAGGCGATGAGAGCAAAAAGAGCCCAAAGGAGAATATTTTTCCGAGAAGATAGCCACGCTATTGTGGGATGGGAGCTTCCCTCCTCACTAAACTTCGGAATTTTAAGGGAAGGGGGAGGAGAAGATCGAGTCATAGATCACACTGAGTGAAGGGATTGTTGACATTAAAAGTAGGCATGGTTCAAATTTGAGTGGGTCATAAGCGAGAGGGCTAAGATTGTTTGATGTGTGATAAGCCAATAGCCTCAAGCAGACAAGATGAGTTATCGCAGCGCTCGCTCTAGGGAGGGGTTATTGACTTCGCTTGATCTACACCTGTGGGCCTTGTAGATCATCACTCGCGCATGATAGGATTTCACTCGTGAAAAAGTCAAATCATTTATGAGCACAAAGAAACGTGTCTTTATTACGGGTGCTGCGGGCTTTATTGGTTTTCATATGGCCTCCTATCTTCATCAAAGAGGAGATGATGTCCTCGGTTATGACAATTTCAACGCTTACTATGACCCCCACTTAAAACGGGCACGAGCCGCCTATTTGGCGAAGCAGGGAATTTCGATCGTTGAGGGAGATTTAAGCGAGCGTGAGACCCTACAAAGGGCCATTGAAGGTCACCAAACCACCCATCTCCTCCACCTTGCTGCGCAGGCGGGGGTCCGCTCCTCCTTGCAACACCCTCAAGCCTACCTTAAATCAAATATTGAGGGATTTCTAAATATCCTAGAAATCTGCCGCACTCATCTTCACATTCCCCTGATTTACGCCTCCTCATCCTCTGTGTATGGTTTAAATCAAAAAACCCCTTTTTCAATTGAAGATAGGACAGACCAACAGGCTAATCTTTATGGGGTCACAAAAAAAACCAACGAACTCATGGCACAAACATACCATCACCTCTTTGGCATCTCCGTCACAGGGCTCCGCTTTTTCACTGTATATGGCCCTTGGGGAAGACCTGACATGGCTTATTTCTCCTTTACCCAAGCGATTCTGGAAAATCGGCCAATTCCCATCCATAACCACGGAAAAATGAAGCGTGATTTTACTTATATTGACGACATCGTCAAGGGAACCGCTGCCGCTTTAGATCGGTCATTTCCCTATGCAATGTTTAATTTGGGACATCACCACCCTGAAGAATTGCTCTATCTCATTACCTTACTAGAAAAAGAATTGGGAAAAAAAGGGCAAAAAGTCTTCCTCCCCATGCAATCTGGAGAGACTGTTTTTACCCATGCCGATATCAAAGAAAGTGAAACGGAACTTGGCTTTATCCCGCAAGTCTCACTAGAAGAAGGGATTCCACACTTTGTTAGATGGTATCTCAGCCAAATGTCTAGAAACTGATCATCGATCAATTACGGCGTAAAGAGACACAGATTGCAAAGTATAGTTTTGTGTGTTTTTTATCTCTTCTGATTTCTATTTACTCAATTTTTGTATTTCTTAATTACTGTTTTTAATTTTTTCTACTTCTTTTGTAAGATCATTTAATATATTATTAAAATATTTTATGCTTAGCGTGGAATCTTTTTTTTACTAATTTTTGGTTTTCATTGAATAATTTATTTATTTCTTTTTGTAATTCAACTATTGATTGATCAGTTTTTTTATTTTCTTCTTTTTCTTAAATAATTTTATTCAAAAATTAAATTTTTTTAGAAATAAAATGGTACACTTTTAAAAGACATAGTGTGAAGTTTAAAATCTTTTGTCTTTTCTATCTCTTCTGATTTCGCTTTACTCAATTTTTGTAGTTCTTTATTATTATTTTCAATTATTTTTATTTGTTTTTTAAGATTAGCTATTTCCAAATTAAAATCTTCTATGCCTGGTATGGCCTGTGTTTCTACTGATTTTCCTATTTCTGTTTCGTTGAAGAATATCCTTATTGCGTCTTCTAATTCAACTATTGTTTGATCAGTTTTTTTATTTTCTTCATTTTTTTCCTTAATCCTATTTGAAATTGCAATTCGTTCTTTTAAATATTCAATTTGTTCTGACATTAATTCAATTTTGCTTTTTCCTTTTTTTATATCATTTTCAATATTTTCTAAATCTTCTTCCAACATACTTGTTTTTTCTTTTGCTTCTTCTATAATTATCCTATTTTTTTCTTGAACTGTTTTCATTTCATTTTTTTTAAGTTCTGATAATTTATTTGTAGTATCATTTATTTGCTGTTTTAGTTTTTTTTCTTCTTTTTTAGTTCCAATTACGCGTTTAAATATATTATTTATAAATTTAATTATTTTACTTGAATTATCAAATGAATTAGATTCGAGTTTGTTTAAAGCAGAATTTATATTTTTTATTTCACTTATAGAACCATTCTGAATTGCATTAATTCCTTGTTCTTTAAAAATTTTCAACACAGAAGAAATAGCTTCTCTATCATCTTTATCCAAATTTTTAATATTTTTTGAACGTTTAGTTATTCTTAAAATAATATCAAGATTTTCATTTAATTTTAAACTAGGATCATTTTGTTTTGCTGATTCAAATGAATGTTGTGGTGTGGCATCTATATTGTTGCTAACCGTATTGTTGCTAACCATAATCTTTACCTAAATTTTTATCTAACATATAATTTTCAATAAAAAAAATAAAACATAAAGAATTCTCTAAAAAACCTCAATGCAAAACAACACTTAAATGAGAATCCCCCTGCGATATACGTTGCTTCCTCTACTTTAAATGGCACTCATCACTCGTTTACTCTTCTCTCATGATATCTTATTTAAGATTTTTTTGCAAACTCGCACTTTTCTATTAGCAATTTTCTTAAGCGTTCAAGAGGGGAGGGGAGCTGATCCTTACACCGGAAGTTCCCTGGGCTTTTGCAAATTTAAAAATTCAAAAATTTGTTAAAATAGTGGTATCGGTTCTTTGCGTGGAGGTCTTTATGCCTATTAAGTAGGGTTTATGTAGCGGATATGAAATTGAATCGTTTGGTGGATTTTCAAGGGAAACAGATGCATGCAAGCGATATTGCTCGATCGATTCGACCAGATATTCGAAAGGCGATAGAGTGGAGTGGAAAGAAGCCATGGTATTTTACAAAGAGTTGTTGGATTCCGAAAGTCGATCGTAAAGGACGAGAGGTCATTCTTTGGAAGAGGAAAAATGATGAAAATGCAGCGAAAATTTTAATCATTCAATCAAATAGGAAATCAGACGCACACAAGGCGTTTACAAGGAATATTGGAGCGATACTAAAACATTTCACTGGGATGGGAAACAATAAAGCGATGTGCGAGTTTTTTAAAGACCTCAGTTAAAAGTATTATAATTTGCTCAAACTGCAAGGGCTTATTGCCGATGCTTAAATTGACTTTAACACTCACTGTATGAGCCAACAGTTTTCTCCAAAAACTAGAGAATTGATGCCAAGTCTCTCTTGCCCATCCTTTTTCAATCTGAAACCGCTCTGCAAGTTGCCCTATCACTGTTTCCACTAAGCGTCGAGTTCCTCTCATCCATCCTTTCA
>Ga0116226_10002164_pt1 | contig 16979 bp, 10 predicted proteins | sample S1TSphfallax_FD_89692 | JGI IMG/M metagenome (GOLD analysis project Ga0116226, IMG submission 89692) | Host-associated microbial communities from peat moss isolated from Minnesota, USA - S1T2_Fa - Sphagnum fallax MG | ecosystem: Host-associated > Plants > Peat moss > Unclassified | place: USA... | reverse complement strand
CCGCCTCCTCAGCCCGAACCACGCTGCCATCGGTTGACCCCGAATCCACGTATAAGACCTCGACCTCAAAGCTGTCCTGCCTCATTGCGGCGATCGACGCGAAGCAGCGGCCCAGCCGCTCGCCTTCGTTGCGGCCAATCACCACCACAGACACAACCGGACGCGGGCTCAGCGCGGGCGTCGAACCGGGGCCGGCGCTCACGCGGTCTGCTCCACAGCTTCGGGATCGGTTTCGGGAGCGGCCGGCGAGCCTGGCGAGCTTCTCCGGGGCAGGATGCGGGCGGGAATGCCAACCGCAATCGAGTTCGCGGGCACGTCGCACAGCACAACCGCATTCGCCCCGATGGCGGTATCGTCCCCGATGCGGATCGGGCCGAGAAGCTTGGCCCCGGCGCCGATATCGACCCGGTCGCCGAGCCGGGGGGAGCCGCGCCGTCCGCGATGGCGCAGGCCGACCGTAACCCCGTTGCGAATCACGCAGTCGTCCCCGAAGACCGCGTCGCCACTGATTACGATGCCCCCGATGTGTTCAATGCAGAAGCGGCTTCCTAGCACCGCCTCGCAGGGCAGCTCTGCGCCGAGCCACATGGTGGCGAGGAAGTGAAGCACTTTGTAGAGAAAGGACAGAGGCAGGCGCACCGGCCGCCAACGGACCTGATACCGCCACCGGCCGAAGCGATAGATCAACAGCACCCAGAAGCCGTGCCTGCTCCACTGCCTGCCGTGCGTTCGCCAGTCTTCGCGGATGTTCTCGAACATGATTGATCCTGTGATCCAAGCGGGTGTGGCTGGCGCCGTCCGCCGAGGCGCATCTGCCGGGGGACGGCCCTGTAACTGCTATCGTTCGAGCCTTTTCACGGCAGCGTGGAATCCGGTGTCCGCACTGCTTGCACCTGTCCCTGCAGCCAAGGGTGCACATAAGGCAGTTGCCTGGATCACAGTCACTGGGAAGACCCTAGTCCAGCAGCGCGCCCAGGGTAATCAGGGTAAGCAGGGGCGAGATCTTCTGCAACGAATCGGCCGCACGGTTGAACCCGCTCTCAGGCACGTAGAGGATGTCGCCCGAATGCAGGATGAGCTGCAGCGGCTTCGGGTCCGTGACGTCCTTGAAGGACACTGTCTCCATATCTCCGGCAGCGGCGCCGGCGCCGGGGTGAATGATCAATAGCTTCGGGTAGCGTCCCGCTTTGTCTGAGAGCCCACCTGACTGGGCCAGCAGCTGCGCCAGGGTCGAGGTGCTATCGAGCCTGACCAGGCCAGGGTGCAGAACGTTCCCCAGCACCGAAACATAGGGTGAATCTCCCGGGACAAAGACGATGTCATCCCGTTTGAAACGAAGGTTAGCGAGAGGGTCTCCATCCTTGAGCAGCTTGCGCAACTCGACGGTGAGCACGGCCTGCCCCTTGCGGTAGAGCACGCAGCGCTCCGGCACGACCGGCGCGAGCGGCACGGCCGGGGCCGACGAGGCGTTTGGACCCGTTGCAGCCGCCGGTTGCGCGAACCCGCTGCGCGCGATCGCCTCAAGGAGGGTGGGCGCGCCGTCAAACAGCATCAGCCCTGGATGCTCGACCGCACCGAGGACGAGCACGTGATTCGAAGTGTAACGGTCTACGCTGAGCGAAACGGTGATGTCCTGATAGTAGGTGCTCAGAGCCGCTTGGATCTCCTTGCTGGCCTGTGAGCGCGTCTTGCCTGCGAGCTTCAGGTCGCCCGCCACGGGCAGGGTGATCCGGCCGTCGGGGCCAATCGTGCGCTTGCCCGAAAGCTCGGGCCGGCCATTCACGTCGATGGTGATCTCGTCGCCGCTGCCCAGCTCGTATTCCTGGTCAGCGCCCGCCTCAAAGGCCTGGAGCGCCTCGGCAGTTGTCTGGTTCGACGCCTCCGGAGCGCTGGTTGCCTGACTGAATCCGGCAACGCCATATCCTGCCGTCAACCCCAGCAGAATCGCACACCGGAACGTTCTTAAACAGAAGCCTGCTCGTGTCATCCTTCGGTCTCCATCCTCTTCCCCATCAGCCGAGAGCTCCCTCGGGAACCCTCCAAACAAAACGCAAAGTGTTGCAAGCCAGGCAGACAGCGGGCTGGCGGAATAAACTGGCTTCCCGGAGTTCAGCCGGGAGGGGCTCGAACCGTCAGCTTGGAACAGCTGCGCCCCGTGCAGCGACGAGGAAATCTCTGTCCGCATGTTGCAAACGGAGATTCGTCAGCACTGCCGCTACCCCCCGCGATGTCAGGCGCCGCACCAGCGCGAGCGAGCTTGTAAGTTCACGCCGCGTCGTCGAGCCGGATTCAGCGAGCAGAATGGTGACGTCGACCAGCCGGGTGTCGAACTCCGCCTCAGCCGAGGAAAGAATCGGCTTGGCGTCGATGAAGAGCATGTCGAACTTTCGCGTGACCTGATCGAGGTTCTGCACCAGCACGGTCTGCTCCTTCACCCTGACCAGCGCCGCATCTGATGTCTCGGTCGCGGGCACAGGCTGCTGGTCTGCGGCTGCCCCGCCCTCGAGCAACGGCAGGCTGTTCAAGGCAGCCGAAGCCCTGGTGACCATGATCTTGTAGCCCATCGACTCCATCTTCCGGGCCAGAGTGCTCACCAGCGCGGATGTGTCCATGCCGGGCGAGGCGGGAGTGAAGACAAACGTATGCGCACTGCCGACCCGGTGTGCCTGGTCGATCCCGGCCACCAGCCGCAGCAGGAACTCATTCATCACCGGTGTCTCGACATCGTCGGCGGCCGGCAGCACCGCCATGGGCGGAAAGCGCAGGACGTTATCCACATCGGCTGCGATATAGACCCGTGGGTCCAGCTTGTGCCTGACGACCGCTGCGAAGGCTGCGCACAGCAGGGCTAGAGGAAAGGCCGCGGCTAGCAGGAGGATCCTTCTGCTGGCGGTGGAACTCTGCGGCTCCGTGGCCGCGAGCGAAAGGTGGGCGAGGCCGGCCGAGCCTTGCTGGAGTTCGAGGCCATGAATCGCGCCGTCGGTGTCGGTGAAGCGAGCCTGCAGCCGCGCGATATCCGCGGTTATATCCGAGGCGCGCTGCAGCTTGGGCGCGGCGCTGGTGGCAACCGAGGTCTGTTGCGCCAGTTCACTCTGGAGCCGCGAGAGAACCGCACCCGTTCTCGCCACTTCCAGCTTCCATTTGCCCACCAGTTGCTGCGAAGCTTTCCCACGCAACTTCTGCGAGAGACTTGCCAGCGACTCGTCGAGCCGCGCCAGCTCATTCTCGTCCTGCTTGTAGAGCGGGTTGGTCTGGGTCATCCCGGCAATCTGCGCGGTCAACGCGCTGCGGCGCTGGGTAATCGATGTTTTCAGGGTGCTCAACCCAACATCGGACGAAGCTACCTCGTCCGAGACCGCATCGAGCATCTCCGAGGACCCGGCCCCCTTGCTCACGGCGGCCAGCTGCGCCTGGGCGATGTCGTGCTCCTCGCGGGCCTTGGCGACCTGCTGCCGCAACTCCTCAAGCTGTACGTCGTACGGGTTGCCTGTACTCTCGCTCGAGGTATCGGCCACGCCGAGGCTCGAGCTGAGCCTGGCCTGCTCCTCCCGGTCCTTGGCCAGGTCACCGAGGATCCGCTCCCGCTCCGCAACCAAGAGCTGCAGCTGCTGATCGCTCTGGGCCATCTCGTCGCTGCGGCCCAATCGCAGGAACGCGGCCGTTACCTCATTGACCACCCGGGTCACCGCCGCCGGGTCGCGGCCCTCGAGGCTGATCCGCACCTCGTAGCTGCTCAGCATCCGCTCCACTTTGAGCGCGGCCCGCAGGCGTGTGACAGCCGATTGCTCCGGCTCGCCTGGACGCTGCCACATGCCTGCGGGCAGGCGCTTCAAAGCCCCGGCCAGAATATCGTCGCGCACGATGGTCTGCAGCTGCTGCTGGATGTACGAGTCGTATCGCGAGGAGTCGTATATCCCCGAGGTCACATCCGTGACCGGCTTCGGCGTGGACGGCTGAATATAGATCAGGCTCTCTGCCGTGTACCGCGGTGGGCGCGTGAGAGCGAATACGATGCCCGCCAACGCCACAACCACAAACACCCAGCACGCCAGCCGGCGGTGCATCTTCAGGCTGCGGAGCACCTCGAGCCTGGCTCCTTGCTCGGGCTCGGGCTTCATACGGCCCCACCCAAACCTGATCCGGCTGCCGGCGTGACACTCGTATCGTTCATACCACTCCTGTCCTCAGCTTCGAAAGGACACACTGCTGGTAACCTAACGTACATATCGGCAGATCACAGCATCTCGCTAGTAACTAGAATTTCCGTGACTGCTGCAGGCTCTCCGGATGAGAGGTTTCTGAGAGCAATCTTGCTCGAAGACAAGGCAGCACGCTGACCGGCCCGGCGGTCGCAATCAAGCGCCTTGTTGCGCCCAACGGGCTGCTTCACGCGTCATGAGCCGCCACGCCAAAGCCGCCCTGATCGCTTGCGAACTCACACGATCGACGTGGTCATAACTTCATTCCTGCCAAGTGCTATCTACATAAACCGGGTAAATATGCTTTCCCTCACTATTTTCTTTTTAGAATCGTTTGTGCTTTGAAATCTTCGTGGTAGCGTGGGTGTTGAAAGTTGTTTCCCGTTCTGCAGGATGGCAGAAAGAGCGCGTTGCGGAGGATACAAAACGCGCCTCGGAAGTCATCATTGCTACTCGCTGCTCCTGGCTCTGAGAGTGCCTGAATAAAGGACGTCCGCGTTCTTTTTCCGGGCGGCTGAAACTCGGAGCAGTTCCACCAGATTGCCATCAACGACGCCGCAAACCGGCCGCGGCCCTACGCGAACCCTGCTCATGAAAGCGGCCGGGTTCTTACTTGGTTCTCCCATTACTTAAGTTTTCTCCCCCTCAATATTACCTAGTCATTCTTTCTCTAAATACAGGTAAGGTCCGCATGTCTCATTGGAACGTCAGATCTAACATCCGCCGCAGCGGCGGCAGAGCACTTCTGGTGGCCTCGCTGCTTTCGCTCTGCTCCGCAGCCCCGCTGCTTTTCGCTCAAATGGGTCAGAATCAGGCGGGCGATGCCAGCGTCGCCTCCCCCTCTATCGAGACGCTGTTCCCGGCAAATGCACTCAACGGTACGCTTGCGTCCGCTGCCGCCAGTGCGAGCCAGGTAACAGATTTTGTCATTGATACGAGCACTAAAGTAAGTAACGCTCAGCGGCTCGGCATCAATATCGGCGGCCAGACGTACTACGACTCGGGCCAGATTCTCCGCAATCTTGTCGCCCGCAATCCCGGCTTCGAGGGCGAAACCTTTCGCACCATCCTGCACTGCGCCCAGGTCACTGCGACCAGTTGCACCGACAGCAATATCTACGCGGTGTGGCCAGCGAACTTCGTCCGGGGCGCGAGCTTCCAGTTTCTCTACGGCAACGCGATCGGGGCAACCGGCACGGTGCTCGCCAGCACCGCCGCCAGCTACCCGGGCAAGGTGGGCGTGACGATCTCGTTCGCCAAGCCCGCAAAAGCGCCGGCCATCGGCGACTTCGTCGAGCTCCAGATGAGCGTGCCCGGCAACGCCCAGGCCGGCTGGTGGACGACGACCGGCGGCGGCGCCACACTCGCTACCGACGTGACCGACATCGCCTCCGACAGCCCCGGCAAACAGGCTTTGCAGATCAACGCCTCCGGCTCAGGGCAGACCGCCGAAGTCTGCTCGTACTTTGACAGCTACCCCGGGCGCTCCTTTGTGCAGATGAACGGAACCTATGAGATCACCTTCCGCGCCAAGGGGATCGGCGGCAGCAAGCAGCTTACGGTCACCGTGGAGCGGCTCGAGAGCACAGGCGCCGTCACTCATTTCACGCGCACCATCACTCTCACCTCGGCCTGGCAGGACTACTCGTTCAGCTTCGCGAGCGCGGAGACCGGAAGCTCGGTGGGCACGGCTGCTCTCAAGTTCGATCTGTCCGAAAGCAGCATCCTGCTTGACGACGTCACGCTCACGCCGGCGGCGAGCAGCGGCAACCCTACCGTCTTTCGCGATCAGGTTGTCAGCACACTCAAGGCGCTGCAACCCGGCGTCCTTCGCTATGAGGACAGCAATGGCGCCGGCCTGGGCGGCTCGATCGCCAACGCCATCGCGCCGCCGCTCGCACGCGTGCGCACCGCTTACAGCGAGCAGGAGACCGAGCGCGACGACATCACGATCGGCCTGCAGGAGTTTCTCCAGCTATGCCAGGCCGTCGGCGCGAACCCCTGGTACAACGTGCCCGTCGGCATTTCGCCCGCCGAGATGCAGAACCTGATTCAGTATCTCGGTGCGAGCGCCGGCACGCCATATGGCGCCATGCGGGCCGCGCGCGGACAGGTCGCTCCCTGGACGAGCGTTTTCTCGAAGATCTATCTCGAGCTCGGCAATGAGGTCTGGAACGACGGCGTCTTCCATGGCGCGTCCATGCCCGACCCGGTCGCCTATGGCAAGCGGGCCGCGACGATCTTCGGCGCCGCTCGCAGTTCACCCTCCTATAACGCGGAAGTCTTTAACCTGGTCCTGGGCAGCTGGGCGGCTGTGCCCTACTGGACCAGCACGGAGATGGCCAACAGCGCCGACTACGACACAGTCGACGCGGCGCCCTACCTGTTCAACTCCTTCAATGACGCTTCGTCGACCGAGGCAATCTTCGGGTCCATGTTCGCGCAGCCGGAGAGCATCGATAGCGTCTCGAGCGGCACGATGCACCAGCAGGCTGCTGCAGCGAGCGCGGCAGGGGAGTCGAGCGTGAAGCCGGCCGCGCTCGCCGTCTACGAGGTCCAGCTCAGCACCATGAGCGGCACCGCATCGCAGGCTGCCGTCAATGCGGTGGTCCCCTCGCTCGGCGCCGGTCTCACGGTCGTCGAACACATGCTGCTGATGATGCGCGACCTTGGGGTAACCGTCCAAAACCTCTTCGCGCTGCCCGAGTACAGCAACACGTTCACAAACACTGCCAGCTCGGCCAGCGAAACAACGCCCCTGTTTGGCGCGGTCGTCGATATGGGAGGACAGACGAATCTGCGCCGCCCGGTCTTTCTCGCCGAGCAACTCGCCAACACGGCGATCCTGCCCTACCTGCTCAACACGACCGTTTCGGGCGCGAATCCCACGTGGAATCAGCCGCTCAGCAAGAACGACAATATCGAGCTCAACGGGGCTCACGAGCTTCAGGTATTCGCCTTCTCTGACGGGGCCAAGAAGCGCAGCGTGATCGCGTTCAACCTGAGCAGAACCCAGTCGCTGCCGGTAAAGCCTTCAGGCGCGGGCGCGCCGCCCGCGGACGTGCCTATCTCGATCAGCCTCCTTACCTCGAAGAACCTCACCGACACCAACGAAGCAAGCTCGAACGTCACGATCCAAACAACGACCGTCAGCGGCTACCCCTCGGGAACGGTGATCTATCTGCCTCCTTACTCCATGACTGTCTTCACCTGGTCCGTTGACTAGACTGACGCACAGCTACACCTGAGCACAGTCTTGGACCCTGTGCTCAGGTGTAGACGCGGGTGAGCTCCAGTTCCGGCGTCTCGTCCTGTACCGCAAGTTCGAGCGAGCTCGAAGTCTTCACGTGGAGCAACGGTATAACCTGCGTCCAGCCAACCAGCAGGAAGAACAGCTCATAACTCTGCGCACCCATATAGACCGTGCTCAGAGTCAGCGTCCACCCGGTGAGTATCCCGAGCAAGGTAAAGCAGAAGTGTCGGTCCTCGCGCGACTCGGCTGCGATGCCAACGCGCACCAGCGAGATCCCGGCTTCGAGAATCAGAAACATGTACGCGATAACTCCGACGTACCCCTGGGTCAGGAAGACCCGGAGAAACTCGTTGTCGATGGACGGCTGGCCGTCGAGCACGGGGTGAAACGTACCCCACCCCCAAAGACCGCCCTGCTCCGCCAGAGGAAGGTAGTTCACCAGCAGCTGGCGTCGATACTGCGCGGTCTCCTGCTCGGTGCCATAGTGTAGACGGGGTCCGCTGGTGTAGTGGTCGACCGCGATATAGCCGGGAACGGCGATCAGGACGATCGCGAGTCCGACCAGCAGCCCTGCGCGCTTCACATTCTTGGCTCTGCCGGCGAGCGCGATTGGCAATGCCAGCAACGTTCCCAGCCAGGGTCCCCGCGATTGCGTCATCAACAGCGTGATCACGAGCGTGAGCAGAGCAAGCTGGACCAGCCTCTTTGAAGAGAGGACGTAAAGCCGTAAGAAGGGAAGCGAGGGCGTGCTCCATCGCTGTATCCAGACGAGCAGCAGCACACCCGTGCCGAGGATCAGCCCGTAGATCTCTGCGGTTCCGTAAGGGCCGGCTACGCGTCCGAAGCCCCATCGCAGCTGGGTCGACCAGCCCGGCCACTGACCTGGAAACAGGTGCATGCCAATACGCGAGAACAAGTTGAGCTTGAGAACAAACTCAGGGATGGCCACCAGGCAGGAGAGCCATAGGATCTGCACGATCCGCTTGACCGTCTCAAAGCGCGCGCCCGGCTGTTCGATCAGGAGCTTGCCCGCCATATAAGGAATGAGCGCGGCGACGATGACGTCAAACAGGCGATACTTGGCCAGGCTCGTCTCGCCGACCCGGAAGTCGGCAGCCACGCTTGAGAGTATGTAGAACAGCATCCAAAGGTCGCTGCGGGTCCACTTCCAGCGGAGACCGAGCAGCGGGAGCAGCGCGAAGCCGAGCGGCATAAGTACCGCTAGGCTGAAGTCTACGTTCGGAAACCCATTGGTCTTCCAGGAGAAGTACGTAGGCAGGAGCAGCAGGACAGGCAAACAGATGTTCAGAAACGTTCTCGGCGCGCCCCAGAGATAGAGTCCGGCAGTGCAGAGAAGTGCGGGGCCAAAAATAATGAAATCCATCCGCTGCGCCCTACTGTCCGCACGGTCGAAGGCGGCGCCGGACAACAATCGTGATCGGACCGAGAGAAGGTGATGGGAAGACCGGCAAGATCGCTCCTCGTAATTTTACGCAGCAGTTTTCCGCGCGAGTCGCTCGCATCGAGGCTCCTCAGTTAAGACAATTCTCTGCGAAGGATCGTCCGGCGGCCTCAACACGAAGACACTCCTTCGAGGTCCCTGCCGATGCTCATTTTAGGCATGAAATTGCTTGCGGAAGTCTCGTTTTTCTGAAGCAGCGGGCACCAACGGAACAAGCATTCCCAATTCGGGATCATTTCCCACTCTGATTCACTTGCGCCAGATAGTTACTTTCGATCAAGGCAGCCCAACGACTGCATAGGCAGGCCACTTATAAGATGACAGGATAAAGCCAGAATCCAATCCGATCGAGGAAGCGCGGACAGGCGAAAGCATATCGATGATGCCGCTTTCAGGTCGAGACACATGCCAGGCAACCCTGCCGCGGGTGGTTCGTCGCTTCCGGGGTGCGTCGCGGCTCCACTCTCTGCACCACCTCGTCTTCGCGATACTCGGATTCTGTTTGCTGCTTCAGGCGACCTGGTACTCCCACGCTCAACCTGCCACCGATATCAACATTACCTCCCGGGTCCTGCGTACCGGCGTCAAACGCTTCGGCATCAACATCGGCGGCGAAAATTTTTATGACTCAGGCCAGATGCTGCGCAATCTCGTCTTTCGCAATCCTGGGTTCGAGGCCGAGTCGTGGCAGTCGATCCTGCGCTGCAAGCAGGCCACAGCCACCACCTGCACCGACGGGAATGCGTACGCCGTCTGGCCACAGGACTTCCTCAAGGATGCCCGGTTTCAGTTCCTGACAGGTCCCGCTGCCGGGCTCTCCGGCGCAATCCAATCCAGCACGCCGGGGCATTTTCCTGAGAGCGGCGTCGCCTTCGCGTTCGCAGCGCTCCCGCACGCGCCATCGCCCGGCGACTTTGTCCTCGTGCGCTTTTTCCGTCCTGGCGATGCCGCCAAAGGCTGGTGGACCAACTCGATGGAGAGCGGGGCTACTTTCTCGACGGAGTTCCAGGATCTCGCACCGAACAGCCCCGGCAAGCAGGCCTTGCGCATCGATGCATCGGGCGCGGGCCAGTCGGCCCGTCTCGACTCCTACTTTGAAACGTACCCAGGCCGGTCGTTTATTCAAATCAAGGGCCGTTACACGCTCGCATTCCGAGCCAAGGGGGTTGGCGGGAGTAACTCGCTCAAGGTGAGCCTGGTCCGCGCCGGCGTCAGGCAGGAGGCCCTCTTTGCTGACAGGACGATTCTCCTCACAAACAACTGGAAGGATTACACCTACGAGTGGAGTGCGTCCGAGAATGGCACGAGCCTCGGGCCAGTCGATCTCAGCTTCACGGTCAGCGGAGCCGATATTCTGCTCGACGACGTGAGCCTGACCGCCGCCGCCGCACCCGGTAATCCGACCGCCTTCCGCGATGAGGTCGTCGATACCCTCAGGGACCTGCGGCCGGGTATCCTGCGGTACGCGGACTCCGGCCCCGCCACCGCGAGCACGATCGACAATATGATCGCTCCCGCATTCGCGCGCGAGCGGGCCGGATACAGCACCCAGTCGACCGAGCAGGAGCAGATCCCGCTCGGACTGCACGAGTTTCTCGAGCTCTGCAAAGCGGTCGAGGCTGAGCCCTGGTACTCGCTGCCGGCAACGACGACGCCCGAGGAAGCCGAACACCTGATCGAGTACCTGGGTGGCGCGCCGACGACCCCTTACGGCGCCAGGCGCGCCGCTCTCGGGCAGCGTCTTCCCTGGACCGAGGTCTTTCCCGTCATTCATCTTGAGTTCGGCAACGAGCTATGGAACGCGGGCACGTTCTATGGCGCCGCGATGGCCGACCCCGCGCTCTATGGCAAGCGCGCTGCGCAGATATTCGCCGGGGCGCGCAGGTCCTCAGCTTTTACCCCGGGCAGGTTCGACCTGGTTCTCGGCAGCTTCGCGGTCAATGCCTGGTGGACCGGACAGGAGCTTGCGAACAGTGACGGATACAGTAGCGTGGCCGTTGCGCCTTACCTCTTCAACACGCTTGCCGATGTCAGCTCGACTGAGGCGATCTTCGGCGCGATGTTCGCCGAGCCTGAGGCCCTCGACAGCCGGCCGAAGGGCTATATGGCGCAACAGGCAGAGGCTGCCCGAGGCGCGCGGCGCCCCGCCACGCTCGCCGTCTACGAGGTGAACCTCGGCACAGACCAGGGCGATGCTCCGCAGTCTTCGGTCGACGCGGTCGTACCGTCGCTCGGCGGCGGCCTAACAGTCATGGAACATATGCTGCTGATGCTGCGCGATCTCGGCATTACGAATCAGTCCACCTACTCCTTGCCCGGCTACTCGAACAAATTCAGGAACCCCGGGGATAAAGCCGAGTCGACCCCGCTCTGGGGTATGGTCGTCGATATGGGCGGCCCGACGAACCGCCGCCGGCCGCTGTTTCTGGCCGAACAACTTGCCAATCAGGTGATCCTGTCCACCATGCTTGAGACCAAGGTTACCGGCGCGGACCCTGTCTGGAAACAGGACGCTGGGAAGAATACCGGAGTCTCGATCGATAAAGCTCATGAGCTGCAGGTGTTTGCGTTCGGTGAAGGCAGGCGTCGCAGCCTGATCGTCTTCAATCTCGACCGCAAGCATGCACTGCCGATCACTTTTTCCGGAGATCGCCCTTCGGGATTGGTGCGGCTAAGCCAGCTCACCGCAGCCCATATTACCGACAGCAATGAGCAGACGGAAACAGTCCATGTCACGCACGCCGATCTGCCGGATTTTCAGCCGGCCGAGGCGTACGCGTTATCGCCCTTCTCGATGACGGCGTTTGAGTGGAGCGCGGCTCGCTAGGTTGGCTCAAAGAAAGGAACGTGTGAAGACTGGAAAAATCGGAAACAAGCCCGATCCGGACGCGATCGAGGGCATCGCCAGCAGGTTCGAGACGCTGTTCTCGCACCGATGGGTGCTGCCCGGCGCCGTGCTCGCCACTGCGCTTGCCCGGCTGGTGCTCATCGCCGTTTCAGGACGGCAGCAGCGTTTCTACGATGAAGGCGAGTACCTGAGCATCGCTCGCTCGCTCGCTCATGGGGATGGCTACCGGCTCTTCGATCATCCGAGCGCCTACCGCCCGCCCGCCATGCCCTACCTGCTCGCCGCCTTGATGTCGGTGGCCGGCGACAGGTACTGGATACTTGCGCTGACGCAGGCTGCTTTGTTCTGCCTTCTTCCTTTTCTGGTGTTCTGGACGGCACAGTATCTCAGGCTTTCGCGATCCTATGCGACGCTCGCCGGGGTCATCGTCGCCTTGCTTCCCGGTTTGAACTACGCGGCGACAACCGTCTATCCCACGACGATCACGACCATTGCCGTCATGCTCTCCGCGTTGTTCGCGCTCAGGGCCATCAGCCGGAACTCCGCGACTGACGGCCTGGTGGCGGGTCTGGCCGCCGGCATCGCAGCCTCGGCGACGACCGTCTTCGGCCCTTACGGCATCCTGCTCGCCATCGCCGCAGGCCTGCGCCGCCGCATGCGGGTCGCCTGCCTGATCGCCCTGTTCAGTCTGCTGCCCACCGGGGCCTGGATCCTGCGCAACCATCGTGTGCTGCACACCAATTCGGTTGCCACCAACGGGGGCTTCAACATGGAGCTCGGCGCAAACGATCAGGCCGAGCCCCGCTCCGGCAATCTGATCCGGCCTGACATCACGCCCGAAGAGTCTTTCGGCGACGAAGTCACCTGGGACAAGGATCATCACGCGCGAGCCAGCGCCTGGATCGCCGCGCATCGGCCCCGCTTTGCGGAGTTGTTCGTACTGCGCTCGCTCGCGGTCTTCGACTCGGTCGGCAGGCCCGCGACGCCGGGTCTGCATAACTCGCTCGGCGCGCGCGTTATCGGCTGGGCCATGCTGCCGCTCATCCTGCTCAGCCTGCCGGGCTTGTGGTTGTATCGCCGGTCGCCGCTGGCGTGGATGACCACCGGGGCGCTGCTGCTGGTCATGGTGAGCTCCGGTCTGACCATCGTGAAACCACGCTTCCGCTTCCCGTGTGACCCGCTGCTTATCATCTTCTCGGTGGCGGCGCTGCAATCGGCTGTCTCCGCTCGCGCCCTCAAAGACCGGCACACGGAGCCCGCCGGGCTCTCCACCACATGATGCGCTCAGCAAGGAGTCCTCGATGGAGGCAGTCGTAACTGCGTCAGTAGCTATGCCAGACCCGGAGTCGAAAGCCCCGGCTGAGTTTGCCAGACTCGAGACCAAGGCGGCGCGCGCCTCCATCTGGACCATCCTCGAGTACGGCTCCGGCATGGGCCTGCGCGTGGTAAGCAGTCTGATTCTCACGAGGCTCTTGCTGCCGGCCGTCTTCGGCGAGATGACGCTGCTTACGACCCTGATCATCGGGCTCACCCTGCTCTCCGACATCGGCCTCGCCCCGAGCGTCGTGCAATCCCCGCAGGGCGACGAGCCTCTCTTCCTCAACACGGCCTGGACGATCCAGGCGATTCGAGGAGCCGTCATCTGGCTGTGTGCGGTCGCGGTCAGCTGGGAGATGGCCGCGTTCTATCACGATCCGAAGCTCCGCATCCTGCTTCCCGTACTCGCACTTACGTCCCTTATTTCGGGGTTCAACAGCACCAATCTGCTGAGCCTCTCCCGGCACATGGCGGTCAAGCGGCTCTTCGCCATCGATGGCAGCATGGCGCTCGTCAATCTCTTCGCGACCATCGTCTGGGCGTACTTCTGGCCATCGATCTGGGCCATTGTCTTCGGTCAGATCCTCTCTACGCTCTACCGGCTCGCTGTCAGCCACATCCGCACTTTGACGCCGGGCATCCGCAACCGCTTCGCGTGGGACAAGCCGTCGGCGCACAACATCATGCACTTCGGCAAGTGGATCATGGTCGGGACAGCGTTTTTCTTCTTTGCCTCGCAGGCCGACCGCCTGCTTCTCGGGCGGATGATCAGCCTCTCGCTCCTGGGCATCTACGGCATCGCCTACTCGCTCAGCGATATCCCTCGGGCTGTGATCCTGTCTCTCTCCTCGCGCGTCGCCTATCCCTTCATCGCGAAGATCATTCACCTGCCCAAGGAAGAGTTCCGGATCAAATTCCTGCGCTACCGCTTCTTTGCGCTGCTCGCGGGCGCCGCTCTGCTGAGCCTGATGTCCGTCTGGGGATACCTGCTGGTCGTGAAACTGTATGACCCGCGCTATCGCGAGGCCGCCTGGATGATTCCCATCCTTGCGCTCGGCCTCTGGCATACGCTGCTCTACCAGACCACCGCGCCTGTGCTCTTCTCGCTCGGCAAGACGAAGTACAGCGCCGTCGGCAATGCCGCCTACTGCGGCGCGATGCTCCTCGGGATTCCGCTCAGCTTTCACTTCTTCGGGATGTTCGGCGCGGTCATCGCGGTCGCCGCCGGGGACTTTCCCCTCTACGTGGTCACGCAGTTCGGAGCCACCCGCGAAGGAGTGCGCCCGCTGCGGCAGGACCTTGAGGCTACCGGCATCTTTCTCTTGTTTCTGACCGCCTTTTTCCTGGCTCGAAAGACTCTCTAAAGCTCGCTCATGCGCCAGATAGGGTCAAAGGCTGGCCATGCTGCGAACCCGCTTCTGAAGAGCCACGGCAGGCACGCCGGCCACAGTCGAGCCCGGCGGAACATCGCGCGTAACCACTGCGTTTGCCCCGACCGTTGCGCCCTCGCCGATCGTCACGCCCCCGAGCACGATCGCTCCCCGGCCGATCCAGGCCTCCGCGCCGATGACGATCGGCTTGGCCGTATGCCCAGCGTCGCGGATCGCGACACCCGGCTCCCGGCGATGGTTCGCGTCGCGAATGCTCGTGTACTCGCCCAGCATCGCGCCCTTGCCAATCGTGATTCCGGCCATCGCGACCAGGTGCACGCCCCGCGAGATCACCACGCCGTCTCCGAGGGTGATGACCGCATCGCCCTGCGTCTCCAGGTGGAGATCGGGGTAGAGCAGCGTGTCTTCGCCAAACTGGATCGCGCCCGTTCCATAGACCCAGGCCTTGCCCAGCACCACCACGGTCAAAGGCAGCGGTGGATGCACCTGGGCGGCCAGGGCTGCGTGCCCGTAGAGCCGCCGCAGGTTTTCCTGCAGCTGTGCTGTGGCCTTGAGCAGCGCCCGCAAAGGAGCGACGAGCAGCTTCTTCGCGGAGCTCATCGCGAGATCACCACGGCCGCGGGGGCGAGATGCGGCCACCCTGCGTGTCTTTCCAGGCCAGGTTCATCAGTTTGATCAGGGTGCGATGGTGGGCTCCGCGGTCCTTACGCGCGGCCGCGCGGCTCAGGCTATTGCGCGCGACCGTGATGCTGTAGAGCAGCAGCTCGAGCCACTTGGCCCCCAGCGCCTGCTCCCCGTGATGCTTGCGGTAGTAGAGCAGTGTGCTGCGCATTCTCCACAGCACCACCTGCGCGGCCTTGGAGGAAAATGCGAGCGTCTTCAACTGCCGCGAGGACTCGCCGCCCAGGTGAATGACGACAACATCGGGCCAGTACCAGACCTCATATCCGGCTTCCTTCATCCGGAAGCAGAGATCCACTTCCTCGTAGTAGAGAAAGAACGCAGGATCGAAGACCCCGACCTTGGCGACTGCCTCCGGCCGCAGGATCGAGAACGCGCCCGGCACCCAATCGACCGACGCCGCCTCATCCGGGTTCGCCCAGGTGCGGTCGAGCCCCCCGAACAGCTCCGACCGGGGAAACTTCGCCGCCAACCCGCTCAGCACAAAGAGATCTCTCGAGAGGGAGTGAAACATACGCGCGGAGGGTTGGGGGGCTCCATCCCGGCCTACCAGGCGCGCGCCTCCGAGTCCGCACTGCGGCGTCTCGTCCATGTGACTGATCGATAACGCGAGCGCACCGGGCGAGAAGAACGCGTCGGAGTTGAGTAACACAAAGTAACGTCCCCGGGCCTGCGCGAGAGCGACGTTGTTGGCCGCCCCGAAGCCCAGGTTGGTGGCGCTCCGGATCAAGGTAACCCAGGGGAAATCCGACTCCACCATCGCCGGCGATCCGTCGCTCGAGTTGTTGTCGACGACCAGCACTTCGACGGACAGGTTGGCGGCCTCGCGCGCAACCGACTGCAAACACTCGCGCAGAACCTCGCGCGTATTGAAGGAGACAATGATGACGGAGACTTCGACCGTCCTCTCAACCTTCGTTGAGACATCCTCTTGCGCCAGTCCTGCCATGCGTCTCCAAGGCCGCAGGCTCTTCGCGCGGCGATCCAGGTACTCTTCCCTGACAGTACTTATGGCACATCAACGAGCGCTTGCGCTAGTTACTATCGGGGATAACCATAATACACTTCGCTTTAGACGAGTTCGTGGAGAAGTGAGCTGATGCCTCCTGGCAGCGCCGAAACCTGCAGTCGATGAATACCCAGCCGATGCGCATCGCTTATCTCATCAGTAAATACCCCGCCGTCTCCCACACCTTCATCCTTCGCGAGGTCCTGGGACTGCGCGAGCGCGGCATCGGGATTGAGGTGGCGTCGATCAACGCCGGGCCTCCGGGCGACCGGCTTACCCAGGCCGAAGCTGCCGAGGCTGCGAGCACGTTTTACATCAAGGCTCAATCGTTCGCCGGGGCTCTCAGGTCTCTCATCTGGCTCCTGATCCGCCGCCCCGCCGCATTGCTAAGTGGTTTGGGCACCGCTTTCGCCCTCAGCGCCCCCGATCCGGCCCGCATGCTGCTCGCCCTCTTTTACCTGGCCGAGGCCGCGATCCTCGCCCGCTGGCTCCATCAGCAGGCGCTCACGCACCTGCATGTCCACTTCGCCTCCCAGGCAGCGAGTGTTGCCCTGCTCACCACCTATCTCGCACCGGTGACTCTCTCGATCAGCGTGCACGGTCCGGACGAATTCTATGACGTCCCGGGTTCGTTCCTGCCGGCCAAGGTCGCCCGGGCCCGCTTTCTCGTCTGCATCAGCTTCTTCGCGCAGAGCCAGATGATGAAGGTCTCGCCCGGCCGCTCCTGGCACAAGTTCGAGATATCGCGCCTCGGTGTCGATACAGCTCACTTTGCCCCACGCCCGGCGCGTCTCGCCCCGCTGGTCTTTGAGATCCTCT
>Ga0116226_10002163_pt1 | contig 16979 bp, 13 predicted proteins | sample S1TSphfallax_FD_89692 | JGI IMG/M metagenome (GOLD analysis project Ga0116226, IMG submission 89692) | Host-associated microbial communities from peat moss isolated from Minnesota, USA - S1T2_Fa - Sphagnum fallax MG | ecosystem: Host-associated > Plants > Peat moss > Unclassified | place: USA... | reverse complement strand
CAGCGCGCACAGCATGGCGAAGGTTTGGGAAAACGCGGTGAATCCCGAGAATACGGCATACAGGAATACCGACCACAGCATCATGCGCTTGCGTCCGATGTAGTCGGCCAGAATGCCACCCACCAGACCGCCCAGTCCCCAACCCAACAAGGTGATGCCAATCACGCCGCCAGCATAGATAGGCATTGATCCGGCCTGCTCAGGCGTCAGCACGCTCTTCAGCATGGGCGCAAGGACCACCACCAGCGCCAAGGCTTCGAAGCCGTCGAAGATCCAGCCCAGAAAGCCGCCGCGTAGCACGCGCCAGTGCATCGAGGTCAGGCCGGTGTACCAGTATGTCTTGGGTGTGACCGCCAGTTGTGCTTTGTCCATCGTCTCCTCCGTCATGGGGCGGGCCGGCGCTGGTTGCGCTTGTATTTGGCTCTGTGTGCCCCGTTATGTGTCAATGTTGCATGCTAGACGCGTATCCCGCGCTCCAGGGCGCGTTGCCGGATCTCCTCGAAATTCTCGGGGCGCGGATGCAAATCGAGCCGCGCTCCCGCCTTGACCAACTGCCCCGGCGTATCGTGACCTAACAGCGCAGGCAGGCGGCGCGCGCTAGCCAGCAAGGCATCCAGATCCACGCCTGTGTCATAGCCCATCCACTCGAGCGCATGCACGATGTCTTCGCTGCACACGTTGCCGCTGGCGCCCGGTGCATACGGACAGCCGCCGATGCCGCCCAGCGACGCGTCGAATCGCGAGGCGCCGGCATCGATGGCGGCCAGCACATTGGCCAGGCCCATGGCGCGCGTATTGTGGAAGTGGAGCGTGAGTTCGGTCTCGCGCCAGCGCTGCTGGAAAGCGTCGGTGAGGGCGGCCACCTGCGGCGGAAACGCCATGCCGGTGGTATCGCACAGGGTCACACCGCGTGCGCCCAGTTCCTCAATAAAGCGGCGCGACCAGTCGAGCACCACGGTTTCGGCGATGTCGCCTTCCATCGGACAACCGAAAGCGCAGGATAGCGACACATTGATAGGCGTGCCGGCCGTGCGCGCCAATGTGGCGACTTCCGCCAGTGCCCGAAACGATTGCTCGCGCGTCATGCGCAGATTGGCGAGATTGTGGCTTTCGCTGGCCGACATCACCAGATTCAATTCGTCGGCTTGCGCGTCGATGGCGCGTTCGGCCCCGCGCGCGTTCGGTACCAGCGCGGTGTACACCACGCCGGGGCGCCGCTGGATCTGGCGCAGCACGATTTCGGCATCGCGCAAGGCCGGAATCGCCTGTGGCGAGACGAAAGCGGTCACTTCAATTTTTGCCATGCCGGCGTCGGAGAGTGCATTGACCAGGGCGATTTTGTCCTCGGTCGGCACAAAAACATCCTCGACCTGAAGGCCGTCGCGCGGGCCCACTTCATGCATGTGGATACGTCGGCGCATGCCGTTCCAGATGGTCGTGCGGTTCATGCAATCACCCCTTGCTGACGTAGCGCCAGAATGGTTTCGTCGTTCAATCCGAGCTGGCGCAACACCGCATCGGTATCGTCGCCCAGATGGGGTGCCGACGAACGGATGGAACCGGGCGTGCCCAACAGCTTGGGCACGATGCCGGGCACGTCGATTTCATCGCCATCCCGTGTGGTCTGGCGCACGATCATGTCGCGCGCCTGGTAATGGGGGTCTTCGACGATATCCTTGGCGGTATAGATCTTGCCGGATGGTACGCCGGCCTGAGCCAGCACTTCGAGTACGGCTTCGGTGCTACGCGTGGCAGTCCAGCCAGCGATGGCCAGGTCCAGTTCCTCGACCCGCGCCACGCGCCCGGCATTGTTGGCCAGTTCAGGATCTTGCGCCAACTGGTCCTGGCCGATCGCCAGCATCAGGCGGCGAAAGATGCTGTCGCCATTGCCCGCGATCAGCACGTAGCCATCGCTGCACCGATAGGCATTCGAGGGGGCGATGCCAGGCAGGGCGCTGCCGGCTGCTTCACGCACTGCGCCGAAAGCGCTGTATTCGGGAATCAGACTTTCCATCACGTTGAACACGGCTTCGTGCAGTGCGACGTCGATCACCTGGCCCTGACCGCCATTCGCATCGCGGTGGTAAAGCGCCGTCAGAATGCCGATCACGCCATGCAGCGCGGCCAGCGTGTCACCGATAGAAATGCCGCAGCGCACGGGTACCCGGCCGGGCTCGCCGGTCAGATGGCGCAGTCCGCCCATGGCTTCGCCGATCGCGCCGAAGCCCGGTCTGTCGCGGTAGGGGCCGGTCTGGCCGTAGCCCGAAATGCGCAGCATGATGAGGCGGGGATTGATGTCACGCAGCTGCTCATACGCCATGCCCCAACCTTCCAGCGTGCCGGGACGGAAATTCTCGATCAGCACGTCAGCTTCGGCGATCAGCTTGCGCGCGATGTCCTGGCCATCTTGATGACGCAAATCGAGGGCGATCGAGCGTTTGTTGCGCGATTGCACCTGCCACCACACCGAAGTGCCGTCCTTGGTCAGGCGCCAGTTGCGCAATGGGTCGCCGCTGCCGGGCGCTTCGATCTTGATCACATCCGCGCCAAAATCGCCCAGCGTCTTACCGGCAAACGGTCCGGCGATCAACTGGCCCATCTCGATCACACGCACGCCTTCAAGTGCATTGGCCGGTGCGCCGAACGATGCGGCTTGGCTCATGGTCGTCTCCTGTGGGGCTATGAATGGGGTGCTGCCGATTTCAGGGCGACTGCGCTGGGGCGAGTGTCCTGACTCGGCGGTATTCAGGCGGATTGTGCGCGTGCCGGGGTTGCCGGGGAATGCCCGTATGGGCGCGGCAGCTTTCGTGAAACGCGAAAGCTGCCGGATCAGGCCGCGGACCCCAAGGCTTGTGCGGGGACGGTCAGATGGTTGACCAGCAAGCGCGCGGGTTTGGGCAACGTGCTCAGGTCGCGAGCGCAGATCAGCAATTCGCGCCGGGCCCAATCTTCCGCCAAGTCTATCTTACGCAGTCCCATGGAGCGCAGATGAGGCTGGACTGCGGCATCCGGCAACACGGCAATGCCCAAACCGGCCGCTACCATTTGACACATCGCATCGAAGCTGCGCACCTGAATGCGCAGCTTCAGCGTCTTTCCGGCCGCTGCCGTCGCCAGAGCCAGGCGTTCCGCAATCGAGGTTTGCCGGGATAGACTGACAAAGTCGTAATCGAGCGCGGCGGCAAAGCCGATGGCTTGTTCGGTACAGAGCGGATGACCGTCGGGCACCACCAGCACCAGACGGTCGCGCCGATAGAGCATGGTCTGCAGGCCAAAAGTGGGCATCTGATCCGACAGGATGCCGAAATCGGCTTTGCCATCCAGCACGGCCAGCGCCACTTGATCGCTGTTTTGCTCCTCGAGTTCGATCCGTATCAGCGGGTTGGCTGCGCTGAAACTCGCGATTTCGCTGGGCAGGAATTGGATGATGGCCGAGGTATTGGCCCACAGTCTGACCACGCCCACCACGCCGGCGGCGTAGTCGGATAGATCGGCCGACAGCGCATCGACATCGCTCAGGATGCGCAGCGCGTGGCGCTGCAAAGCATCGCCCGCCGGCGTCAGCGTGATGCCGCGCGAGTGCCGCTCCAAGAGGGGCGCGCCGACCGCCGCTTCGAGGTCGGCAATGCGTTTACTGGCCGCCCCCACCGCCAGGTGGGCCAGTTCTGCACCGCGGCTGATGCTGCCACTGCGCACCACCAGCGTAAACAGAGACAGCGACACAAAATCCAGGCGGTGCAGATTCATCGCTTGGGCACCCTCAATGTGAGGTCAGGGCGCTGGTTTGTGCGCGCCGCGCATTCGACCACGAGGCGATCGTGACCCCCACGCCCAGCAAGGCAAGACATACCAGTGGCACCAGCATGGGCGCGCCCGCGTTACCGGCCACCTTGCCAACGAAAGGCATCAGGTTCTGGCTGAAGAAGCCGCCCAGATTGCCGATCGAATTGATCGCCGCCAGACTGGCCGCAGCACGCGCACCGGCGAAGTAGCGCGGCGGCAGCGACCAGAAACAGGGGTAGAGCAAGGGGATGCAGGCGCCCCCCAATACCAGTGCGGTAAAGCGTAGCGGTAAGCCGGGCAGGGTCAGGCTGAGGGTGAAACCGATCACGCCGACGGCGGTGACCAGGGCCATGGCCTTGAGCACGACCGTCTCGCGCTTCAATCGGCCTGGCAGCCACAGCAGCAGCAAGGCGCCGAGAGCCCAGGGCAACATATTCAGCAGACCATTCAGCGCCGGCGGCACACCACCGCTTTTGAGCAGGGTCGGCAGCCAGTAGGTGACACCGTAGAGCGAGGTCGACATCAACATATACGCGCCTGCAAACAGCAACACGCGCGGATCGATCAGGGCACGCCAGGGCGAGGCGGATACCGCTTCGGGTGAAGCTTCGCGCTTCAGGGCCGCCAGTACCACGCGTTTGTCGTCGTCGGACAGAAATTTGGCGCGTTCGACCGAATCCGGCAGAAAGCGCAAGGCCACCAACGCGACGATCACCGCCGGTATCCCGGTGGCGGTGAAGACCCACTGCCAGCCGGCCAGACCGAGATAGCCATCGAGCGAGAGCAGCAAACCGCCCGCGAGCGAGCCCAGCATATTGGCCAAGGCGCTGCCCAGGGTAAAAAACCCCAGCACACGCGTGCGGTAGCTTTGCGGAAACCACAGCGTCAGATAGAAAATCACGCCCGGATAGAAGCCGGCTTCGGCGACTCCCAGCGCGAAACGCCATACGTAGAACAGGCGCACCGAGTGGGTATAGCCCATCAGGATGGTGATGCAGCCCCAAGTCAGCATGATGCGCGCCAGCCACAAGCGTGCGCCGAAACGATGTAGCGCCAGCGTGCTCGGCACTTCAAACAGGAGATACCCGATGAAGAACAGCGAGGCGCCCAGGCCGAACGACGCTTCGGTCATCCCCAGCGCGTGCACCATCTGCAGTTTGGCGAAGCCGACGTTCTGCCGATCGATGAATGCGATCAGAAACATCACGATCAAGAGCGGCATCAGTCGCCAGGCAATGCGGCGCATCACAATCTGTTCACGGTGCAGGGCGGGTTCCAAGCGGGCTCCTTAGGGATGGCGGTCAGGTATATGAGGTGCTCAATGGATCGCGCTGCATGGTGTGCGCAGGATCGATTGATAGCATCGATGAGAATTCATGCATAAGAATTCATGCATAAGAATTCATTCATATGATTAGTTGATTTTCCGCGACTGGCAATGCGTAATAACCCGCTGAATTCGTTTTGCATGGAATAAGTAAGAGTTTTGAAAGGATTGCGACTCGCCTTTCTATCGCATTCTTGCTGTGTCTAAATGTGGCCTTGGCCCGATGCCTAAGGGCTTGCGACGAATACGGGTTTACGCCCTTGCGAGTCTGCTCGGTATCATGCAATCATGTATATGAATTTGGAGCTTATGCATGCATTTAGACGACCGACTGCCACGCTATCAGCAATTGCGCGACGAACTGGCCACCTTGATCGCGGCGCGTCACTGGCGCCCCGGTGAGGCAATCCCGACCGAGCAAGTGCTGGCTAAACGCTATGACATCGCGGTTGGCACGGTGCGCAAGGCGGTCGACCTGCTGGTAGCCGAGGGCATGTTGGAGCGCTTTCAGGGGCGCGGCACCTTTGTGCGGCGCGCCAGTTTCGACAATTCCCTGTTTCGCTTCTTCCGCTTCCAGACCCGTCAGGGCGAGCGCCGCATTCCCGAAAGCCGGATACTGCGGCGGGAAGTGGTCGAGGCCCCATCGGCGGTGGCGGCTACGCTGCAGATTGCCAATAACGCCGCCGTGATCCAGATGTCGCGTTTGCGCCTGATTGACGCGGTGCCCATGCTGGCCGAAGAAATCTGGTTGCCGTTCGATCGTTTTGCCGCGTTCGCGCGACTGGAACCCGACCAGATCGGCGATCTGCTGTATCCGGTCTATGAAGCGCAATGCAATCAAATTGTCGCGTCCGCCACGGAAACCCTGACGGTCGAACCCTTGGGGCCGGTCCATGCGCGTTTGTTGCGCACCGAACCCGGCACACCGGGCGTGGTGATCGAGCGGCTGGCATACGGCTATGACCGCCAGCCGCTGGAATGGCGCCGCTCGCGCGGCCTGGCCAGCGAGTTCATCTATCAAGCCGAGATACGCTGAGGGCAGCGGGTTACGTCAGTCGCACCGATGCTGCGGGGCCCTCATGTCGGTGCGGCCGAGTCGCACTGCAGGTTTGGCAGCCGGCATCCGCATTTTGATTCATGTTTAGTACGACTTATTTTAAAAAGCGCCAAGCCGCATAAGGAGATGGCGATGTTCAGTTGGTTCAAGCAGGTATCGCCTGTCGAGCGGCGCACATTTTGGGCCTGCTTCGGTGGCTGGGCCCTCGATGCGCTGGATGTGCAGATGTTCAGCCTGGTGATCCCGGCCGTGATCGCTGAATGGTCGATCACCCGCACCCAGGCAGGTATGGTTGGCGGTGCCACCTTGGTCGCCTCGGCCCTGGGGGGCTGGGTCGCTGGTATGCTGTCCGATCGTTATGGCCGGGTGCGCACGCTGCAAGTCACCGTAGCCTGTTTCGCGCTATTCACCTTTTTGTGCGCCTTTGCCGACAGCTATCCCCAATTTTTGGTGCTGAAAACTTTGCAGGGTTTCGGTTTCGGCGGCGAATGGGCTGCCGGCGCCGTGCTGATGGCGGAGACAATTCGCGCCGAACATCGCGGCAAAGCCATGGGTTCGGTTCAGAGTGCCTGGGCGGTAGGGTGGGCCGCCGCGGTCGTGTTGTATGCGGTGATGTTCTCCTGGTTGCCAAGCCAGCTGGCCTGGCGTGTGATGTTCGGCGTGGGCGTGTTGCCAGCGCTGTTGATTCTTTATGTGCGGCGCGCCGTGCCGGAACCCAAACCCGTCGCACGGCGCTCGGACCACTCGAGCGCCATGCCGCTGTTCAGCATCTTCGCACCGGAAGTCCTGCGTATGACCCTGATCGGCGCGCTGCTTGGTCTCGGCGCGCACGGCGGTTACTACGCACTGACCACGTGGCTGCCGACCTATTTGAAGGTCGAGCGTCATCTGTCGGTGCTCAGTACCGGCGGCTATCTGGCCGTGATCATTGCCGCTTTCTTTTTCGGCTGTCTGGCCTGCGCTCAACTGCTCGATCGCATCGGCCGGCGCAGGACCATCCTGTTGTTCGCCGTGTGTTGCGTGGCGACGGTGGTGATCTATCTGTTCCTGCCCTTGAGCGATGGTGCCATGCTGGTGCTGGGCTTTCCGCTCGGTTTCTTTGCTGCGGGGATTCCGGCCAGCATGGGCGCTCTGTTTAACGAACTGTATCCACGTGGCATGCGGGGTACCGGTGTCGGTTTCTGTTACAACTTCGGGCGCGTCGTGTCGGCGGGCTTTCCCGTGCTGGTGGGCCATATGTCGGCCAAAATGTCCTTGGGTACCGCGATCGGTATCGACGCGACGATCGCTTATTCGATCGTGGTGCTGTCTATCCTCTTGTTGCCCGAGACGCGTGGCCGCGCATTGGATGAGGACCAGGAGCCATCATGAACGACCTGTGTCACAGTACCGCTCCGGATGGCGCGCATGCTGAGCACGGTCGCATCCGCGCGGTCGATACGCACGCCCATGTATTTGAGCGCCACTTGCCGTTCGCTGAGCCACGCCGCTACACACCGGCCTACGATGCGACTCTGGACGATTATCTGGCTCAGCTCGATGCCCATGGCATATCCCATGGCGTGCTGGTGCAACCGAGTTTTCTTGGCAGCGATTGCAGCTATATGCTGGATGCGTTGGCGCAGGCACCCGAGCGCTTACGCGGGATCGCGGTGATCGAACCCGGCTGCAGCCAAGCTTATCTGGATCATCTGCATGAGGCCGGCGTGGTGGGCATTCGCCTTAATTTGATAGGCGTGCCGGATTTACCGCTGGAGCAGACGGTCTGGCAACAAACACTGGCTCAAGTCGCGGCGCTGGGCTGGCAGGTCGAGATCCACGCCGAGGCGTACCGGCTGGCGGCCACCGTCGCCCCTTTATTGCGGCACCGTTTGAACGTGGTGATCGACCATTTCGGCCGCCCTGATCCGCATCGCGATCTCGATGATGCGAGCTTGCACGATCTGTACCAGTTGGCTGACACGGGGCGGGTCTGGGTCAAGCTCTCCGGCGCCTATCGCAACGCAAGCCCGGGTCCCGACGCCGCTGAGCGCATCGCAGCGCGGGCCCAGGCCCTGCTGAGCCGGCTCAAAGCCTGTTTTGGCCTGGAGCGCTTGATGTGGGGCAGCGATTGGCCGCATACCAATTTTGAGGCCTGCGAGCAATATGGAAACACCGTGGATTTTATCCGGCAGCTATTGCCGGACAGTGCCGCCAGGCACATCGTGATGCAACAGGTGCCAGCACGCTTGTTCGGTTTTTCCTCGCGCTGACGACATCAGACAAGGCAACATCCTTGCCACAACTGGGTCTGTGCCGGCACCAGCACACAAAGTCTTATCGGGGACGGCCCGGCCCATCTATCGGATGCGTCCCAGTGCGAATCTTAAAAAATCTTTCGCAATACCTCCGGCAGTGTCGTAAAAATCACGTGTCGGCACACGGTCAGAATTGCTTTAAAGAGGTTCCGCTCATAAACTTCGTGCATAAGGTTTGTCAGTTGTCGTAAGACCCTTCTCGTTGTCGTACGCGCTTGATCCATGTCGTTGTGCGTACGCTGTGCACTTTGTTGAGTCAAAAATGAAAAAAAACAACCTGATGGTACTGGCCATACTCGCCACGGCCATGAGCTTTCACGCCCAGGCTGCCCTGCGCGGCCAACCGACCCTGCCCGCCGCGGCCGCCAGCACCAGCAAAGGTGTATCGATCGACGAGGCAGTCAATACCGCGTACAAGGTGCGTCAGGAACCCCTCGCCAACGGCGTTACCGAGCGCGAATATCTGACGAGCGGCGGTGAAGTGTTCGGCATCGCGTGGTCAGGCCCGTTCCAGCCCGATCTGCAAAATTTCATGGGGAGTGATGTATTTTCCGAATACAGCGCGGCGTTGCAGGCAGCGACGCAGAGCGGCGCGCATCGCGGTCCGGTGGATACGACCGTTGACGGCGTCGTGGTCCAGGTAGGGGGGCACATGGGGCACTTTGTCGGTCGCGCCTATGTTGTCGATCTGGTGCCTAGCGGCGTGGATACCAGCGTTATTCAATAATAAATACAGGATTCCCGGAGTATTCCATGCAGGTTCTTAACACGATGAAGCGGCTAAAGGGTTGGTCGCTGGGTTGGTTGCTCGGCGGCAGCTTGATTTTGGCATTGGCCGCATGCGGAGGTGGGTCGGGGGGGGGCAGTTCGAGCACCAGTACGACCACCACCACACCGACGACAACGACCACTACCACGACGACTACCACCACTACCACGAGTGGTGTCACCTCGATCCTGACGTCGGGCAGCAACGTGGTCACGATGACGGTCGAGGAGGGGCCGAATTCCGACCTGCGCAACACGCCCTATGTGACCGTCAAAGTGTGTGCGCCGAACAACGCCTCACTGTGCGACACGATCACCCACGTGCTGGTCGATACCGGCTCCATCGGCCTGCGCGTGCTGGCCAGTGCGTTGCCCAATACCTTGTCCAGCCTGACTCAGGTCACCGATTCCACTACTAGCAACCCGCTCAACGAGTGCGGCTTGTTTGCCAGCGGCTATACCTGGGGCACGGTGCGGCAGGGTGGTGTCACGCTGGGTTCGGAAACCACCTCGTCCAGTCAGAATATCCAGGTGATCGCCGATAGTGCTGCCGGTGCCGTACCCAGCGACTGTATCAGCCAAGGCTCGAACAATCCCGAGCAGACGGCGGCGGAGCTGGGTGCCAACGGCATCATAGGGTTGAACGGAGTTCAATACGACTGCGGCACCGGTTGTGTCAGCGCGACGACGCCCTACCCGGCGACCTACTACGAATGCCCGTCGGCCAATGCAACGTGTACGGCCGTTAATGTGCCGCTGGCCAAACAGGTGGCCAACATCGTCTATGGCTTGCCGACGGACAATAACGGCGTCATCGTGCAATTGCCGTCGGTGGCAACAGACGGCGCGGCGACGGCCACGGGCGCCTTGATTTTCGGCATCGGCACCCAGAGCAACAATACATTGGGCTCTGCCAGCAAGATTGCGACCGATAGTGTGGGCGACTTTACCGCCACCATCAATGGTGAGTCCGTCAGCAATTCGTTTGTGGATACCGGGTCGACCTACTACTTCTTCACGGAAAACGAATTGGAACAGCCGGTCTGTACCAACCCATCGGATTTCTTCTGCCCGACTACGACCAAGACCGAGTCGACCGTATTTTCTGTCACCGATGGCAGCAGCTCGAACACCTACAGCACGACCTTTACGGTTGCCAACGCCTATACCGTCTTGTCGGCCTCATCGACCAACTACGCAGTGGGTAATGTTGCTGCCGTCAACGACTACAGCAGCATCAGCGGTCTGGATTTTGGTCTACCCTTTGTGTACTCGCGCAATGTGTATATCGGCAACCAGACCAGCCCGGGTACGGGCGGTTATGTGGCATTCAGTTCCAATAGCTGACGTCGGCGTTTAAAGGCGTAGACTGAAAAGCAATCTGGTGGCAGGTCTGTCGGCAGGTCTATCGCGACGGCTTCGCGTCTGAGGTGCTGTATCCGTCCGGTTCGGGGCAAATTCACTCGAATTTGCCCGCCTGGAGGACGGAATGCCAATTGCTGGTGCGGTTAGGGCTGGAAGGTTGAATGTGCGGCGCCATCGGGAGAAGCCAGCCGGTGGTGTCTGCCCATTTTTACCCGGCTACCGGCTGCGGGTATAACCCTAGATACAGAACGCGGCGTACGCCAAAAAATGAAATCGTTCAGTGTGGCATCGATGGGTCCAGGACACCGTCGATCACTGCGCCCGTCGTCCCGCACTTGAGGCGCGATGCCTCGCGCGCGCTGCGCTGATACGACTGGATCGCCTGCGGTTCGGCCTCTTCTTGTTTGCCCTAGGTAGGAGCCACCTGATGAACCGACTCAGTTTCTCGCAAAAGCTCTGGCTACCCTTGTTGATCAGTCTGGTGGCACTGCTGTCGGTGGCCATCTTTTCGGCGGCGCAGTCTCGCCAGACCCGTCTGGAAGAACGCAAGAACGCCTTGGTCAACGTGGCCCAAATCAGTATCAGCATCGTCAAGGAATACGCTGCGCTGGCCCAAAGCGGCGCGCTTAGCGAAGCCGATGCCAAGACGCAGGCACTGGCTCGATTGCGCGGCATACGCTACGGCAGTGATGGCTATGTGCTGGTAATCGATTCCAAGCCGCAGATGGTCATGCACCCGATGAATCCGAAGATGGAAGGTCAGGACCTGACCCAAGTCGCCGATACCGACGGGCGGCATCATTACGTCAGCTTTGCGCAAGTAGCGCAGGCACCCGATGGTGGCTTTGTCGATTATGTTTACCCGCATCCGCGCGAAACGCAGGCGGTCGGCAAAATCGGCTATGTGTTGCGTTACGCCCCTTGGGACTGGATTGTGGCAACCGGCGCCTATGTGGACGATATCGATGCCGCATTTATGCATACGCTCTATGTCGCAGGCGGCGTGTCGGCCTTGATCGCGCTTATGCTGGCGGGGCTGACCAGCCTGATCAACCGCAATCTCGCCCAAACCATAGGCGGCGACCCCGCCTATGCGGCCGAGGTGGCCGATGCGGTCGCGTCGGGCGACCTGACGGTATCGATCAAGACGCGCGCGGGTGACCAGCATAGTTTGATCTATTCCATGGAGCGCATGCGTAGCGCATTGATCCGCACCTTGGGCGAGATCCGCAGCGCGACCAATCATGTCACGTTGGCCGCGCGGGAAATTGCACAGGGCAATGCGGATTTGTCGTCGCGCACCGAAAATCAAGCCGCTTCTCTGCAAGAAACCGCCGCCAGCATGGAAGAAATTACCTCTATGGTGCGCCAGACCGCCGATAACGCGAAGTCGGCCAGTGAGCTGGTGCACAACGCGGTCGATATCACCAATCGCGGCAACGATATGGTCGAGCATATGGTCGTGACCATGCGCGATATTTCCGGCGAATCGCAAAAGATGGTTGAGATTATCGGCACCATCGAAGGGATCGCGTTTCAGACCAACATTCTGGCTTTGAACGCCGCCGTGGAGGCCGCCCGTGCCGGAGAGCAAGGCCGCGGCTTCGCGGTGGTGGCCAGCGAAGTGCGTGCGCTCGCGCAGCGTAGCGCAGGCGCGGCCAAGGAAATTCGCGGCCTGATACAAAATGCGGTGGATAAAGTGGGCATGGGTGCCAATCTGGTCGAGCAGACTGGCAGCACGATGACCGAAGTACACGACGCCATAGCCCGGGTCACCAGCATAGTCCAGGAGATCGCCGCAGCGACGGTCGAGCAGAGTACCGGGATCGATCAGGTCAATATCGCGGTGACACAGATGGATAGCGTGACGCAGCAGAACGCCGCGTTGGTCGAGGAGGCGGCCGCGGCGGCTCAGTCACTTGAGGATCAGGCGCAGCAACTGCAGACCGCTGTATCGCACTTCAATGTCGGACAGACGCATGAAGGATGAAGGGGCAAGGCAGTAACGCACAGTAAGGTCGGTAACCGCGTGGCGAAGACCTGGCTTAAAGCGGCAAGGCTATAATTTTTGCCATGAAAGCGGTCGCTTTGCCGCTACCCTGAGTGTGTACTTGGTCTCGCGCCGATGGTCATGACGCTAATTGAAGCAGTCCGCTACATGGGATCGACGATTGGATCGATGCCATGGTTGCTGGGTCGCGCAGTGCGACGCAGTCGAGCAACGCGCTCGGTGCTGACCGCACTCGGCTTGTGCTTGGCCGCGCCCGCGCTCCATGCCGCTTGTGTGCCGGACGGAGCCGCAGCGGTCGATCTCCTGTTGCCGCCGGCTCAACTTGCGGTGTCGTCGAATACGCCAGTCGGCACGGTATTAAGCACCTTGAACGTATCGCCCGGCAAGGATATCGACTTTCGCTGCAGCGGTGCCGACAACAGCCAGGATCTGCGAGTTCTGACGCCGGCCGTCGCCGTGCCCGGTGTGCCGTTTGTCTATGCGACCGGCGTACCTGGTGTCGGCGTGCGGGTGACCACACGTAGCGGCAACTTTGCCGGCATCGATGATGGCCCGCGGGTGGCACCGTCTGTCGTCAAGCTGCCGCCCCATGCTGCGACCCTGGCGGGCTTGCTGATTCAATTCGATTTCATCAAGACCGGGCCGGTGCAGTCCGGCACCGCAGCCCCGGGTAAGTGGGTCAGCCTGACGGTTGGCGGCACTGAACTGGTGTCGGTCAGCGTGCCGCCTGGGAGTGTCATGGTGGCTGCGCAGGATTGCTCGGCCGTGAATGTTGGCGGCGCGGTGACGATGGGTGTCGGCACCGGCGGTGCCTTTAATCAGGAAAGTGTAGTCGTCAGCACGGGTTGTGAGGTGGGACTGGAAGCCGTGATTTCCACCGGTAATCGGTATGTGTATGGGGCTCCGCCTATCGTGGCGCCGGCGCGTGTCGAGCATACTCCCGAAATCGGCGTGGGCGTGTCGCGTGGCTTTGCACTATTGGATCAGCACGGGGCCACCCGATCGGGATTGCGCAGCAGTAAGAGCGATTCGAGTGAAGATGCCGTGCGCGCTGACGATAGTTTCAATGTGAGTGGTGGTGCCGCTACGGGTACGGCGCCGATCAACGCGACACCCGGATCGGTCAGCACAACCGGCGGCTATGTCGGCTTCCGGCATTAGTCATTCAGGGAAATATTGCAAATTAGGATTCCTGCCAGAATACCAAGATAAATCGCTTGATCGTTGCCGAAGCGTGTATGCTGGGCGCACTTTCGGTTTGAGTCGAGTCAATGAAACGATTGGCGTTTTGGCTTATGGTAGTGAGCCTGCACATCTTGTCGCTGCTGCCGTATGCCCGCGTCGCGCGTGCTGGCAGTGGCCTTGGTGGCTTGCTGTACCGTATCCCAAGTCGGCGCAAGCATATCGTGCAGGTCAACCTGGGTCTGTGTTTCCCCGAGAAAACGGCCGCCCAGCGCGATGCCTTGGGGCGCGCGCACTTTCAACATGTGATGCGCAGCTATTTCGAGCGTGGCACACAGTGGTTCGCGTCCGTGCGTGCCATCGAGCGTCTGGTCGAACTCGAATCCCATATCGATCTGGACGACCCCGAGGCGCCGCCCACCATTTTTATGGGCTTTCATTTTGTTGCGATCGAGGTCGGATGCATGCTGTATTCGACGCGCTTTCCCGTCACAGCGCTGTATACGCCAATGTCGGACAAGCGCATGTGCGCCCTGGCCAACAAGCAGCGCGGGCGCTTCGGTGCCAACATGATGTTGCGCTCGGATAGCGCGCGCAAGGTGGTATCCGCGCTGCGCTCGGGGCAGGCCGTGATGCTTGCCGCCGATATGGATTTCGGCGTCGACAATTCCGTCTTCGCGCCGTTCTTCGGCGTGCCCACCTGTACCCTGACTTCAATATCGCGTCTGGCGCGACTTGGCCGGGCGCGCGTGGTGCCGTTCGTCACCGAGGTGTTGACCGACTACAAGGGTTATAAGATGACGATATTCGAGCCCTTGCAGGACTTCCCATCGGGTGACGACGTGGCCGACGCCACACGCATGAACGATTTCCTCGAGCAGGTGATACGGCGCCTGCCCGACCAATACTACTGGGTTCATCGGCGTTTCAAGAACCGCCCGGCCGGCATGCCCTCCGTGTACTGAGTAGGCCGGCACACAAGCCCGCTTAGCGCCCGACCCGGAAAATCGCCACCGCTTCACGCAACGACTTCACCTGATCTTCCAACGACTGTGCGGCGGCGGCGGCTTGTTCGACCAATGCGGCATTTTGTTGCGTCACCTCATCCATCATCGTGACGGCGCGCGCCACCTGATCGATGCCACGACTTTGCTCTTCGGAAGCACTGGAGATCTCGCCCATGATATCGGTGACGCGCTGGACGGCCTGTGTGACTTCGCTCATGGTTTTGCCGGCCTGATTGACCAGCGTAGTGCCGGCTTGCACCCGGTCCACCGAACTGTCGATCAACGCTTTGATTTCCTTGGCCGATGACGCGGCACGCTGAGCCAGATTACGCACCTCGCTTGCCACCACCGCGAAACCACGGCCATGTTCACCCGCACGTGCTGCTTCGACGGCCGCGTTGAGCGCCAGGATATTGGTCTGGAAGGCGATCCCTTCGATAATGGAAATGATGTCGGCGATCTTGCCCGAACTCTGATCGATCTCCTGCATGGTCCCGATCACGTCGTTGACCACGATGCTGCCTTGGCCGGCAATATCGGATGCGCTGCGTGCCAGGGCGCTGGCTTGCCGGGCGTTGTCCGCATTTTGTTTGACCGTCCCGGTGAGCTCTTCCATGCTTGCCGCCGTTTCCTGCAGCGAGGCAGCTTGCTGTTCGGTACGGGACGATAGATCGGCGTTGCCACTGGCGATTTCGCCGGCCGCTACGGTGATCGATTCGGTCGAGCCGCGGATGTGCCGCACCGTGCCGGCCAGCTCCGTCTGCATGCGTTGCAGGGCGCTTTGCAAGCGGCCGATTTCATTGTTGCCTTGGATTGCGATGGATTGCTGCAGATCGCCTCTCGCCATCCGCTCGAAGTCCAGCGCCATCTGATTGATCGGCGTCACCACAACGCGCGTGAGCGCAAAGCGGATAAAGATGCCGATCGCGACTGCCAGTACGGCACACACAATCAATACCGCATTCACCCGTTGCGCGCGCGCCTGCGCATCATCATAACGATGTGCCGCGCGTGCGCTGGCGTATTCGAGCAAGGGTTGCGACAGCTTGTCGAAATCGTTGTAGAGCGGGCTGCTGTATTGCAGCTGGATACGGTGATAGGCGTCGAAGTCCTTGGCCTTGAGGGCGTCGAATTCCGGCACGATGCCTTTGCTCATCATGACGGCATGTTTATCTGCCGCGTCTTTCACCAAGGCTTGCGCATCTTCGGACACGGGCACCGCCATAAAGGCGTCCCACTGCTTTTGCGAGTCATTGCAATAGTTATAGGCCAACTGTAACTGGGCCGCTGCCGCATCGTCCTTTTGCGCGGTGCTCAAGGATTCATAGCGATTTTTTGCCGAACGACAGCGCAGCAGCAACTCCGAACTGCGCGTCAACGCATTAGTCGCCGACAGGTCGTGCTGATACATATGGCTCAGCGCTTCATTGGTTGAGGCCAGCGAAGTGAAGGCGCAGGCGCCGACTGTCAGAACCAGCAAAACAAATACGCTGGTCGCCAGCGTCAGGCCCGTTTTCACGGAGAGGTTGTTGAACACAGTGGTTTTCCGAGGTGGGCCGAGCGACGGCGAATTGCGAAGGTTAAATTGTTTCGATCAGGGTTAAATTCATATAGTTGATTATATGATATTTCGATGGCATTTTACGTCACGGATTTGGTGTGACCGCACATAAAGTCAGCATCCCGAGGGACTTAGGTTGGAGTATGGTTGTAAGTATTGTCAGCCGGGAGTGCGACGATGGGCATGATAGACCTTAGAACGGTCATGCTGGTGTCTTGCGGGATGCTGGCCATCATGGGCGTGGTGATGGTGTCCGCACACAGGGACCTGCCCGATAATATTCGAGGCACGGGGTTGTGGGCCCTGGGTTCGCTGGTGCTGTCGGCATCCTGCGCGGTAGTGGCGATGCGGGATTGGATGCCGGGGGCGGTCTCGGTGATTGTCGCCGACGCGAGTTTGTTGGGCGGGCTCGGTCTATGGTTGGTCGGCGTCCAACGCTTTTTCGAGAGAAAATCGACGCCCAGACTGATAGCCTTGAGTGTGGTGGTCGGTCTGGCGGTGGTGGTCTGGGGTACTTTGATACAGCCTAGTTATCACCTCAGACTCGCCGCGATGGTGTTGGTGATGGTGGGTCTGAACGGCACGCAACTGGGCTTGTTCTTACACCATGGCATTCGCCAT
>Ga0116226_10002162_pt1 | contig 16984 bp, 11 predicted proteins | sample S1TSphfallax_FD_89692 | JGI IMG/M metagenome (GOLD analysis project Ga0116226, IMG submission 89692) | Host-associated microbial communities from peat moss isolated from Minnesota, USA - S1T2_Fa - Sphagnum fallax MG | ecosystem: Host-associated > Plants > Peat moss > Unclassified | place: USA... | reverse complement strand
CATCCGTGGTTTGGCACCGATGTGCTGCCGGCGCTGCGCGCGGCGTTCGCAGGCGCCCTGGCGGGGGAGGACGTGCTGCCGGGAAAGGCGGGCGCATAAAAAAAGGCGACCCTGAAGGGCCGCCAAGTTTAGGGAGGAAACGTCCAAGACGATGACGCCACTTAGGCCGCGCCATCCACGGGCGTTGTAGGGGGTGTCGGCTGCGCTGCAACAATGTTTTTTGTGCAATGCACAATTGCGGCTCGCACGGCGCGGCGACCCCTTTCAAAAAAGGTTAAATCCCTCATTTCCGGAGATTGGGTTCCGATGGTGCCCAGAGCCGGGTTCTGCGGCTTGTTGGGCAGGGAGGAAGCTCGTCTTTTTTGAAAAAAGAAGCAAAAAACTTTAGATTATTTAGCACTTTTTGGAACGGGGCGGACTCAATACACAAAAGTTTTTTGGTTCTTTTTTTCAAAAAAGAACTTTCTTTCTTTGTTGCCTATTCGGCCGCGTCTGGCCCGATGGCGCAATCCTGCCAGTTCCAGGTGAGGGCAACCGGCGTTTCCGCGCCTTGCCATATCCCCTGGATAGCCACGATGAGATCGCCGAGCGGAGAGGCCAGGCATAATTCCGTTGTGCCGCCGCGGTATGTTGCCGAACCTGGCTTGCCCGTTATGGTGTTGCCTGTGTTCGATGCGACGCCCGGCGGGGCAATTTTCATGTGAATGGGATGTATCCCGGCAAACACTGCCTGGCCCATATATGGCGCGGCCGGCCCGGTCCATACGCCGAGAAACGAGGCGGCCCCGCATGCTATTCGCACGCAGGCTTCTTCGATGCCGGTGATCGTGCCGCGCAAAAGATTGGACATACCCATGAAGGCAGCGACGAAGCGTGTCGCTGGTCGCACAAAAATATCGCTTGGTGTGCCGAGCTGTTCGATCCGCCCTTTGTTCATTACGGCGATGCGGTCGCTCATTGCCAGCGCTTCGTCCTGGCTGTGCGTGACCTGGATGAAGCTCGCGCATAGTTTCTGCTGCAATGCGCGGATTTCCGTTTGCATCTCACGCCGCAATTTTTCATCGAGCGCACTCATCGGTTCATCGAGCAGCAGGATTTGCGGCTGCGTTGCCAAAGATCGGGCGAGGGCCACGCGCTGACGCTCGCCGCCGCTGAGGTGCTGCACTTTTCCGTTGTATCTCTCGGCAAGCCGCACCAGAGCGAGCGCCCGTTCGGCGCCGGCGCGCCTTGCGGCCGGGGGAAGGCCGCGCATCTTCAGCCCGTATTCCACGTTCCGGCCGACGCTCATGTGTGGAAACAGAGCGTAATGTTGAAACACCGTTGCGACATCGCGCAGATTGGCCGGCAATCCGCGCACATCGATGCCGCCGATCGAGAGGCAATCGACGCGCGTCGGTGTCTCGAAACCTCCGATCACCCGCAGCATGGTCGTTTTGCCGGATCCGCTCGGCCCGAGGATGGTGAGAAACTCGCCGGCGCGGACATCGAGCGATACGTTATCGAGCACCGGCATCGTGCCGTAGCGATGTTCGAGCCCTGCAATGCGCAGCGCAGGGGGGGATGTTGGGGGGTGCATGGTTTCGGGATCGCGCATCGGATCGTTTCAGTGCCGCAGGCGGGCGCGCAAGGCGAGCACGGCGGTGACGCTGATGGCAGTGCTGACAACGGCGAGCATGGTGTTCAGGCAGTAGATCAGCGGGAGATGGGAGGCGCGGGAGCTTGCTTCAGCCCAGATATACAACGGGAGGGTGCGCAAATGCCCAGCCACGAACAGGCTGCGCGGCAATTCGGTGAGCGAGAGCAGGAAGCCGAACATGCCGGCCGTGACGATGCCCGGCATCAGCAGGGGGCGTTCGATATCCCAGAACCTGCGCCATGGGCCGGCGCCGAGATCGGCGGCCGCTTCCAGCAGCGAGGTTTCGAACCGCAGGCTGACCACCATCAGCCCCAGCAACGCAAACGGGAATGCGCCGACAAGATGCACGAGCACCAGCGACCAGAGGCCCATCCGTAGACCGCCGAACACGCGATAGAAAATGAACACATTAAGCCCGATCACCATCCCCGGTATGGCGAGCGGCAACAGAAAGCAGGCAAGCAGCAGGCGGCGGGTGCGGCGCATGCGCGGCAGCACGCGCCCCGCCAGTGTGGCCCCTGCCATGCAGAGCACGGCCACCAGCAGGGCAATCCGCACCGAGAGCAGCAGTGGCGCGAGCCAGGCGACCTGTGCAAACAGCGCCCGATACCAACGCCACGTGAAATCGCCTGGAAATCCGCCGAGCGGGTCGCCGCTGACCGACAGCACACCGAGCCATAGCACCGGCGCATACACGAGCGCCGTCATGCATAACCCCGTGCAAACTGCGAGGGCCGACGCGACACGCTGGCTGCGGACCTGGCGCAGTGCCGCTTGCCGAAACTGCGCGTTGTTATTGGCCAAAGCCATGCCCATTGCCGGGGAGTGCCCGCCGCATGGCGATGTAAAGCAGGGCCAGCAGGAAGCCGGAAAGGCCGAGCAGGCACATTGTTGCTGCGGCGACGCCCGAATAATTCATGGCGTTCGACAATGCCATGATCGAATCCGCGAGATAGGCCTGATTGCCGCCACCGAGGATATTGGACACGATGCCGTCACCCATGATGGGCACAAAACTGAAGATGGTGCCGACGACAATTCCCGGCATGGCGAGCGGCACGATGACATGGCGCAGGGTTGCTGCCGGTGGTGCGCCCAGATCGGCACTCGCCTGCAGCAAGCTTTTATCGATAAGTGAGATCGCCAGATAGATCGGCATCACCATATTCGGAAAATACGACCCGACCAGGCCGAAGGCGACCGCGAAATCGGAGAAGAGCAGCCATTGCAGGGGCGCGTGTATGGCGTGCAGATGCAGCAGCGCGGCATTGATCATCCCCGAGGATCCGAGCACGCTGCGCCATACCAGCATGCGTGCGGCCGGATCGAGAAAAAACGGGATTGTGAGAAGGCTCCATACCAGTGTGAGCAGCGCGGGATTGCGCGCTTTCAGCGCAAGCCACAGGGCAAATGGAAAGCCTGATGCCAGGCAAATGGCCGTGACCAGACTTGCCATGCCGCAGGTGCGCAGGATCACCAGCCACCGACCGGTGGCGATGATATCCTGGAAGGCTTCGAAGCTGACATGCCAGTCGATCCGCAGCCCATGCGCGCCCACCATCGAGAACACGGGCGAGACGAGAAGCGGCACCAACGCCAGCAAGCCCCACACCCCGGCCAAAAGATAAACCTGCGCCTCCGCCGAGAGTGTTGTCATACGGCAGATCACTTTGGACCGGCAGCGCCGCCAAGCAATCAAAAGTTTTTTGGGTCTTTTTTTCAAAAAAGAACTGCGTCCTTCCTTCACCAGATAACCCTTCGGGACAACAGCATTGTAGAAATGCACAGTCCATGCCACAACATCGCGTGCACAAATCGGTTGGGGACGTCGGCATGGATGCGGGTAACTTGGCCAGGCCGCCGTTTTCGCGTCGGCGTTTTTTGCGCCGCGGGTGGCAGGCTTTGGCGGCGGCGGCGGTGGGCGAAACGCTTTTCGAACCTGCGCGCAACCGGGCGCGGGCGGCCGCCGCGGCCGATAATGTGGTGCGCGTGCTGGGCATTTCCAACGGCGCGCCGAATGACTGGGCCGAATTCGAGCACGCGACCGGGCTGCGTGTGGAATGGACCCCGATCGGTGACGATGTGGGTATTTTCCTGCATGAGATGATCGCCAACGATGCCGGCAGCACCTATGATATCGTCACTTGCCTTACGGGTGCCTATGAGCCGCTGGTGGAGCAGGATCTGCTTCTGCCGATCGATACGTCACAGCTGAAAAACTGGCCCGGCATTTCCGATCTTATCCGCAAGGCGACGCCTTCAGCCCCAGGCACCAATGCCGTCTGGAGCATCCCTTTCCAGATGAACGCCGATGCTTTCTGCTATTTCTGGAAAGAGCTGGGCGAGCCCGATGCCCCTGCGGAAGTATCCTGGAAGATCCTGTTCGACGACAAGCGAACGCTCGGCCGAACCGCGCTGGATGCAGGCGTATATACGATCCCTTATTGCGCGATCTACCTGAAATACCATAAGCTTGCGGATATCGGCGACATTGCGAACATGACGCGCAGCGAATGCGATACGGTCGCCAATTATCTGTTGGAGCGCAAGGAGGCAGGCCAGTTCAGGGCGCTCTATCATTCCTTCGACGAACAGGTGCAATTGCTGACGACGCGCGAAGTGCTTGCCGAAAGCTGCTGGGAACCGGCGGCGCGCGCTGCGCAGGCCAAGGGCTTGCAGGTGGCGCATGCTTACACCGTGGAAGGCTATGATAAATGGGCGCAAGCCCTGATGATTCCAGCCCAGGTGAAGGACAGGGGGACGCAGGACAAGGCGCTGGCGCTGATCGACTGGTTCATGGGGGGCGCTTATGCCGCCGAAAAATCATCGCTGGAGGGCTATCTGACACCACGCCCCGATCTGGGCCTTGCTTATGCCCGTGAACGGGGCTGGGGCCCGGCGCGCATTGCGGCCGTCGAAGCGAGCAGGCAGAAGGTGACGGCCAAATTCATCAAGCCCCTCTACTGGGATCCGGGATATACAAAAAGCCTTGAATCCTATGAAGCGGCAATGGCGAGATTTCGCAACTGACCTTAGAGAAAGAGCGATAGATGCTTCCGGCTGCAGAAAAGAACGCGTTCTGGTCATCAGGCCCTGCAACCTGCTTAGTCTTTGTGCAGAACCTTCACCGCCCGAACGGGAATGCCGTTCCCGATGCCTGGAACCGGCTTTGCTTTCGTGCCAGACTGCGCCCTGTACGGGGCCCAGCCATCGGGCAAAGGATCATCACGATGCAGGTAGCGCGGCGAAATCTTCTTGCTCTGAGTGCATCAGCCGCCGCCAGCCTGTGCCTGCCGGCGCGCGCGGCGGCCGCCGGCACCATTCGCATGGCCTTTCCGGTTCCCATCGGTACGCTGGACCCGGCCAGTTTTCGCACTGGCGGCCTGGAGCATAATTATGCGTGCTACGTGTTCAACCGCCTGGTCGCCAACGATGCCAAGCTGCAGGTGCAACCCGAACTCGCCACGCACTGGCAGGCCAGTGCCGATTTGAAAACCTGGGATTTTCACCTGCGGCCAGGGGTACGGTTTCATAACGGCAAGCTGTTCGACGCATCCGATGTTATCTACACGATAAAGCGCCTGCAGGATGCACAGGTTGCGAGCCCGATGCGTGTGAAGATCGGCATGGTTGTTCATGTGGAAGCGCCGGATCCGATGACGGTGCGCTTCACGCTTTCGATCCCCTATGCCGATCTGCCTGCCGTTCTCAGCCGTTATGAAGCGATGATCCTGACGCCGACGGCGGATGCGACGCTCACCACGCATCCGATCGGCACCGGGCCTTTCCGCTTCATCGAGTACCGGCCGGGAGATGTGATGAAGCTTTCGCGCAATCCTGATTATTTCCAGGCCGGCCTGCCCCGCATCGAAGCTGCGGAGCTGCGGATCATTCCCGATTTCACGATTGCCGTCGCTGCCTTGCAGAGCGGCGAGGTGGATGTGGTGTTCGATCTTCCGCCAGAACAGATCGACGTGCTTGCGCATAGCGATGTGGCCGGCGTGCAGGAAATCACCAGCGGCTTCTGGCAGGGCTTCGTGATGAACACCAGCTTGAAACCGTTCGACGATCCGCGGGTGCGCGCGGCCTTCATCAAGATCGTGGACAAGCCGGCCTTTACCGATATCGCGACATTCGGCCACGGTACGCCCACGGCTTCCGCGATCCCCCCCGATAGCCCGTTCTACCGCGCCGACATCAAGCTCGGCGCCGATATTGCGGGCGCGCGGGCCCTGCTTGCCGAAGCGGGCTACGCGAGTGGACTGGCCGTGGACATGTATGTTCCGGGCAACTCACCTTCCATGGAGCGGCTTGCGACCGCTTTTCGCGATGCCGCGAAGCAGGCGGGCGTTGACGTGAGCCTTATCGTGATGCCGCAGGACAAGTTTTTTGCCGAGCTGGAAGGCAAGGTGGCTTTGAACGTGGATCAGTTCCTTGGCGCAATCACGCCCGATCTCATTCTCTACGACATGTATCATAGTGGCGGCGCCTGGAACGATGGCTTATGGCATTATCATAATCCGCAGGTCGATGCCCTGCTCGACGAGGCGCGAGCGACAACCGATGTGAAACGCCAGGCGCAGCTCTACGGCCGGTTCCAGGAGATAACCTGCAAGGATGGGCCGGGGATCGTGGTTTATGTGCAGAGCCTGGCCTGCGGCGTTGCGAACCGGCTGCATGATTTCGCTGTAACGCCCCTGCAACTTGCCGATATCAGCAAGGTGACCATCGCCGCATGACGCGGGCGTATCTTGCACGGCGCCTGCTCGGCATTGCCGTGACGCTTGCCGCGATGTCCTGCCTCGTATTTCTGGCGACCCACGCATTGCCCGCCAACACGGCTGCCCTCATTCTGGGCCCTTATGCCACGCCGGCGACGCAAGCTGCGATGGAACACAGGCTCGGGCTCGATCAGCCGTTGCTCAGCCAATATCTTTCCTGGGCCGGGGGCCTGCTGCGCGGCGATCTCGGCCAATCCGCCGTGATGCAGCGGCCGGTGAAGCCGATCCTTGCGGCGGCGCTAGAAAACTCGGCGGTGCTTGCGGCGGCGGCAATGGTGCTCGTGACGGTGGCCGGCATTACGCTCGGCACCGTGGGGGCCGTGTGGCGCGGCCGGTGGCCGGATCACGCGGTTGCGATCTTCGCTTATTCGGGCCTTGCGGTTCCAGAGTTCTATTGGGGGCTGATCCTTATTCTGGTGTTTTGCAGCCGCCTGCATCTGTTACCGAGTTCCGGTGCCGGCAGTGCCGCGCAGGGCCTTGTTTCGGTTGCGGCGCATCTCGTGCTGCCGGTACTGACACTCGCATTTTCCTTTCTGGCGCATGTTTCGCGCATCGTGCGATCCAGCATGCTGGACGTGCTGGTGCGGCCTTTTATAATGGCCGCGCGGGGCCGCGGATTGCCGGAATATCGCGTGATTCTCCGCCACGCCTTGCCCAATGCGCTGATCCCCGCCGTGACGGTGCTGGCCCAGGATTTCGGCAACATGATCGGCGGGGTTGTTGCTGTGGAGACGATCTTTGCCTATCCCGGCATCGGGCGGCTGCTGGTTTATGCGCTGGAGCGGCTTGATCTGCCGGTGATGCAGGCATGCATTCTTGTGATCACCGCGATCTTTTGCGCAGCCAACCTTGCGGCCGATCTGATCACCGCAGCCCTCGACCCGCGCATCCGTCTGGGGGCGGCGCATGCCTGATGGATTTTCACGGCGGGGGCGCGGCCGGCCATCGGCATCGCTGATTGCGGGTGCGGCCATCGTAGGTGTGCTGCTGGCGACCGTGGCGCTGGCGCATGTTCTGGCGCCTTATCCGTTTGACCAATTCCATATCCACGACCGCTTTTCGCCGCCAAGCCTGAAATACCTTGCGGGCACCGATGAATATGGCAGGGATGTGTTCAGCCGCGTGCTCATCGGCTCGCAATTATCGATGACGCTCGGCCTTGTTTCGACGATTATTTGCATGGGGCTCGGCGTGCCGATCGGCCTGCTGTGCGGCAGTGTGCGGGGGCTGGCCGACGAGCTCGTGATGCGCTTGCTGGATCTGCTGATGGCGTTCCCGCCGATCCTTCTGGTGCTGCTGATCCTGGTGGTGACACCGCCGGGATTGCTGAAAACCTCTGTTGCAATCGGTATACTTTTTATCGCTCCGGTGGCCCGGCTGGCGCGCAGCCTTACCCTCGATCTCATGAATGCGGGGTTTACCGAGGCTGCACGGGCCCGCGGCGAATATTTGTGGTATCTGCTGCTCTGTGAATTCCTGCCCAATATGTGGCCGACGCTGCTGGTGGAAGCGAGCCTCAGGCTGGTTTTTGCTGTGCTGATGGGGGCTGTGCTCAGTTTTCTCAGTTTCGGCGTGCAGCCGCCCGCCTCCGATTGGGGCCTTATGATCAGCGGGGGGCGCGCCTTCGTGGATAATGCGCCCTGGATCGCGCTGGCGCCGGGCATCGCGATGGCGATTACTGTCATCGGCATCAGCCTGCTTGGCGACGGATTGCGCGACCGCCTGCATCCGCAATTCAGCGGTAAAGGGTGATCGCAACGCCCGCGTTACCGCCTGGCCTTCTCGGCATAGATGATCTTAGCATCGGCTACGGCGGCGGGCAGATGCGCGGGCTTGCCGTGCGCGATGTTTCGCTTCGTCTTGCGCCGGGCGGTGCACTTGGCATTGTTGGCGAATCGGGTTCCGGCAAAACCAGCGTGGCGCTGGCGATTCTGGGTTTGCTCGGGCCTGCCGCCGAGATGCGTGGGCTGATCGCATTCGAAGGCCAGGTGCTTGCCGCACCGCCTTCGAAAGCGATGGCACCACGGCAGCATCGTGCGCTGCTTGGCCGCCGTATCGGGACGGTTTTCCAGGACCCGTTTTCGGCCCTTAATCCTTCGCGCCGTGTGGGCGTACAGATTGCGGAGCCGATGCGCCATCACCTGCGTGTGGGGCGCGCGGACGCGCTTGCCCGGACGCTGCGCCTGCTTGCCGAAATGGGCTTCGATCATCCGCAAGACATTGCGCGCTGCTATCCGCATCAGCTCAGCGGCGGCATGCAGCAGCGCGCTGCGATTGCCGCGGCACTTTCCTGCCAACCCTCATTGCTGATCCTGGACGAACCGACGACGGCGCTGGACGTGACGGTGGAAGCGCAGATCCTTGCACTGCTGGCCGGCGTGCGCCGACGGCACGGCATGGCCCTGTTCGTGATCAGCCACAATCTGCGCGTGATCGAAGCCCTGTGCGACGATGTGTGCGTGATGTACGCTGGCATGATCGTAGAGAGGGGACCCGTGGCGCGGGTATTTCGCGATCCGGGCCACCCTTATACGATCGGGCTTTTGGGATCGCGGCCACGGATTTCTGCGCCGGCGCGCGCGCGGCTGCCGGCGATCCCGGGCTATGGCCAGGGTGCAGCGCGGGAGGAAACGGGCTGCGTATTTGCACGGAGATGCACGATGCGTGAGGGAGCATGCGACGGCGAGCAAGCGCCCGTGCGCGCCGTCGATCCTGATCATCTTGTGCTTTGCTGGAAACATCCGGCGCGCCCGCAGGCGGACCGGCCAGCCCTGCCGCCATCGCTGCGCGATGCAGGGCGTGTGCACGAACAATTAGTGGTAGCCGCGGGCCTCTCAAAATCCTATGGCAGGAGCGCCGCCGCGGCCGTGGACGGCGTTTCCTTTACGATTGCAGAAGGCGAAATCCTTGGCCTGGTTGGTGAAAGCGGATGCGGCAAATCGACGCTGGGGCGACTTGTTCTGGGGCTTGCGGCGGCGAATGCCGGCTCCGTTCGTTTTGCCGGAAGCGATATCGGCATGCTCAAAGACGGGGCGCTCCGCGGCTTCCGCCGCGAGGCTCAACTGATATTCCAGAACACATCCTCCGCGCTCAATCCACGGCATACGATTGGGCGCGCACTGGCGCGCCCGCTGCAACTCTTTGAGATGGTGCCACCTTCCCTGAGGAGCCAGCGCGTACGCGAATTGCTTGGGATGGTGCAGCTGCCGTCTGACTATGCCTTCCGCTATCCGCATGAACTCAGTGGCGGCGAGCGGCAGCGCGTGGCGATCGCGCGGGCGCTGGCCACGGAGCCACGGTTTATCGTGTGCGACGAGCCGGTCTCGGCGCTGGATGTTTCGGTTCAGGCGGCGATCCTGAATTTGCTTGCGGATCTGCGCGACACGCAGGGGGTGGGCTATCTTTTCATTTCGCACGACCTGGCTGCGGTGGGCCAGATCGCCGACCGGATTGCCGTGATGTATCGTGGCAAAATTTGCGAGATCGGTGAGACATTCCAGATTCTGGGTGCACCTCAAAATGCGTATACAAAAACCTTGGTTGCTTCCGGAAGGCAAGACGTTCTTTTTTGAAAGAAAGAACCAAAAAACTTTTGGTTCCTTGGGGCGTTTTGTTGCAAGGGTGCGCACCGAAAGGCGCAAAAGTCTTTTGTTTTTTAAAAAAGTAGTTCTTTCTTACGCGTATCCTTGCCGGATCAACTGCATGATATAGTCGCCGGCGATAACGGGTGGATAGCGCGATGGATGTTCGGGATCGACGCAACTCGGCAGTGCCTCGATGACGGCATCCGCATTGGCGCCCACAAAAAACGGAATCGAATAGCGCTGACGGCCAGAGGTGTTGATGACGCGGTGCAGTGCCGAGACAAACCTGTCATTGCTCCATCGCGCCATCTGATCGCCGATATTCACCACGAAGGTGCCGGCAATGCGCGGCACCGCCACCCATTCCTGGCGGCGATTGCGCACCTGCAGGCCGCCCACATCGTCCTGGCAGAGGATCGTGAAGCACTCGTGATCGGTATGCGCGCGCACGCCGATCGGGGCGCCTTCTGCGGGCAGGATCTGGCTTGGATAATGCGCGAGGCGCAGCAACGAGGTTGGCCGGTTTGTCATTGGGCCAAAATAGGTTTCGGGGAGGTCGAGGGCGAGGGCAAAGGCCCCGAACAAGCGGTGCGTCAGCAGGCGCAATGCATCGGAATAGGCGGTGAGGGATTGCCTGAAGCCTGGCATCGCCGGCCATAGATTGCCGCGTTGCCGGAAATCGCCGGCAAGAAAGACGCCGCCGATCGTGGTGTCCTCGGCAACGACGTCGAAAGCTTCATGAATGTCGCCGCGCTCGCCGTGCATCGGCACGTAACCGCAAGCATGCTCGGATAGCGACAGATGGCACGCCATTTTTTCCGCAACGGCGGCCGCAAAATAGCGATGCGAGGCTTTGAAGGCGTTCGTTACGAGATTTTCGGGAACGCGATGATTGGCCAGGTAGAAGAAGCCGACCTGCGTACAGGCATGGCGGAAGGCAGTGGCCGCCAGAGCTTTTTCCACAGGCGTGCCGGTGTGCATGGCAGCAAAGTCGATCACCGGGACATGATCGAAATCACCATCGAGCCTGACCGAGGAGAAGGCCGCCGGCGGATTTGCAATTTCTTCGAAACCGTCCATGGTATTTATTTCTTTCGATTGCTGTGCGCTGGCCGAGTGTAGGCATGATGCCTCGGTCGCGCCCAGATTTTTTTCGAAATGGTGAAACGGCGTGCAGCCTGAAGCCGCGGTTTGCGGTTGTGCCGTGTAGCGGGTTGTTTTTTGGGCGGCATCGGTATTGCATGCTTCTCCAGGGGACTATCTGCTGGCAGCGGAACGGGGGTGCGCGGATGAACTGGAACCGTCATTTACAGGGCGCTTCACCTCATGCGCGAAAATGCCTGCTGCATTTAGCAGGCCTGGCAGCCTTTGCCGCGGTGGTGTGGTGCGCCGCCGGAGAGGAGGCGGGCGCCGATGCCCCGAGCAACGCACCGGGTGCAAACGGTATCGAGCAGGTTGTTGTCACGGCCCAGAAGCGCGCCCAGCTTGCCAACAAGATTCCCGAGAGCATTTCGGTATTGTCGGGCAAGAGTTTGCAGGACAAGCACATCGTGAGCTATGCCGACATCACGCGGCAAATTCCCGGCATCTCGTTCGGCGCCGGTTCCAGCGTATCGGGCAGCATCATTGGCCCGAACACGGCCAACATCACCATTCGCGGCATCAGTTCCAGTTCCGGCTCGGCCACGGTTGCAATTTATCTCGATGACCAGTCCATCACCCAAAGCAATCTTTATGTGGGTGCCGAGCAACCGAAGTTCCTGGACATGGACCGTGTGGAAGTGCTTCGGGGGCCGCAGGGCACGTTGTTCGGCGCCAGTTCGATGGGCGGCACGATCCGGCTGATTACCAACCAGCCGAAACTCGACGTGCTGGAAGGCAACCTGAGCAGCGACCTTTCGGGGACCGAGCATGGCGGCTTCAATTTTCGCGAAACGGGGGTGGTTAATATCCCGCTTGTGCAGGACAAGCTTGCTTTGCGCATTGCCGCCGAAGATGGCGGTGATAGCGGCTATATCAATCGCTACAATTATCTGAACCCGGCGCAGTTGCTGAAGGCCGACGTGAATGACGAGCATTGGAACGAGATGCGCGGGACGTTGCGCTACCACCCCGAGGCCGATCTGGACATCACGCTTTCCGTGCTTTACCAGAACGATCATACGGGCGATACGCCGGTGTTTTATCCTCAGCTTGGGCTGTATAAGGAGGATAAGGAAGTTACCGAGCCGAGCCGGGATTATCTGTTCATCCCGAGCTTGACGATCAAGAAGGATTTCAACGATTTTTCGCTGACTGCCGTCACCGGCTATTTCCAGCGGACGTTTTCGTTCCAGAGCGACGGCACGATCTTCAACAGCGATGCCTTTGCGACCGCTATTCTCGATCCGTTGTTTCCGGCCCAGTCTGCGCAGAGCAACGCCGTTATCGGCACGTTGCCTTCGCAGGTTCATCGCACCGACCGGACCTATCAGACATCGCAGGAAATCCGGGCGAATTCGAAGGACGCCGAATTCCTAGGTCGGCCGCTGACCTGGATCGGCGGCGTGTATCTGGAATATCAGCGCCAGATACGCGACGATTTCGAGCCGATAACCGATCTGGCGCAGGCGTTTCAGGAGGTTTACGGAACGCCGATCACCCAGACGCCGGTTCTGAACCAGAATTACCCGGGTGTTTCTTACAAGAACAACCTGATTTACGGCGACAACCAGTCGCTCGATCAAATCCAGTATGCGGTTTTTGGCCAGGTGGAATACAAGCCGCTGCCGCGGCTGACTTTGGCGGCCGGTCTGCGGTATCTGTATGCCACCCAGAACTATTATCGCAACAGCGAAGGTATCTTTGCGTTCGGGAACGTGAACCCGTTCGTGCCGCCCGAGGCGAGGAGTTACAGCACGACGCCGAAATTTTCCGCGACCTACGATCTTGGGCCGGATTCGATTTTGTATACCACAATTGCGAAGGGCTTCCGGCTCGGCGGGCCGACCGGGCCCGTCAACGGCAATGTCTGCCATGGCGATCTTGAATCGGTTGGTATTTCCAATCCGCCTACCAGTTATGGCCCGGACAAATTATGGAGTTACGATGCGGGGCTAAAGCAATTGCTGCTGAACAAGCGGCTCAGCATCAATCTCGGCGTCTATTATCTGGATTGGACCAACATCCAGCAGACCATCAACTTGCCGACCTGCGGTGCTTCGATCACACAGAATTTCGGCAACGCGGCAAGCTATGGCACGGAAGTTGAGATCCGCGCTTTGGTGATGGACGGGCTTACGCTGAGTGCGGTCGGGGGTTATACCCATGCGACGATCACCAGCAGCCCGAATGCGCTGGCTGCGGCGCCCGGCCAGTATGTTCTGAATGTGCCGAAATACACGGGCACGCTGGGCTTTGACTATGTGCGCCCGCTGGGTGACAGGTTCGATGGGTTTGCCGGCATGGATTTCGATCTGATCGGGCCTTCGCATGGTGCGTTCAGTGTGACAGACCCGGCTTACGAGCAGCCGGATTATACGCTTCTCAATGGGCATGTCGGCGTAACGGAGGGCCCGTGGAAGTTCATGCTGTATGGCAAGAACCTGACCGACGACAAGAAGATTATTCAACGGCCTTCGATCAACTTTGTGGAGGAAGGGTATACGCCGAGGCCTCTGACGGTGGGGCTTTTGGCGACCAGGAGCTTTTAGGACGGACGCGGAGCCCGCCCTGCGCCGGTTGCACAATACCAGCAAGGGCGGCGAAGGAATAAAAGTCTTTTGGTTCTTTTCTTCAGAAAAGAACTGCTTATTTCCGCTCTTCCATATTACCCCGGCAAATCCTCACGATTATCGCCTTCAGCCAGCCGGCGAAGCATCCCCGTATAATTGTCCTCGCGATCTTCCTCGCTCATCATCGCTGCGGCCTCCTCCAGTCGCAAATGCTGCACATTGGGCACGAGGGCGCCGGTTTCCTGCATGGCGCGGTAGCGCGACGTGAGGGCTTGTTTCTTTGTCATTTGCGACCCTTGCGCGAGAACGAGACCGTCATAGGTGAGGTTCTCGGTGAGGGTGATCGAACGGCATTTGACCGCTTCGTTCAGCAGCTCCAGCCCTCCCTTCGTGCGCGCGATGAAACCGTTGAAGCCGATGCCATCCGTAATGGGCTTGCCGCCCGGCCATACGTCGGCGACTGATATATCGGCGAGATCGCCGAGCGCATCGGGGCAGATTTTGCAACGGAACTGCAGTTGCCAGCGTTTTTCATCTGACCACATCTCGTTATAGCTGAATCGGTGTTCACGCCCGTCGCGGGTTTTCATCACCATGTCGCCGGGGCAACCGTCACCCCGGTAGCGCAGATGCGTGATTTGATCTTCGTCTACGCCGATGCGGCGTGCGTAATCGAGCGTTTTGCCGAATTCGGAAACGCCGCCGCAGTAGAAATTCAGCGTATAGCGCAACAATTGGTCGACGCGCGGATCGGTGCGCGCGTAGTTGCGGATGGCGGTAATGTCGCAGGCTTTGCCGATGAACGCGAAAGGGCGGCCCATCGCCAGTATGTTCTGGAAATCGGTTAGGGGTGCTGCGGGGCCGTAGCGCGATCCGGAGCCTTGCAGAACTTGGAGTTTGTCGAAACTGAGATGCCTGACGGAGCGCAACGGCCGATCGGGGGAGGCGGCGACGTGCAGGATGAAATCGACGTGTTTGTGTTCGAGAAGGTGAATGGCCAAGGCTGAGAGTGCACCGCCGGAGGAGGCGTGAAAGCGCACATCCGGATCCGTTGCATGGCCGATAGCCATGAAACGCGTGGGGCCCCATATCGGATCGATTTCCACGGGGAATTCGCCGTGTGCGGGGACGTAGCCATTCACGTTCAATCCGGGGCAGACGGCATTGATCATGCGCAGCGCGGGTTCATCGAGCGGTGCGAGGACTACCGGCCGCTCGCCGCCTTCGCCCGACATGGCCATGCGGATGCGTTCAGGTCCGGCGAGGCTTTGGCATAGACCGCAACCGATGCAAAGACCTTCCTGGACGATGGTTTCTACGGACTGGACTTCGGAAATCGACTGCATGGTAGTTATGTTGGGTCTAGGGGAAGGGAAGGCAAGGCACTTCTTTTTTGAAAAAAAGAAGAAAAAAACTGTTGGTTTCTTGTGCGGCGGGCCTTTGGCGGGGTGTATCTTGCGATTAAAAATGCTTGGTGATTTGAAGGCCGGCTGTTAGAGGGCGGAGGGTGTAGGCCTCGGTGACCGAGTTTATGATGGGCTGCTGAAGGATGATCTTGCTGTCGGTCAGGTTTTTTGCGTAGAGCGAGCATTGCCAGGTTCCGGCGTTGAAACCGACGCTCATGTTCAGAACGCCGTAGGCGGGATTGCGGTAATTCGAGACAAAGGTCTGGAAACTGCCGTTGGAGGGGCCGACCCAGCCATAATCGCCGCGGACGAAACCCTCGACGCGATCGTTGATGGGGAAATAGTAGTCGGTGATGGCGGTTGCACTCCATTCAGGCGTGAACAGCACGTTTTCGCCGACTTGCGCGGTGGCGGCCTTCGTGGTGCTGGTGATGGTGGCGTGTTCCACGCCGGCATTGATGCCGATGGCGAGGCCGGGGGCTGCCGGCGGCTTATAGCGGGCTTCGAGCTCGCCGCCATAGGCGACGGCGTTGCCGACATTGGCGTTGAAAGCGCCGCCGCAGATCGGGATGGTTATGGTCTGCTGGATCTGCGTCCAATCGATGTAGTACCCATCGGCATTGATCGAGAGCGTTTTATCGAACAGCAAGGCCTTTGTGCCGGCCTCGTAACTCCAGAGATGGTCGGGGCCGTAGGTGGTGGGGGCACTCTGGTCGCCGATTTCGGCGAGGCCCTGGACGCAGGAGACGTTGGTGTTCGGGGTGGTGGCGCCGCCGAGCCGGAAGCCGCGGGCAACGACGGCGTAGAGGGTTGAATCGTCGGCGACATCGTAGGTGAGGCTGAATTTCGGCGTCGATGCCTGGAAATGGGCGGCCTGGGTATAGGGTGTGCCCGCGGTGCCGCCGCCGCCGATATCGAAGAAGCCGGCGCCGACTTCGGAAAATGTTTCGTGCGCCCACACATAGCGCTCGCCGGCGCTGAAATGCAGCGTCGGAAGGATATCGAAATCGATCTGGCCGAAGCCTGCTACCTGCTGCACTTCGTTGTGATCGTAGATGTGCCAGACCGCGTCGTTGTTCCACAGGCCGGGGTTGCCGGGCTCGCCCAGGATCGAATCGTTGATGTTGAAACCGTAGATGTTCTGGAAGTCGGCGCTGAAGCCGGGGGCAGTTTCGTAATCGTTATGCGTCCATTTCTGGTCGGAATAGAACGCGCCGACCACCCAGCGCAGGCGGCCGGGATTGGAGGCGAGACGCAATTCCTGCGTGAGCGTATGGAACCGGTCGTTGAACAGCACGGGGGATGCGACATTGGCAAGTATGCTGTTGTTCTGGGCGATGTGGTTGGAATAAGGGGCGACGCCCGCGGTATCGAGGAAGAAATCGGCGATGGCGGCACTGTTGAAATACGTGCCATCGGCCTGCCGATCGGTATCGCGCGTGTAATAGGCGGTGACGGAGGTTGCCTCGGCGAAGCCGAGATTTTTCTTCATCGTGACGCTGGGGATATAGAGTGTGTCGTCGATCCATTCGCGTACGAACTTGTCGGCGTTGTAGGTGCCGAGCGATTCGATGAAGGTGGGCGCATCGCCATCGTGCTCGTTCTGGAAGAAGAAAGCCGGTGTTATCACGAAATCGGGGTCGATCTGCATTTTGAGCGTGGCGCGGAAAACGCCGCCGCGCTCGTAGTTGGTGCCGTTCTTTTCGGGGGCGAGGGTAATGGGATTGAAGGTATCTATATAGCCGCTTATATAGTTGAAATCGGCTGCAACGCGCAGGGCCACCTTGCCCGGCACGATGGGCATGTTGACCGCCCCCTGTTCCTCGGTATTCGGGCCGCCATGCACAGTGCCGGAGACGTCCGT
>Ga0116226_10002161_pt1 | contig 16984 bp, 14 predicted proteins | sample S1TSphfallax_FD_89692 | JGI IMG/M metagenome (GOLD analysis project Ga0116226, IMG submission 89692) | Host-associated microbial communities from peat moss isolated from Minnesota, USA - S1T2_Fa - Sphagnum fallax MG | ecosystem: Host-associated > Plants > Peat moss > Unclassified | place: USA... | reverse complement strand
CTGATTTGCACAAATTGTCTGGCTTGGGAAATGGTATTATTATTTCCTAGGGTAAATGTTAAGATTTTCCAAACCAGTCCGTTGATGTCGAATTAAGCGCAAACACCCATGGCATATCATGTCGAGCTCCAGATCGCTGCAAAAACCGATACCGGTTTGGTACGCGCGCACAATGAGGACTCGATTGCGTTAAGCCCAGAGTGCGGCTTGGCGATCCTTGCAGACGGCATGGGTGGCTATAACGCCGGTGAGGTCGCCAGCTCGATTGCCACTTCGACCTTGAAGGAGGCGGTGGAGCAGCAAATCCAGTCGCATGGCTGGAATGCGCGTGCCAACCTCAGCAAATACATCCAACACCTGCTGGTCGGCTCGGTTGAGCGTGCCAATACTGCCATTCTCGATGCTGCCCGCGCCGAGCCGCAGTTCTCCGGCATGGGTACCACAGTGGTTGCGGCCTTCTTTCATCACGATAAAATGACCGTCGCCCACGTCGGCGACTCGCGCCTATACCGCTTGCGACGCGGCGTATTGACCTTGATGACGCGCGACCATTCCCTGCTGCAGGAACAGATTGACGCTGGCATGATCGACGCCGAACTGGCCCGTTTTTCGCCAAATCGCAACCTGATCACGCGTGCCGTGGGAGTTGACTACACCATCAACGTCGAAATCCACGATCATCAGACCCAGGTTGGCGATACCTATCTACTCTGCTCGGATGGCTTGTCAGACATGCTGTCGATGCAGGAAATTGCCGAAATTCTCAATACGACCATCTCGGACCTGGAGCTTACCTGCGACGCGCTGGTGGCGCGAGCCAACAGGAATGGTGGTCGCGATAATACTTCCGTCATCCTAGTTACAGTACAATCCAGTGAAATGAGCACGGCCAAGCTACCGAAACGAGCGCTGAATTGGATCAGCGACAAAACCAAGGTACCATGGCGACGAGACAAGCTGGCAAAGTAGTTAGGGAAATACATGGCGAAGATCATTCTTACTGTGGACGGTGCGGTGTTGAAAGAGGTGCCACTCACCAAGGAGCGCAGCACCATAGGCCGTCGCGCCAACAATGACCTGGTCATCGACCATGTTGCCATCAGCGGCCAACATGCGGTCATTGTCGCCATGAACAATGACTATTTCCTTGAAGATCTGAATAGTACCAATGGCACCCAGGTGAATGGGCAGCCAGTGAAAAAGCATTTCCTGCGCGATAACGACGTGATCAACCTTGCTCCGTACAAGGTGCGCTTTATCGCCGATGATGCCAATACACCCAAGCGCGAGCCGGGCAAGCTGATCGAACGGGCTGTCGGTACGGTGAAAGACAGTGATCCTGCTTCGGCCAAACAAGTCGCCTGCATTCGCGTGCTTTCCGGCGCCAGCGCGGGCAAGGAAATCACCTTATCCAAACCGCTGACTACGGTCGGTCGTCCTGGCGTGCAGGTTGCCGTCATTACGCACCGCAAACACGGTTACTTCCTTACCCACGTCGAGGGCAATAATTTCCCTGTCGTCAATGGCGAGTCGATTGGCTCCAATGCACGCCTGTTGAAGTTCGACGACATCATCGATTTGTCGGGAACGCAGATGTTGTTCAAAAAGCGCGATTAGTTCAGTCAAGTACAGTACAACCCGGATTTCGAGGTGCCGGGGGTATCCTATGCTGGTAGAATGTGGCCGCTTCCATGGTGAGGCGCGAGCAATTTTTCTGACAAAGGATGGCAACAACATGTTTCATTATGCTTTGGCGCTAGTCTGTGTCGTGGGAATTGCTTGTGGACAGATCCTGTTCAAGTTGAGCGCACACGCGCTATCTGAATCGGGCATGTCGATAAAAACATTCGGCTTTTTCTTCGCTGCCATGTGCCTGTACGGAGTAACGTCAATCGCCTGGGTTGTGGTTTTGCGCAAACTGGAACTGGGGAAGGTTTACCCACTCATGGCCCTGGCTTTTGTCTTCGTGCCACTGGCCAGCTATTTCGCACTCGGTGAGCGATTTGCACCCCAATATTTCGTTGGCGTTGCATTGATCATTGCCGGTATTTGCGTTGCAGTGAGGGCATAGTCCTTGAAGATTTTTCATTCCATGCTGATGAGTGCATGCGATCCGTTTGCTGCATTTGAGCGCCGACATGTGTTTGTACAGGTTCCTGAGGCTGGCCAATGATTACCTGCTATATCGGAACGCGTGCGCAATTGATCAAGATGGCTCCAGTCATGCTGGAGATGGAGCGACGCAACGTTCCGTTCAACCTGATCTTCACCGGTCAGCATCGCGAGACCATGCAGCAGTTGATGAACGACTTCGGTGTCGTCACACAACCTGACTATCTCTATGACGGTGCCGAGATAACCGGCATTGCGCAGATGGCGAAATGGTTTTTGCGCTGCGCTTATCGTGCCATACGCTCTCCAGATCGTTTCATGCCGCGGACGAAGCACAGCCGCAACGTGGTGCTGGTGCATGGTGATACGTTTTCGACCTTGCTTGGTGCAGTGGTTGGCAGATTTTTAAAGGTTGATGTTGCCCACGTTGAAGCGGGACTGCGTTCTTACAATATCTTCCATCCTTTCCCGGAAGAGCTGACACGGATTATCGTATTCCGTCTGTCCAAGCTGTCCTTCTGCCCTGGTGACTGGGCTTTTGGCAACATGAAAGGCTACAGAAGCACAGCGGTCAATACGCAGACCAATACCCTGCGCGACGCCTTGGCGAGCATGTTGAAGTTCGAGCGCAAGATGCCGCTCCCTTTCGACAGGGATTTCGGTATTGCCTCGATTCACCGCTTTGAAAACATTTTCAATCGCGAACGTCTATTGCAAATCATGACCCTGCTTGAGCAGGCTGCGAGCCGTTTTCCGCTTGCGTTTGTGCTGCATCCTGCCACCCGCAAGAAGCTGACGCAATTCGGCATCATGTCGCGACTGGAGCAGAACCCGTCGATACGCTTGCTGCCCCGGATGGGTTATGCGGACTTCGTACATCTGATGCGTCATTCGCGTTTTGTTATTACCGATGGCGGCGGGAATCAGGAAGAATTGTCCTACATGAAAATCCCGACACTATTGATGCGCAAAGCGACCGAGAGACAAGAGGGGCTTGGGGAGACAGCGACGCTTTGTAATTACGACGCGGCTGTGTTGAATCAATTCCTCGAAGGCATTTCAGCCAAACCAGGAGCGGATGCATCCCTGTCGGATTCCCGGGCGAGCGCTTCTGCGCAGATTGTGGATCATCTTGCTCCTTATTGGCGAGGGGGGAGCGATGCCAACAACTAATGTTGACATTGTTATTCCATGCTTTCGCGTCAGCAAGCAGGTGATCCCGGTCATACAGGAAGCCTTGTCGCTGGCGTTTGTGCGTCAGATTATTGTTGTGGATGATGCGTGTCCCGAGGATAGTGGCAAGATAGTCGCCCAGGCTTTTTCCGGGGAATCACGCGTGACGGTCTTGACTCATACAAGTAATCAAGGTGTGGGTGGGGCGGTTCTCAGTGGTTATCGCCATGCATTCGGAAAAAATGCGGATATCGCTGTAAAAGTTGACGGTGATGGGCAAATGTCGCCACGGTTGATTGCGTCCTTGATCAAGCCGATTTTGGTCAAGCAGGCCGACTATACAAAGGGAAATCGGTTCTTTGATCCCAGGAGTCTGGCGGTCATGCCGAAGATTCGGCTTTTTGGAAATGCGGTTCTGTCTCTCGTCAATAAGTTCAGCTCCGGCTATTGGTCTGTCATTGATCCCACCAATGGATTTACGGCAATCAGCGCAGTAGCGTATCGCCAGCTTAATGTGGATATATTGAATCGTCGATATTTTTTTGAAAGCGATATGCTTTTCCAATTGGGGATAGTCAATGCAGTGGTGAAAGACGTTCCAATGCGCGCTGTCTATGGCGATGAACCGAGCAGCCTGAATATATCGCGGTTGGTGCTGGAATTCCCGCCTAAATATCTGAGCCGTTTTTTTAAACGTATTGGATTCAAGTATTTCATACGTGAATTCAATATTGCATCACTTGAGATTATCTGCGGTATCCCTGCCTTAAGTGCGGGTTTGGCCTTCGGTATTTATGAATGGATACGGCATAAGCAGATGGGGGAGTTCACGCCACCAGGGCAAACCATGATTGTGGGGTTGTTGATATTGATGGGCTTTCAATTAATATTGTCTGCACTCAATTACGACATCACGCATGAGCCACAATTTCCTTTGGTTGTGCAGGAAGTAGATGCATTGGATAGCTTGCATCCAAGGCAGTAACGAGCAACAGGAAAGTACAGGCCAGTGCCTGCATATTCAGGTTGAATTTCGATGCTTATGAATCGCCTAAAGTGCCATGTATCAAATCAAACCACTTGAATTTTCCGAGCGATCATTGCAAGAATATGTTGCTCTGTTTTCGGTTTGTTTTCCGAAAGCGAAGAAGTACGACATCCAATATTTGCGTTGGTTGTACTGCGAGAATCCATGGGGATATGCATCGGGCTTTGATATGTGGGACGGTAACAAGCTGGCCGCGCACTATGCTTGCATCCCATTCCAAACCTTAGTGGGAGGGAGTGTTGTCAACACCCTGCTATCGCTCAACACGGCGACGCATCCTGCATACCAGGGCAAGGGATTTTTTACCAAATTGGCCGAACAGACATTTCAAACGGCGATGACGCAGGGCTACGATTGCGTCTTCGGCGTTGCGAACGCCAACAGCACGCCAGGCTTCATACGCAAATTGGGCTTTCAATTGGTGGAACCGCTGCGCGCCATGGTGGGTGTTGGAAGAAATCACACTGTTGCGATGCCCTCGCAAGCAAACCTTCAGTTCTTGACCAATTGGACGTCTGCCGCCTTGAAATGGCGATGCAACAATCCTGCAAACCCGGTTTCCCACAGCGGTAGCACTGACATTGTCCAATTTCATGCGAATTGTATGGGAAAGCTTCTTTGCGCCTATGCTGAGTTGCCACTGCATGTTATCGATTCGCCACTGGCTGCTGCAGAGCGTAATCCATCGATATTGCGTCTTTATCTCGGTCTGTTCCCGACGGGGCTTTCGGGTAATCGATATTATGCAAATATCCCTATGCGCCTTCGTCCTTCGCCGCTGAATTTTATCTATCGTTCTTTATCTGGTCGTATTCCACGATTGAATGAGGGGGAAATCAGTTTGTCTTTTCTTGATTTCGACGCCTATTAAGCCATGACTCAGTTACCATCGGCTGCGATTTTCTTGTTTCCGCATCAGGACGATGAATTTGGTGTGTTTGAAGCGATCTCTTCAGAAATTCGAGCTGGGCGCATTGTCTATTGTGCTTATTTGACCGACGGTAATGCCTACGGTACGCCAACAGCGACGCGCAATCGTGAATCGCTACGTGTCCTGGATAGATTGGGCGTAGATGCCGGGCGCGTCTTTTTTGTCGGTGAATCGTTGGCTATATCGGATGGGAAATTGGCGGATAGGCTTGATGTCGCAGCGGCATGGATTAATGATTGGCTCAGTGCGATAGAAAATGTCGAGCTTATTTATGTGCCTGCATGGGAAGGCGGACATCCTGATCACGATGCCTTGCATGCAATAGTGGTTGAATTGGCGGCAAGGAATCGGTTTCTTGACCGCTTGCGGCAGTTCTCACTATATACAGGATATCGTTGCGAGGGCGCCTGGTTCAGGGTATTAACACCGCTGCCAGACAATGGCAGCGTTGAAGTGCGCAAGATTTCCTGGCGTGATCGAGCGAGATTCCTGTTTTATTGCATGAGCTATATGTCGCAATGGAGGAGTTGGCTGGGGTTGTTACCGTTTGTGGCACTGTACTATCTGCGTTTCGGTAAGCAATCGATTCAGCGTGTATCGGTAGAGCGCGTTCAATTTCGCCCCCACGACGGAACTGTCTATTATGAACGCAGGAAATTTTATACCTGGGAAAAAATGAGCGAGAATTTGTCCCGCTGGCGGAATGGCAGATAGCTGTGCAATTTCCGCGACCTGACTCCTTGTAGATTCAGAGCCTGATTGCGGAGTGAAATTAATTATTCTGAATAGATTGTAAACATGCACGATTTGAGAACTTACACAGCGCGGCAAATCAATATTTTGGGTGTCCGATGCCTTTTGTCCGAATTTATTGTTTTCGCGAGCTTCCTGCTTTGCATGGTTCTCGTCTATGGCGCATTGACATGGACAGGCGGGCTCAATGAATTTGGCGGAGACAGTGCTGCCTATCTGCTGATATCCCGCGTGTATTCACCCTATCATGCAGCCTCTGCGGCAACGACGGCATTCAAGTCGCAAATCATCTCGCCGCCATTGTTTCCCTTTTTACTGGCATTGATCGATGGCGGTTATCACTTCCTGCTGGCTCACCTTTTAGTCGGTGCTTTTGCCTGCGCAGCTGCTGTCACACTTTTCTTTTGGTTGCGCAAGGAAGGCATTCCTCTTGTGCAAAGCGCCGTGATCGCCATGATGTGGGCCTGCGCTCCTGCAAATCTGATGCAAGTGTTCAACATCTGGACGGAGTATCCCTATATATTTTGCAGCCTCGTCGTGATATTGGCGATGTCAACTGTGGGGCAGTCTGATACGCAAAAGAAATGGATTCTCGCTGCTGTATTTGTCGCATGTGCCTGTTTGATCCGAGTTGCTGCGCTCCCGCTCCTATGCGCTTTTCTACTCTTCCTCGCAATCAAACGACCGCGTAAGGCCATTGTTTTTGCGGCGATTGCGCTGGTACCGTTTGCGCTTTGGGCTGCATATAGCGGTCACTCGGAACAGGGTGGCGGTTCCTACGTCAAGCAAATTTCGGACATGTATGGTACCAACCTGCTTGATCGATTAGGTCATCAAATTGCAGCGGAGTACGACGCGATCAAAAATCAATGGGAAATTGCGTGGCTGGGACCTTTTGCGTCTGAGATGCCGAAACAATTTGTGTGGGGATTTTGGTGGCTCTGTATCGCAGGCTGGATTTGGCGATTGAGCCGGCTTCGATTTGATGCGCTCTATCTGGGTTTGTACCTGTTACAACTGTTCGCCTGGGCGCATCCCGAGGAAGCCTCCCGATATGCGTTGGTGATATATCCGGTGCTCACGGCCAGCGGTTTTTTATTGTTGTATTTCGTGGCCAGCAAGCTCAGACAGGCTGTTCTTGCCACATATCTCCCTGTGATTGTGGTCGCGATGTTGATAATAGTCATGGCACCGAATTTGATATTCGTAGCGAATCACTTTGTTGAAAGTGATACTGACGATGCTTTGTTTGCGAGACATGCTGAATACTGGTACACGAAAAACCAGCCTTACGCGCTGAGCATTGCGCAGTTCCAACGGAAATTGCTGGAGCATCTCAATGACGTATCAAAGTATGTTCCGGCCGATGCATGTGTGTTTGCGATAAAGCCAACAATTGTTTCTTTGTATGTTGATCGTCCTAGTTTCGGCCCTCCGCCGTCGGCAAGTGACGCTTCAAGTTTTGATAGTGAGATTCGGCGCTGCCATTTCGCTTATGTATTGGCATTCCGTAGTCCCTCTTACAGCGAGGAGTTTTATCCATTGAATAGGCTGGGCGAAAAAGCAAAAGTCATTTCGACTTTTTCTTATGATCGCAATCGCTTGGGTGGTGCCTTAATCGAAATTCGATAGAGAAGTCTGTTTTGCAATGAAAAATCGATGCGCAAATATTCATAATGCTTGAGCTCATTAAAGCAGTCCTCAAGACTGGTAGCGCCTCCATCGCGAACCTGTTGATTTCCACAGTCACGGTCAAGATCATTGCGCTGGTGACTGGGCCTACCGGCGTTGGTGTTTGGTCGCTGCTCAGACAGTGCCAGCAATCGGCGGTGACCATCGGAACCAGCAATGGCAATGCGTCGTTCGTGCGAGGTATCAACCAGCTGGAGGGGAAAGCGCGGTCGCAATTTATTCGGACTGTGGCAACCACCTACCTGTGCATGGGTGGCGTCGTGGTGGTGGGAATGCTGGCGCTGTCCGACAAGCTGGCATTGTGGATAGGCTCGCTCCACAGAGAAGTGATTCTGCTGTTGACCCTGCCGGTTGCGGTAGGGATACTGAGGGAATATCTCTTTAGCCTGATCAACGGCATGCGTGCCATTGGCCGCATGGCGGTACTACAGATTGTTGGACCGCTATCGGCCTTGGTCATTGCCTACCCTGCGGCATTGCTTGTCGCGAAAAATAATTATTCCGGCTTTATCCTGATGATGCTGGCAGTCGCCTTGGTGACGTCTGCAGTGGCTATCATTTTTATTCGCCGCGCCGATTGGGGCATCGAATTTCAGATAGCTCCCTTTTGGACTGCTGAGAGCTTTTATCGTTTCGCGCGCCTTGCTGGGGTCATGGCGATTACCGGGATCTTCGCCATGCTGGCATTGTTCGCGTGTCGCGTATTGATCGCGCGCTATCGCGGTATCGATGAGGCAGGATATTTCGATGTGGCATGGAGCCTTGGGTTGACCTATGTAGCATTGATCTTGAACGCTATTGGTTCGTATTACCTGCCAAGGCTATCGGCAATGTCGGACCATGAACAGGCGGAGTTGGTGCAGCATGTCGCCAAGTTGACTGTTATCGGCATGACGCCTTTGGTGGTGCTGATGATTCTCATCAAGTCGTGGGTGGTGACGATGTTTTTCTCGTCGGAGTTCCTGCCTGCGTTGCAGTTGTTTCAGTATGTGCTGATCGCGGATTATTTCAAGATGAGCGCGTGGGTGTTTTCCATCGTGGTCATTGCGCGTGGGCTCGATAAGCCTCTGCTGATCGGGAACTTGATGTGGGACGCTTGCTTGTTGCTGGGTGTTTGGGCCGTGATGCGTTTTGACTTGCCGATTGGCTCGGTTGGACAAGTCTTGATTGCGCTGCACGTGTTTGGACTGATCAGTTATTACCGCCTGGTGCAAAAGACCTTGAACATCCACCTTTCTCGTCGTATCTGGCTGGCTTGGTTTGCTGGCCTGTTGTGCGTGCTTGGTGCATCGACCTTGATGTGGAATGCTACAACCGTCAACTTGTCATCATGCTGGTTGCTGATCGTTGCAGGGTTGGTTCCCTTGGTCGGTATGGAGAAGGGCGAGCTGGCGACGATCCTGAAATCGACCGCGCGCATCGTAAAACGATGATCGCGGTCTTTCGCTGCGAATCTCAGTCTTCGCTATCCTTGTAGTTCAGCGATGTGATTTGTTCGGAAACCAGCCCCATCAAAAAGACGAGGATCGATGTGATGAACAGCAGTGCCGACATATTGGTAAATCGATGTGCTGTCAGGAAGGTGTACAGATAGTAGGCGACACCAGTTCCGAAGAAGCCGAGGCTGATTGGCAAAAATATCTTGAGCGGCGAATACAGGGTGCCAATCTTGAAGATGATCAACAGGAAGCGGGTGCCATCGCGGAATAATCGTATGTGGCTTTTTCCGATGCGTGGTGGCGCTTCGATAGGCACATAGGCAACACCAAAGCCCGCGCGAAAGAAGCTCATCGTGATCGTCGTTGGATAGGAAAAACCATTGGGTAGCAGGTAGCTGAACTTGCGGAATTTATTGGCCCGTACACAACGAAAGCCTGACGTCAGGTCTGAAATCGTTTGTTCTACCATCCAGCTCGCCAGACGATTATATAAACCGTTTGCCGCCGCACGATGCGCACCCGCTTGCGACTTGCGTGAACGCGCGCCAACCACCATCTGGTATTTGTTGGATAGTTTGTCCAATAAGCGCGGAATGTCTTCTGGCTTATGCTGCCCGTCGGCATCCATGAAAACCAGGATGTCTCCGGTTGCGGTACGTGCGCCGGTCTTTACTGCAGCACCATTCCCGATGCTGTAGGGGTGGGATACGACTTTTACCTGATTGGCTTCGCATAGCGTTACCGTATCATCGGTCGAACCATCATCGACGACGATGATTTCTGCGTCAGGCATGGTCGCCTTGAGTTTGGGCAACAGCATAGCAAGTGCTGCACCTTCGTTTTTTGCTGGGAGTATGACCGAGATGCGTTCCACGTCGCGTTGTCCTTTATTTCTTGAGATCGGCTTCATCGTCAGTCAGGCGCTTTTCCGCCCCTGCGATTTGCGAACTATATGCGTGTAGCGTATCGATTTTCTTCAGGTTTGCCAACTCGGTTCTGGCCTCGCCAAAGTGTCCCAATACAATCAGCACTTTAGCCAGGGTCAATCGGTATTGCGGCTCATTTGGGTTTAGTTCGATTGTTTGATGCATGGTATCAATCGCCGCTGGGTAATCCTTGGATATATCGATCTGATAGAGGCTCAATGCAGCAAGTACGAGTGCGCGCTTGCCGCCAGCGACGCTCGGATTGGCAAGTGCTGCCTGCAACAGGCCCTGTAGTTCATCCTTCTGGAAGTGGCAAACTTCCTTGAATTGACACATGACCAGGGATGACAAGGCATTGCCGATGTCGTTATCCAGATACGCAGTTTGCAGTCTGTTTTGCAATTCAGGTATCCATTTGGGATCGACTGGTTTCTTACGTTCCGCACTGAGAAGGAGCTCTGAAACCAAGCCTATCGTATAGTTGCGGTCGGCTGCTGTTGCCCTTCCAAAATAGTCCTGCGCATAGGCGTAGTTGACGTCATTGAATGCCTGATCGGGTGTCACAATTTTCGCAAACTCTCTGGCCATGTTGCCGTTGTCACGTGCGGAATTTGGGTGATGCTCGACCTCGTCTTTGGCTTGTTCAAAGGAGCTCGACCATGCGTTGGCACGCGTATGTGTATCGTAAGCAAGAATGGCGATGAATAGCACGGCGGCAATCTGGCGCAGACGCAAATTTGACGTGTAACGCAACGGGTACATCAGGTAAAACAGCGCGGCAAACAGTATTCCAAACATCGGCAGATAGTTGCGATGTTCAAAGGTGATTTCCAGCGGAAAAATAGTTGATTCCAGCGCGTGTCCAGCGAGAAAAAAGCCGATGCCGAAGGTGAGTATGGGAAGTCTGTTTCGCACCAGCCATGCTGTGGCGAGCAATCCGCTTATGCCCAAAATGGCAGGCAGAGTGGTGATGGGACTGATAAAGTCGCGGGAGATTGCAATGTCGTCATGAAACAGCCCAAACTGTTTCAGATTGGGTATCAGGATTTCGGAGAGATAAAACCAGATGATGCGTGGCTCCGTCATCAGACGCTCTTGCAGCGTAAAGCTTCTGCCTACGTAAGACAATGGCAGCCATGATGGATGCGTGACGAGATAGGCAAGCAAGCCCAATGCTGGTAAGCCTACAGCAGCCACAAAAAACAAATACAGCAAGCGTTTCGAAGTTGTTCCTACAGTTTGAAAGTGGAAAAAACTTACTTCAATGACCAGCATCAACAACGGCATCAGCGCACCAGTCTCTTTCGATAAGGTGGCGAGCGGCGTACATAGCAAGATGCTGATCAGAATCCGTCCGATACCGCCTCTGCCTTCAATCTGACGATTTCTGCCACTGACATAAAAAAACAAGCCCCAGAAACAAAACAATGCGGAAAGACTGGTCATGCGTTGCACGACATATAGAACGCTGGTCAAACCAAGCGGATGAAGCAGCCAGGCGGTAGAAGTCGCGAGGCTGATAAAAAATATGTGTGATTCTGGTAAGCCTTGCTCATATCTGCTGCGATAAGCGTTCAGCAGCGCACCACTGAGAAAAAAAACCGCGAATCCGTTGATCAAATGAATGAGCAAATTGGTCAGCTTGAAGTCGTAGGCTGAAAATCCTGTGAAATAAGCATTCAGCGCGAAGCTGAGCATGCTGATTGGACGGAGCAATGGTCCGCTGGTGCTGGAGAAGGCTGCGTGGACTAATGTATCGAACTGTAGATTTTGAATGCCAATGGCATTGTTTTCCAGAATATTAGGGGCGTCATCGAAAATAAAAGACCCCAGCAAGCCTTGCTGATAAATCAAATAAGTAGCTACTACGACAAGTAGCATCAGCGCAGCGGCAGCTGTCTTGGAGATCAAATGACTTTTTCTGTAAATCATAAAACGGACTGACGTCTCAATGCGTCTAATTAAGCATATGGAAAAATGAGGGTAATGCTTCCCTATTTTTACTTCCCTATGCTAAATCTTGGAGGGGAATAAATGTTTGGGCAACAAAAAAGGGGCAGAGCCCCTTTTTTGTCGGATACAACAGCTGTATTAGCTCTTTGGCAGATACTTTGCTGGGATAGTACCAGTGATAGTCCAAGTCAAGCCGGACGATGTGCAGTTACCTGTGTACAGAACGTTTTGACCGGAAGCAACCGAGCTACCGATGTTGTTGTAAGCGATCAGCACAGTTGGGGCTGTAGGGCTAGTGGCGCCCGTAGTAACCGACACAGTGTATTTGCCGGAAATACTTGCAGCTGCTGGCAGGCCCAGCGAGTTACCGGCTGAACCGTTGCCATAGTTAGTGGAAGCAGGTTGTTGGGAGCTGCAAGCAGTACCCAATGCTGTCAAGGATGGGCTTGCCAAGCTTGGGCCTTCAGAAACCTTAGCGCGGACGGTGTAGTCTTGGTATGCAGGGATTGCAACTGCGGCCAGAATACCGATAATTGCAACTACGATCATCAATTCGATGAGTGTGAAACCTTGTTGCATGGATTTGCGGAACGAATTGTTCATTTCAAACTCCTAATAAAGATCAAAAAAACGGAATACTACAGAGGTGCGGCACAGGACATTCAGCAAAGAGCGTGCCAGCAGCGACCAAAATTGAGAAATGTTGAATTTCGGGACTTCCTGCACCTAACATTTGCGAAAATCACAAGGATGGCACTTGCTTTTTGGAACTTTTTTTGACAAAAATGGTCACATGCTGACATTTATGGTCTTGATGAGGGCGTGTGATCAAAATTTGTCATGTTCATTTCGTTGCTCTCTGCCAATCTCCTGATTTGCCACCACGCTTTTCCATGAGATGGATGTCAGTCATTGACATGCCACGATCGACTGATTTGCACATATCGTAAATTGTCAATAGTGCAATTTGAACGGCAGTCAACGCTTCCATTTCGACGCCAGTCTTCCCCACTGTTTCTGCTTCCACAATGCATTGGATGCATGATTGTTCATGATTAAGATGAAATTCAACGCCGACATGCGTCAAGGCCAAGGGGTGGCAAAGTGGAATCAAGTCCGAGGTCCGTTTGGCTGCCATCAATGCGGCGATACGGGCGATACCCAAGACATCCCCTTTTTTTGCGTTGCCGGATGCAACCAGGGCCAGTGTTGCCGGTAGCATGCGTATCGTTCCAGCAGCAATGGCAACGCGCCTGGTCTCCTGTTTGGCGCCGATATCTACCATATGTGCTTGGCCGGATGCGTCAAAATGGGTGAGAGGGGAAGCCTCTTTGCGCGTGTCTTGGTCAGAATTTTCCATGGATATGCGTACAAGTCTGGTGAACGTTCGGATGGCGAAGGTATCATATCACCCTGAATGTGATGCGCCGGGACGGCGTCGAATAAGGCAATTTTCAGTATAGATAGAGAAATATGAAGCGACGTTTTCTGGTAAGTGGATTGATCGCGTGGCATTGCGCCATGCCGTTTTTTGCATGGGCGGCCAATGGTTCAACGGAATTGCCGACGCTCGGCGACAGCGAACGGCAAGAACTATCTCCACTGATGGAGCGCAAGGTCGGTGAAGAAATCATGCACGCGATTCGTCGCGACCCGGACTATATCGATGATGCGCCTTTACTCGAATACCTGAACCAGCTTGGCAATAATCTGGTCGAAGCCAGACCGGATGTGCGCGGCGAGGCAAACTATGATTTTTCCTTTTTCTGCGTACGCGACCAGACCCTGAATGCATTCGCGTTACCGGGCGGTTTCATCGCTGTGCATTCGGCCTTGGTATTGACAGCACAAAGCGAATCGGAACTGGCTGGTGTCATGGGCCATGAAGTCGGCCATATTGCGCAACGCCACATTGCGCGCATGTTGGGACAGGAAAAGCAGGACATGATCATCCCGCTGGCGGGCATGGTGTTGGCGATGCTGGCGGCGTCGCGCTCCAGCTCCGATGCGGCAGAAGCACTGGCCATCGGTAGCGAAGGCGTAGCGGCCCAGCGTCAATTGAATTTCAGCCGCGATGCTGAGCGCGAAGCAGATCGTGTCGGCCTGCAAATCATGTCGGCAGCCGGATACGATACGTCGGGCATGGTTTCCTTCTTCGGGCGCATGCAAAAGGCAACGCGTATGTATACAGAGGTCCCTGCATTCCTGCAGAACCACCCCATGACGACGGAACGTATCGCCGATATGCAGGCGCGCATCCGCAGCCTGCCTGTGCATCACCATCTCGACAGCATCGACTTCCAATTGATACGTGCACGCCTGCGCTTGCTGCAAGATGGCAGTACGCAAGGCATGCATGATGCTGCGGCATTTTTCAACGATCAAATCGAACAGAATCCACGCACACAAACAGCCGCCTCCAAATATGGATTGGCATTCATCGCACTGAAACAATCGGAATACGATAAGGCCAGGAAATTGCTGGGCGAGGCACGCGCTGCCGCCAAGCAGGAGCAAAAGCATATTCCGGCACAAGCAACAGACGGGCAAGCTGCGCCTGCGCAGCCAACCTATGAGGCAATTCTCGACAGCATGGATATCGACATCGCGCTTGCTTCCGGCAACGCAAACGACGCGATCAAGATGGCCGATGCTGCTCGCGAAAATTTCCCGATCTCGCGTGGCATCGCCCACCAATATGCAAATGCTTTGATGGCGGCGGGCCGCAACGACGATGCAATCGCCTACCTGCGTGACCAGGCTCAGTTATATCGGCAGGAGCCGCAAGTGCAGGATCTGCTTGCCAAAGCTTATGCAACACAGGGAAAGCAAGCGCTGCAGCATATGGCGCTGGCTGAATCATATGCGCTCAATGGTAATTTGATGGGCGGACTGGAGCAATTGACGTTGGCTCGCAAAGCCCCCGATGCGTCCTTCTATGACAGCGCCGTGATTGATGCGCGCGAACGCGCCTTCAAGGAACAATGGAAAGAAGAGCACGAGGACGACAAGAAGAAAAAAAAGGATTTGTAAAATGCGTTCGCGTATCAATGTGAATTCGCCTGCGCATGGGCATCACGGAAAAAGCGTTCGAACTCGCGCGCAACGTTGATATCCTCATACAAGACGTGATTGCGGGCTGATATCTTTTCACGCATCTCTGCATTAAACGTTTTGTCCGTGCCTAAACGCAGTGCGATGTTGATGTAAGACGACGGCGAATCGGCAACGCAATCCAATATACCCATATGACGATACATGCCATACGTGTGTCGTCCACGTTGCATGCCGCTTGGCATGGTCACGATGGGTACCCCAACAGCGAAACCTTCCAGGCTGGTGTTCATGCCATTGAAGTAGATCGTATCCAAGATCACATCCATCAACGCAACCAGCGACAGGAAGTCCTGAGAACTCATGCCTGGCATAAACCGAACCCGATCCAGCACATCAGGCATGGTGCGCTGAAAACGTTCGCGCATCAATTTCCCCCATGATGTGTTACCTGCCTCAACTAGTATCAACTCTCCTTGAGGATCGCCACGCAAAATCCCGGCGAGGATTTCATCGAAATCCGGGTGCAGCTTGAACAGCGTTTGCGGACAGCTATAGAGCGTCTTATCCAGCGGCAATCCGAAATGTTCGCGTGCGCGCGCAGGTGTTTGTGGCGTAGGGCGATAATAGTACGCGAGCGTCGCAATATTCTTCAGCAGGTACAATTTCTCACTATAGTGCTCTTCTGCGCCTGCAGGCTCGAATCCCTCAGTCGAGACCCAGTAATCCATGTTGGGTATGCCCGTCGTATCAGGATGACCGAAAGACAAGCATTGCACCGGTGCCAATCGGGAAAATGCCAGGAAGTACGTATAGGCATCCATGCCGATATCCTGATAAAACAGAATATCCAACTCCAACTCCGCGACTTTTTTACGAGCCGCTTCCAGGGTTGGCGGTAATACGATATGGCGATCGGCGCGTTCACAGATGAACTGGGAAATTTCATCTTCAACAAAGGGCGGGACGAACAAGGCTGCGACTTCAAATTCATTCTGTGCCAGATTGGCCAACAGACCGCGCGTCGTTCTGCCTATGCTATGGTTATACATGAACTTCGAGATAAAGCCGACCCTGATGCGACCTTGATGCTTACGCTTGCTCTTGCAATGCGGCGCTGTGTAATTCAATGAAGGTGCGAGCTGTAAATACATGTGTGCGGCCTTCTCCTGCAAAGTCCGGTCGCAATCAGGTTGATAGGCCAGACTGAAATTACAAGTGCCTACGCTTAGCAATGGATCCTCAATTTCTCCTTCCACGTGCATCAATGCATCGACTTCATGTGCGAAATGCTGACGCCATTTCATGATGTCATCGGCAGATTGCGCAATTACCGGCAACAGCGTTGCCATGCGGACTCGCTCGCTCAAATTATTGTCAATGCAAAGTGCATGCTCGATACATCTTTTGGCGTTGAGCAATTGTCCCCATTCACGATACGTTAACCCCAGGTTGGAATAAGCTTCGGCGTGCTGTGGGTCTAGTACCACAGCCTGTTTTAATGCACGCGCTGCTTCATCCAGCTTGCGGTTCGTCTGCAAGGCACAGCCAAGATTGCTCCACATCAAAGCATGATCGGGACGCAATTGCGCTGCATGCCGAAATGCATTGACTGCTTCTTTGGAGTTGCCGAGTGTCTGTAATGCCACTCCAAGATTGTTCCAGGCATCTACATGATCCTGCGATTGGCTGACGATGACTTGATAGTGCGATATGGCATCGTCAACGCGCCCTGCTGATTGCAGTATGGTTGCCAGATTGTAGCGAAGGTCGTAGCGAGCTGGGTCGAGTGCTAACGCCTGAGCCAATTTGTCGGTCGCGCCTGCTGCATCGCCGGATAGAAACGACACACGTGCGAAATCACCCAGGGCTTGCACGTTGGTAGTATCCAGGGCAATACCAT
>Ga0116226_10002160_pt1 | contig 16988 bp, 17 predicted proteins | sample S1TSphfallax_FD_89692 | JGI IMG/M metagenome (GOLD analysis project Ga0116226, IMG submission 89692) | Host-associated microbial communities from peat moss isolated from Minnesota, USA - S1T2_Fa - Sphagnum fallax MG | ecosystem: Host-associated > Plants > Peat moss > Unclassified | place: USA... | reverse complement strand
GGCGGGCCGGGCCCCGAAGGACCGGCATGAGGTGCGCAAGGCGCTGCTCGGCGATCCCATGTTCGCCACCTGGTCGGCCCTGCGCCGCATGACCATGGAACAACGCCAGCAGACCGGCCGCTGGATCGCCCTGCGCGAGGCTGAGACCCTGGCGGCGCGGGCGGAGGCCCTGACGGACAATGATCCGCGTCTCAGCCTCGATCCGGCCCTGCCGATCCCACGCTATGTTTCGGCGGTGGACCACCACTGCATGGCCGGCAGCTATCACACCGAGCTGATCCCGGGGGATGTCTCGGCCGGCGCCAATTACGACGTGGGGATGTTCATCACCACGGGGGGGCTTCTAGGGCGCTGGTCGGACGGCGGCGGGCGGGCCATCGTGGACTGGGTGAAGCGGGAAAAGCCGGATTTCAGGCCCCGCCGCATTCTCGATATCGGGGCGACCCTGGGCCACAATCTGCTGCCCATCGCGGCGGCTTTCCCGGACGCCGAAGTGATCGGGCTGGATGTGGGCGCTCCCATGCTTCGCTACGGCATGGCTCGGGCCAAGGCGCTCGGCCTTGAAAATGTGCGTTTCGTGCAGGCGGACGCCACCAGCCTCCCCATGTTCGAGGACGGCGCCTTCGACTGGATTCAGACCACCATGTTCCTGCATGAGCTGTCGCTCACCTCCATGCGGGCGATCTTCAGCGAGACCCACCGTCTGCTCGCGCCGGGCGGCGTGGTGCTGCATGTGGAACAGCCCCAATATACGCCGGAGATGCCGCTCTATGAACAGGCCATGCGGGACTGGGACGCCTTCTATAATAACGAGCCTTTCTGGAGCACCTTGCACGAGATCGATCTCGACGCCCGGTTCATCGAGGCGGGTTTCTCCCCGGACAGGCTGATCCATGACAAGGTGAGCGCCGACGCCCGGGACATCTTCCCGGCCGCCGCCGACGACACCGTGGAGGATTTCGGGCGCAAGGCCGCCTGGCGGCTGGTGGGCGCACAGAAATGAGTGACCTTCGATGAGCATCGCTCTTGCCCTCGCCAAAGCGGGCGCCAAGCCGGCCGGCAAGCGCCCCTATTTCCTCGATCAGGAGGTGGAGCGCGTCCTCGCGATCGCCATGGCGACGGTCCAGGAACTTGCCGTGGCGCGGGAGCGGATCGATACGCTGGAGCGGCTTCTCCACGCCAAGGGCGTTTTGAGCCCCGGCGAGATCGACGCCTTCACGCCGAACCCCGATCAGGCGGCGGAGCGCGGGCTCTGGATGCAGGAATATATCGCCCGGGTGCTGCGCATCGTTCAACAGGAAGGCGAGGCCATCACCGCAGGGGCGCACGGCGACCTCTATTCCGAGGACGTGGCGGTGGAATTGGCGGCGGACGCTCCCGCTTGAGCCCGCCCCGCGCGGCCTGACCAGCGTAACCGGCGGGGGCTGACGCGCGCATGACAGTGCCTGAGAGCGGGCTGAGCAACGCCGACCTCGCGCCGACCCTGGCCGCCCAGAGAACCTGGAGGTGGTGGCACTTCGCGGCGCTCTGGCTTGGCATGGTCATCGCCGTGCCCGCCTATATGCTGCCCGCCACCATGCTCGAACAGGGCATGTCCGCGCTGCAAGCGGTGGGGATTGTCCTTCTCGGCAATCTCGTCGTGCTCGTCCCCATCCTCCTCATCGGCCATGCCGGCTCGCGTTATGGCGTGCCTTTCGCCGTGCTCGTCCGCTCCTCCTTCGGCGTGGAGGGCGCCAAGCTTCCCGCCCTGGCGCGAGCCCTGGTGGCCTGCGGCTGGTACGGGATCCAGACGTGGATCGGCGGCGGGGCCATGCTCGCCCTATCGAGCCTGTTCGTCGGCCACGATCTGAAGGGCGCGCCCCTGCCGGTGATCGGCATAGGTCTTGGGCAAGTGATCGCCTTCGCCATCTTCTGGCTCGCCCAACTGGTCTTCGTGGCCAAGGGCCTCAGCGCCATTCGTCGGTTCGAGACCTGGACCGCGCCCCTCAAGATCGCGGTCTGTATCGCCCTGGTCTGGTGGGCTCTGCACACCGCCGGGGGCGTGGGGCCGATCATGGCGACGCCTTCGGCCTTCGCGGCGGGAGGCGCCAAGCAGGGGCTGTTCTGGAAGGCCTTCTGGCCGATCTTCACCGCTATGGCCGGTTACTGGGGCGCCTTGGCCCTCAATATTCCGGACTTCACCCGTTTTTCGCGAAGCCAGGGGGATCAGGCGCTCGGTCAAGCCCTGGGACTTCCCGGCCCCATGGCGCTTCTGGCCTTGGTGAGCGTCATCGTCACCTCCGCGACGGTGATCATCTATGGCAAGGCGATCTGGGATCCGGTGGCCCTGTCGGGCGATATTGGCGGCGTGGGCGTGATGATCGGGCTGGTGATCATCACCATCGATACGGTCTCGGTGAACATCGCCGCCAATCTGGTGGGGCCGGCCTATGATTTTTCGGCCCTCTGGCCGCGCCGAATCTCCTATCGCACCGGGGGCTATATCACCGCGGCCCTCGGCGCCCTGATCATGCCCTGGAAGCTCCTGGAGACGACCCAGGGCTATGTCTTCGTCTGGCTGACGGGCTATGGCGCGCTTCTAGGCCCCATCGCCGGCATCATGATCGCCGATTATTGGGTGGTGCGGCGCACGCGCCTGATCATCGGCGACCTCTATGCCAGGCAGGGCGCCTACAGCTATCGCGGCGGATGGAACCCGGCGGCCCTCGTCGCCTTCACCGCGCCGATCCTCGTCAATCTCCCGGGCTTCCTGCACAGCGCGGCGCCGGCGGCCTTCGGTTTTCTGGGGCCGTTCTGGACCGGTCTTTACGACTATGCCTGGTTCATTGGCCTGGGCCTGGCCTTCGCCATCTACGCCCTGATCATGCGCCGGGGGATGGGATGACGGCGCCGCTCGTGGGCCCGCTCGGGCCACATCTGGTCGATGAAAACCTGCCCACGCCCCTCTATCACCAGATCTATCTCATGCTGCGCGAACGCATCGTCTCGGGCCAATTGGCGGCGGGAGACATGCTGGATGGCGAGCAGGAGATGGCGCGGCGTCTCGGCGTCTCTCGCATCACGGTGAAGCGGGCCCTGAATGAGCTGGCCGCCCGGGGCCTTGTCGAGCGCCATCGCGGACGGGGGACAACAGTGGCGGGCAGCGCGGTCATTCCCCTGGTCGCCGGCGGCTTTGACACCTTGCTGGAAAGCCTTCAGCGCATGGGTTTACAAACCGAGGTGGAGCTTCTGGATGTGGGAGAGGAGGCGGCCGGGCCTGCCATCGCCGAGCGGCTTGAGCTCAAGCCCGACGCCCTGGTGCAGCGCGCCGTCCGGCTTCGTAAGCTGAATGGCGAACCCTTCTCGCATCTGGTGAACTACATCCCCGTCGCCATCGCCCGGCGCTACAGTCTGGAGGAACTGGCCTCGACCTCCATGCTGACCCTCCTGGAGCGCGCCGGGGCGCCCGCTCAGGAGGCCGAACAATGGATCAGCGCCGTGGCGGCGGGCTGGGCCATCTCCGCGGCGCTTGATGTGGCGCCCGGCGCGCCCCTGCTTCGGGTGGACCGGGTGATGCGCGGGCCGCGGCGCAAGCCCGTCCAGTTCATTGAAGCCCATTATCGACCGGACCGATTTCATTATCACGTCCGCACGCAAAAGAACGCCCGGGGAAAAGGCGACTGGACAGATAATGGCTGATCCGCGCGGCCTCGCCTTTCCCGCGCCCCAAATGGTATAGAAGTAAGTCTTCTCCCCGCTCTTATTGCGACAGGCCGCCGAATGACTGAACCGCTCCATTTCGCCCCGACCATGGTCAGCGACGGCCGCACGGCGAAGGAGATCTTCGAGCAGGTCAGGGCCAATCCGGCCCGGGCCAAGTTCGGGTTCGGCGACCGCCTCGCCATCGTCAATATCGACTTCCAGCAGGCCTATACGCGGCCCGATCTTTTCCCGGCCAGCGCCTATGTCACCGATCCCGACCAGATCGCCCACACCAACAGGATCTCGGCCCTCGCCCGGTCGCGAGGCATGCCGGTGATCTGGACTCACGTCGCCTACAAGGCGGACGCCGGCGATGCGGGGGTCTGGGGCACGCGAACCAACACGCCCGATAGTCTTCAGAACATCAAATACGGTTCCGAGCGTCACGCCTTCGACCCCCGGGTTGAGATCGACGAGAGCGTGGACCTTGTCTTCACGAAGCGGATGCCCAGCGCCTTTTTCGAAACGCCGCTCGCCAGCTATCTGATCTGGCGGAAGGTGGACACCGTGGTGGTGACCGGGGGCTCAACCTCGGGCTGCGTGCGCGCCACGGCCGTGGACAGTCTCTCCCACGGTTACCGCACCATCGTTCCCGAGGAGTGCGTGGCGGACAAGCATGAGAGCTACCACTTCGCCAATCTCACCGACCTCCTGATCAAATACGCCGATGTCGTGCCGGTCGCGGAGGTGGCTGCCTGGCTCAAGAACGCCTGACGGCCTTCATCCGGCCGCGTCGGTGATCTCGCTGGCGGTGGCTGTCCAGACCCGCGAGTCGGAACCAAGGGCGCTCAAGACGTGGCGCAGGGCGGCGATGCGGAAGGGCTGGCCGATCACATAGGGGGTCAGGGTGAAGCCGAGAACGCGGCCGCCGCCCCGAGCCGCCGAATCCGCCGCCAGACAGTCTCGGGCCTCCAGAATCTGCCCCGCCCAGTCGTCCTCGCTTTGACGACGATCAATAAGCAGGGTGCGATCATCGAGCTCGTTGGAGAGGGGCGCCGCGTTCACGACCCCCGACGGCGTGGTCATCGCCGTGGGAATATCGTCCTGCTCCCAGTCCAGGCAGATGTCGAAACCGGCGCCGGCGATGAGGTCCAGGGTGGAATAGGACTGCTGGCGCGCGGGGCTGACCCAGGCGCGGGGGGCCAGGCCGGCGGCGTCGAACTTGCCACGCACCTCCGCGACCCAGCCCGCCTCCACGCCCGCCTCCAGGCCGGACCAATGAATATGTTCGGGCGAGAGTCCGTGGGCGGCGATTTCGTGCCCGGCCTCGCGGATGGCGGTCACCAGGGGCGAGAGGCGCTGGAGCTGGTTCGCATTGATCGCGAAGGTCGCGCGCAGGCCGGCCCGCGCCAGTTCCTCCAGGATCCGGAACGCGCCGACCCGGTTGCCGTAGTCCCGCGTCGTATAATGCCGAAGGTCCGGATAGGGCGTCACCATGGCGCCTGGATGCTTGAAGGGTTTGCCGGCGGGATTTAGGGCGTGGTGCTCGATGGGGACGACGATCATGGCCGCCACCGCCGCGCCGGTCGGCCAGGTCACGGGCGCCCGGCGCGCGGAGGGGCGCCACTCATACAGCGTCTGGTCCATCCCATAGGACCGGTGGGGATAGACGAGGTAATCGTCAGGCAGCGACATGATGAAACCCCGTTCCCCCGGTGGCCGTGCCGCGACGGGCGATATCGGCGAGCGTCGAGTCCCAATAGGTCCGCCGATAATAGTCGGCGATCTCGGACGCGGTGGTGATCCACACATCATCGGCATGAGCCGCAACGTGCTTGAGGGCGTCCTCGAAGGGCCGGATCCGGTGGCTCTGACCGACCAGATAGGCGTGAAGCGGGATGCACATCACCGTGCCCGAACGCTCGCCTTCGCTAAGGAGCTGATCGAAGTGGCGCTTGAGCACATCGGCGTAGCGCCAGGGGGTCATGGCCATGGCGCCATAGGTGATGACGTCGTTCACCTCCAGGGAATAGGGCATGGACATGAGCCGCCCGGAGCGGGTCTTGATCGGTTGGGGTTGGTCGTCCTGGAAGAGATCGCAGGTGTACCAGAAATCATATTCCCCCAGGAGGTCGAAGGTCCGCTCAGTATGGGTGAGGGCCGGGGCCAGATAGCCACGGATTCTCTGTCCCGTGGCGGCTTCCACCGAGCGGATCGAGTCCTCTATAAGGGCCCGCTCCTGGGCTTCGGTCATGCCGTAGGAGTAGCGGGTGTTGTAGACGCCGTGACTGAAGAACTCCCAGCGCCGGGCGTTGCAGGCCTCAATGATTTCCGGGTGATGATCAATGAGCCCGATGGAGAGCGAGACCGATCCCCGCATGGCGTACTTATCCATCAGCTCCATCAGGCGCCAATGGCCGACCCGATTGCCCCAGTCCCTTTGCGAATAGCCCACCACGTCCGGCGCGGGCTTGGGCCAGCCGGCGCGGAAGGGGTTTACCGGCGGCGCGAACTCATAGAATTCGATATTGGGCGCGACCCAGAAGGCCAGCTTCTTGCCGCCGGGCCAGACGATTTTCGGCCGGTCCGCATAGGGCCAATAATCATACAGATTGGGATCGGCTTGCATGGGCGGGCGCACTCCAGTGTGGGTTCGCGCGCGGCGCACGCGCATGGCCGAGGACCGGATATTTGGTATAAGTCTATATCTTTTACGGGGACGCCGGAGCCAAGCCAAGTCCGCTCGGCGTGCTCTCGCTCCAAAGCCCCCGCAATGACCTAAGGCGCGCATTTTCACGCGTGATTTCCAGGAGACCTATCAGTGGCCAATCCGGTTGTTCGCCAGAAACTGGCGCGTAAGGAGTTTTTCGTAGCGCCCGGCCTTCAGGACATGGTCGCCACGGCCGTCGCCAATAAAGTCGGCTTCGAAATCGTCTATGGCACCGGCTATTGGCTCACCGCCTCCGCCTCCGGCCTCCCCGACGCCGGGATCGCCACCTATACCCAGATGCTAGACCGCATGACGACCCTTGTGCGGACCTCCAACGCCGCGGTCATCGCTGACGCGGACACCGGCTACGGGGGGCTCCTGAATGTCCACCACACGGTCAAGGGATATGAGGCGGCGGGAGTCACGGTCATCCAGTTGGAGGACCAGGAGTTTCCCAAAAAGTGCGGCCACACCCCCTTCAAGCGCCTGATCCCCCTCGAAGACATGGTGGAGAAGATCAAGGTTGCTTCGGAGGCGCGGCGCGACAAGGAAAACTTTCTGATCATCGCCCGCACGGACGCGCGCCAGAGCGAGGGGCTGGAGGGAACGCTGCGGCGGCTGGAGGCTTATTCCGCGGCGGGGGCGGATATTCTGTTTCCGGAGGCTCTGACGACGCCGGAGGAAATGAGAACGGCCTGCGCGCGTCTGGATAAGCCGTGCATGGCCAATATGGCCGATGGCGGCCTGACTCCCATTCTGCCCGCCAAGCAACTCGAAGACATCGGCTACGCCTTCGCCATCTTTCCCTCCATGACCAGCCTCATGGCCGCGGCCGCCATGGAGCGGGGTCTTCGTTCTCTGAAGGAGAGCGGCGGCTATGACGCCGAGGCGCTATTCGATTTCAAGGAATTCTGCGGCCTGATCGGATTTCAGGACGTTTGGGACTTTGAAAAGAAATGGGCGCGATAACGGGCCCTATCGAGAGGCGCGTTGCAGACCCGCGAAGGGGGATTGGCGCATGATATTCGGCGCTGTCGCCGAGATGGCGAAGGGCAAGCGGCTCAGGTCCCGGTCCCTCGTCATGATCGCGGCGTCATCATCGTCCTGGTCGGCGGCCGTCGCGTCGCGCGCGAGGCGCCGGTCATAGGCGGAGGAAATCTGCGCGGTGAGGTCCTGCAGGATCGGAACATAGAGTTCCTCCAGCGCGGCGGCTTTCATGGCCGACTTCGTATAACGCATGACAATTCCGCCGATCACTCGGCCATCGGCAAACACGGGGACCGCAAGGCCGCCTTCGCGATATTGGGCGAAGCGCCGATGACAGAAGCCCTGCCGCCGTATCTGCTCAAGCGTATAATCCAGGTCCAGATCAGGCGCCGGCTCGTCCGCGGCCTTCGCGCGCGGCGCCGCCTCCAGGATCGAGGCGCGCTGATCGTCCTCACAAAAGGCGAGGTAGCAGAGCCCCGCCGGCGCATGGGTGATGGGGGTGCGGAAACCGATATAATAGCGGTCGATGGCGAGCGGCGTATCGTGGTCCGTGGCGATGCGCACGACCATGTCGGAGCCGGACGGCGTCGCCAGGGCAAGCGGCCAGCGCACATCGTGGCCGATGCGGATGACACGCGGCTTGGCCACCTCCACCACGAGGTCCGCATTGCCAAAACCCGATGAGAGCTTCTGAACCAGGCTCGTGAGGCGATAGATGTGGCTATGAGGCTGCTTTTCCACATAGCCCTCGGAGGCCAGGGTTTCGAGGAGGCGATGAGATGTCGTTCGCGGCACCCCGATGGCGCAGGCGACCTCGGTGACGGTCGATTCGCCGTTCGCGTTCAGGAAGGTCAGCGCGCGCAGCGCTTTCTTCAGGGATTTGACCTCTTGTCGCTCGTGCATGTTCGAGAGCCGCCTGTCGTGATCGAAAAACGCTGAGGCAAGTTGATTTATCTTTATACCATCTTCCCCCTGTTCGGCCCTGTCAACGCGGGGGCCTTAGCGGGCCTATCTGGGGCGTCGCATGCATCCGCGGGCGGCGCCTCGTGGGCGCCCGCTCATAAAAAGTGCAGGCGCACGCGCCGCGCAGTCTATCCGACATGCGGGCGTGAACGTCGTCTCGCGCCCTGTCGAAACCATTGTGAATAAGCTTAGCCCCCACGAGTTTGAGGAGTTGTGGTGTTGCGGTTTCACACATTTTCCCTGAGTGGCCGCGCCTGGCGCAGTCTTCAGGCCGCGTCTCTCATAGTGGTGATGCTGTCGTCGGGAGCGGTCCGCGCAGATCCGGCCATGCGCGGTAAGCTGCTTTTCCTTCAGTGCGCCTCCTGCCACAACATCACGCCCGGTCCGTCCGCGAAAATCGGGCCCAGTCTTTACGGCGTGGTGGGTCGCCGAGCCGGGAGCTTGGCGGGTTATGCCTATTCGCCCGCGATGAAGGCGCAGACCTTCGTTTGGGATGAAAAGATGCTGAACCTTTGGCTGACAAAGCCCACGGATGTGGTTCCAGGCACGGCCATGGCGTTTGGCGGCGTGGCCCAACAGGCCGACCGCGACGCCCTTATCACTTATCTTAAGACGCTCGCGCCCTAGGCCTCATCCGCAATTCGGACATAGAGGCGCGCCCGATGGCGCGCGGCGCGCCTCTGGTGCTGTTCATTCTTGGCATGAAGCTCCCGGAGCGCGACGCTTGAACGCCACGAACATCACCAGACGCGCGGCCCTCCAGATGGCGGGGGCGTCGATGGCGGCCCTCGCGGCCCCCGCCCTGGCCGAACCGCCGAGCAAGGCCGATGTCCTCGTTCTGGGGGCGGGCATGTCAGGCCTGCACGCGGCGCGCATGCTGCAAAACGCGGGCGTTTCGGTGATCGTGCTGGAGGGAAGCGGCCGGATTGGCGGGCGTGTCTGGACGGCCCGGGACGTGGCGGGCGAGCCGGAATTCGGCGCCGCCCAGATCGGGTTCGGCTATGGGCGCGTGCGGGCCAATGCGTCCGATCTGGGGGTCGTCCTGGTCCCGCCGGGGGCGGGCGCCATGGGGGAAACCCGGCTGCCTCAATCCGCCATCAGCCTGGGCGGCGCGCCGCCGAGCGTGGACTGGCAAAACTCACCCCTGAACCACCTGGCCGCCGATGAAAAGGCGATCATCCCGCTAGGCCTCCTCTCGCACTATGTTCTGAAGAACGACCCGCTGAACGATCTCCAGGATTGGCGAAAGCCCGCGTTTCGCCCTGTCGATGAGATGTCCCTGCGCGAATACCTCGCCCGCAACGGCGCCTCGCCCGAGGCCCTCCGGCTGATGAACGTGGCCGTGGCGGCCTGGACGCTGGATGACGCCAACGCCTTGGATTTCCTGAGGAAGAACCACTACTATTTCTGGGACGCCAAGCACGGCCAATACAGCGAGGTGCGGGACGGCACCAGCGCCCTCACCGACGCCATGGCCGCCTCGCTGAAGCAGCCGGTGGCCCTCCACAAGTTCGTCTCCCACATCAAGGCGGCGACAAAGGAGGTCATTGTCACCTGCGCGGACGGGACGAGCTATGCGGCGCGCGCCTGTATCAACACCATTCCGCCGCCGGTCCTGAAGGACATCCCCATCGACGGCCCCCTGCCCCCGGAGCAAAGGCTGGGCTGGCGGCGGCAACGGTCTGATCAGTCCATCCAGATCTGTTTCGACTTCAGCGAGCCCTATTGGGAGAAGGACGGCCTGCCCGCCAATATGTGGACGGACGGGCCTTTCGAGTTCTTCGCCCACACCCCCTCGCGCACCCGGCCCGAGGGCGTCCTGCGCGCCTACATCAATGGCCAGGCCGTGGCCCCGCTGAACGCCTTGAGCCCGGACGCCCTGCGCGAGCGCGCGGTGGCCGAGCTGGTGCGCCTGAGGCCTGCGGCGGCGGGCAAGGTCAAGGCCACAAGGATCATGAACTGGTCGATGAACCCCTTCTCGAAGGGCCACATCGCCTATTTCGCGCCCGGCGATATCGCGCCCTATGCCGACCTCATCGGACAGCCCGTGGGCGCCATGTATTTTGCCGGCGAACACAACTGCAAGGTGAACGCCGGGATCGAGGGCGCCTGTGAAGCGGCGGAAACGTCCGTGATCGCGGTCCTTGAATCCCTGGGCGCCGGCTGAGCCGAACGCCTCCATCCGATCCAGATATCCGGAACCCTGACCATGAGCGACCAGATCTCTTCCGCCGCCACAACCCGCCGCGGCGCGCTTGGCCTTGGCGCCGCCTCCCTGGCCCTGGCCGTGGGCGCAACCCCGGCCGCGGGGGCCGACACCCCTGACCGGATCCCGATCCAGTTTGATGACCCAGTCTGGAACCGGGAGACGGCGGCCCGCCTTGAGGCCAATACCAATGGCGAGCAAGTCTATGGCCATTGCACCGGCATCGTCACCGGCGTGCGCCCCGGCGAGGCCATCAGGCCGCTGTTTAATTTCGAAGTCTTCAGCACCATCCGCGTCCTGCGCCAGAGCGATGGCAGCTATCAGCGGATGACCAAGGAGGCGATTTTCTACGCCGACCCCAAGTCGGGCGACATCCTCGACGAATGGGATAATCCTTATACGGGCGAGCGGGTGAAGGTCGTGGACGTCCACAACGACCCTTACAACTGGGTCATCGCCTCCACGGTTCAGCCACCGGCCATGCCGGGCGTCGTGAATGAGGGTAAAGCCGTTCCGGGCGGCAAACCCTATCTGCTGGACTGGTCCGTGCTGGGACCGGACACCATCGTGCTCACCAAGGACGGCCACGGTTGGTATCCCAACCGCCTGGATCCGGCCCATTGGCCCAGAGAGTCGTCGGGGCCCATGATCCAGTCTTCCGAGCTGTTTCGCTACTTCATCAGCAAGCGCGAGCTGCAAGACCCGAAGTTCACCTTCCTGCCCTCCAACGGCAGCTGGGTGCGGGTCCAACCCTGGCTTCCCTGGATGCTCATGGGCGCGGCGCCGGGGCACGTGATGTATGATGGGGTATTCCGCGCCGAACCGACGCCGGACTATATCCCTGAGAAAGTCATGGAACGGATCAAGAGCCGTTATCCCACCTACCTGACCGCGCCGACCAAGTGGTACGGGCCCAACTATTCGAGCCTGGAACACTACGCCATGGAGCAGAAACCGGCCCCGGCGAAATAGGCGTCTGACAGGGGTCCGCGGACGCACGGACATAAAAGGCGTGCAAAGACATTACGTCTCCGTGGATGGCCGCCGGGTGCATTATCGGCGCGCCGGCCACGGTCCGCCAATCGTCATGCTGCATGGCTCACCAGGCGACTCCGCGGTCCTCGCCCACGAAATGGCGGTGTTGGCGGAGACGTTCAGCTGTTTCGCCCTCGACACGCCGGGCTTCGGCGGCTCCGATCCCCTCCCAGGCGAGATTCTGCGGGTCGCCGACCTCGCCGGGGCCACCGCCGCCGCGATGACCGCGCTGGGACTGCCGCCCTGCCGGGTCTATGGCACCCATACCGGCGCCGCCATCGCGCTTGAGCTGGGCGTCGGCTGGCCGGACCAGGTGACGGGCCTGGTTCTCGAGGGCCTTCCCATGTTCACGCAGGAAGAGATCGACGTCCTCTTCCAGGGCTACTTCGCGCCCATGGTTCCAGATCCCCTGGGCGGCCACCTTTTTCAGACCTGGATGCGATTTCGCGACCAGTTCACCTGGTTCCCCTGGTCCTCCCGCGATGTGACCCGGCTCAATCCGGTGGATCGTCCGACCCCGGAGGAGATCGAGCTCTGGGTCTCCATGTTCTATCGTTCGTGCCAGACATATGGACCGGCCTATAAGGCCGCCTGCTACTGGGGTCCCATGGCCTTTGGCTTGGCCTCGGCCCTCGAAAGGCCCGCCATTTTCATGGCCAGCGCCGAGGACATGCTGTTTCCCCACCTGGATCGCCTGCCGCCCTTGGCGCCAGGCCAGGAGATCGCGCGCCTTGCCTATGACGCGCCCGCCAAATATGCCGCGATCGCCAGCTTTGCCGCGCGCTTGCCGGGCGACGCGGCCAAGGCGCCTGAACCGCGCTTTCACCTGGCGGGCGCCGACCCCGCCAAGGGTTATGTGACGACACCGCTAGGGCAGGTTTTCGTTCGCGCCTATGGCGAGGCGCGAAATCCGGCGGTCATCCTCCTCCATGACGGCCCGGCTACGGGGCTGAAACTCGAGGCGCTCGCCCGCGAACTGGCGGCTGAGGCCTATGTGGTCGTGCCAGACATGCCGGGCGTCGGGGCCTCCGATCCGCCCGCGGGCGACCGCCCTATCCTGTCAGCCTGCGGCGAAGCGGTGGAGCATGTGATCGCCGCCCTGGGTCTTACCGGCTGCCTGCTGGCGGCCAGTGGCGCGGGGGCGGCGGTGGCGGCGGAGGTCCTCGCCGCCGGCAGCGCGGCCAGACGGCGTCTGATTCTGGACGCCCCGCCTTTGACCTTGGACTCGGCCCACGCCCCTCTGATCGCGCCGGAATTGCCGCTCTGCCCGCTCGGGGGTCACTGGCTTCAGGCCTGGATGATGATCCGGGATGGTGAAATCTATCATCCCTGGTTCGACGGCCGGGTGGCCGCCCAACGATCCGATCAGGGGCGCTTTGACGCCGCATGGCTGCACGACCAGACCGTGGCCCTGATGCAGTCCCGTGACACCTATTTTCACTATCCGCGCGCGGCTGTCGTGAGCGATCCCCTGGCCTCGCTCGCCGAGGCGGGCGTCCCCGTCGAGATCGCCGCGCCGGGCGACTTTCGCCGCGCCATTTCCATAGCCCTCAAAGAGATCGGAGCCCTTGCCCCATGAGCACCCTGACCCTGAGCGAAGCCGAGCGCCTCGCCAAAGCCGCGTCGGCCAGCGCCCGCGCCCAGAACCTCAACCCCATGGGCGTGGCCGTCATCGACGCCAGCGGTCATCTCAAATATGCGCTGAGGGAAGACGGGGCGGGGATCGCGGGGGTGGATATCGCCCTGGGCAAGGCCCGGGCCGCCCTCACATTCGGCTGCACATCCAAGCAGATCGCCGACGCCCTGGCGGGAAATCCGCTCGCGGGACCCTCCGTGATCTCGGTCCTGGACGGGCGGGTGGTGCTGCTCGCCGGCGGGGTGCTCATTCAGGATGAGGCCGGAGTCACGATGGGCGCCATCGGCGCCGCCGGGGATGCCCCCGACAATGACGAAGCCGTCGTGCTGGCGGCGATAGGCGGGTAATTCGCCCGCACCGGGATTAGGGGAGAGCGGTACCGGGCCCCCTCAGAACGTCAGCCAAATCGCCTGCCGCGCGGCCATGTCGAAGCGTTCGAGATCGGGGCCCCGGGCGTCCCAGGGATGTTCGGGGGCTTCCAGGCCGCTGACGTGGCTCTCGGATCTGAGGATCACCGTAAAACGGGTGTCATCCTCCAGGGCCAGAGGAAATTCGTGCCAGACGCCCGCTCTCATGGCGACGCCGGCCCCGTCGGTGAAGAGAAAGGCGCGAAGGCCGCTGGCATCGGGCAAGCCGTCACGGCTGGTGTCGCCCAGCACCATGACGAATGGCTTACCATTGGCGGACAGATAAGTCTGAGTATGATGGAAATGGCGTTCCAGAAGCGAGACCCGCGCGGGAAATGCGGCCGCCGCCACACAGGCGTGGAGGATTTCCCCTCCGGATTCGACCTCGATCGGCGTGGGCCCATAGACCCGCGCGCCCTCCCATTCGGCAAAAAGGGGCGTCTCGGCATGGGCGCCGATGAAGTGCCCGAAGGGCGCGATGGACCCGGGCGTCGCGGCCTCGATGAGAACGCTCTGACTAAGGCCCACGGGATTGCGCCCTATTTCCGGATATCTTGCGGCCTGGGATCGGGGCCGGGATTGCCGAGCGCCGCCCCGCTGAGGCCCTGCAAGGCCAGGCCATGGCCCACTTCCCGCACCACCAGTTCCTTGAGCCTCTGGGATGTGGCGACGCGCATATATCGAAGGGTCAGGGTCGGCAGGGCCGCGAGCTGGCGAGCCAGTTCCCAGGCCCGGGGCATCAGATCCTTGTGGGGCAGCACTTCGTTGACCACGCCCAGCCGAAGCGCCTCCTCGGCCCCGATTTTCTGCTGGGTGGCCAGGAAATAACGCCCGCGCACGGGACCCAGAACATGCGGCCACAGCACATGCACCCCGTCGCCGGGCGTCAGGCCGAAGGCGAGGTGCGGGAGATCCTGGAAGACGGCCGTATCCGAAGCCAGAACGGCGTCGCAGGTGAGGATATATTCACTATGCACCAGGGCCGGGCCGTTCACCGCCGCGATCACCGGCACGTCGATATCCAAAAGGTTCTGAAGGACCTTCTTGCCCTCCCAATAGACGCGGTCCCAGTTCCGGGGGATCGTGAAGTCGTCCTTCTCGGTCGCCTGGCTCTCGTCAAAGGCGGCGATCCAGCTATCGCCGGTGCCGGTGAGGATCATCACCCGTGTGTCGGGATCCCGGCTGATGTCATAAAACGCGTCGACCATGTGTTCATGGGTTCGGGGGCCAAAAAGGCAGGGCCCGTCGCGGGTATGGAGCCGTACTTCCAGAATGCCCGCTTCGTCGCGGCGCATCCTCAGTTGATCATACCGGGTGAAATAAGCGGGTTCCATTTTTAGGCCTTGGTCGTTTGAGCGTGGCTATTTTTCGAAGGGCGCGACGTAATCGCCCACCATTCGCGCCCATCGGGCCGGCTCGTTCATCATCTGAATGCCGGTGAAGTTGGAAAAGACCTCGTATTTGAAGTCCGGGCGAAGCTTGGCGAGGCGATCGTCCATATAGTGAATGCCGTCATGGGCGTCGGTGAGGATGAGGGTTGGCGCGCGGATCGCCTTGGCGTCGGCGGTCATGTCGTAGTGATAGACCGCCCAATGACCGATGTCCGGGCCCATCAGATACATGGAGAGGAGCATCCAGTCCCGGCTGCGCAGGTTCTCGGGCGTCGGGGGATGGGGGTCTCCCGGCACGTCATAGGTGAAGAACTGACTGAAATTGGAGCCGTCGGGCTTGGGCGTGCGAGGATAGTCGGGCTGGGCCAGGGCGGCGGCGGACTCGGCGGGGGTAAAGTAAGGATTGCCGTGCAGTATAAGCGCTGTGACGCGATCGGGATGGTGCGCGGCGAACGACGCGGCGATGAGCGAGCCGGTGTGGTGGCCCACGATGATCACGGTCTTGATTTTCAGGCCATCCAGAACGGGCGTGAGATTTTCCGCCAGATCGCCGATAGTTGGTTGGCCGGGCGCGGGGTCCGATAGGCCATAGCCCGGGGTATCCACGGCGATGGACCGGTAGCCGAGCTTGGAGAGTTCATCCTGAATCTGGGCGTATTCGATCATCCACATCCAGGCCTGGTGGATGAGCAGCAGCGGAACCTTGGCGTCACGGGGGCCAACGTCCCGATAGTGCACCTGGCCCATTGGGGTCTGCACATACCCCTTGCCGCCCGCGAGCACCCCGGCCCCCAGCCAGGAGTCCGCGGCATGGGCGGGGGTGTGGGAAAACAGCAGGCTCGCCGCAAGCAGCAACGGGGAGAGCGCCCGACCCGTGAAACCTTTCATATTTTCACATCCAAAAAAGCCACGCGCGAGGTATTGGCCGTGAAATCGTCGCGGATGGCGAGGTGCACGGGGGCATCCGAGTAGGCGCGGTAGGCCTCCACCGTCGCGAAATCGCCAATGACCTGCCATTCCATCTGGGCGGGGGCCGAGCCGAAGGCGATGGTCTTTTGCACGATGTAGTTCTGCACCATGGGAAGGTTTCCCATGCTCCGAATCGCCGCCACGTTGCGCGCGCGCGCCTTTGGAGTGGCATCCGGCTTGAAGTCGAACATCACCGTATGCCGCACCCCGACGCCGGGCCCGGCCGCGAACCCGGCCGGAAGCGGCACGCCAAGATCGCACTCAGCCTCGTTTCGGCACCGCGACGACAGGTCTTCAGCCGCCTGCTGGAAGGCGCCATGGGCCGCGGGGCCGTCGAATTGGATCATGTAGATCCATTCGAATCGCGTGGGAAAGGGCGTCGGGATCAGGTTCCTCCCGATCAGGAAACCCTCGACGCCCCGCCTGCCTTTGAAGGCCTTAAGTTTCGACACGACATCCGCGATGGCGTCAGGAGAGAGGTCGTCCTTAAAGTTGAAGAGGCGGGTCTGAAGCGTTGGGAGCTGGGCGTTAGGCTTGGCGAAAAGCTGGCTGGGGGGGCCGAGGGCCCCGAGGGCTGCCGCGGCGCCAACGGTCAGGACCTCCCGACGATTTGGCATTTGGCGCGATCCCCGTTTCGTGGGCTCCCGACCGACCCCCACGCCTATCTTTAAGCACGGCGTCGCTCGTCAGCCGTCCGGGCAACCCGTATTCGCCCGAATGGCGGATAGGTTATGCTTCCCGCCAACAGGGATCCCAGCCGGAAAGGCCGGCCCTTGCGCGCGACGCCAACCTCAATTGAGGCTCAAACGAATGACGCAAGGTCTGTCTGAGCCCCTAACCGACAATGGCGTCGTCGGGCGGCTTGCCCAGGGCCAGGACGCCAAATGGGCCCGCCCTCTCGGACGAGCCCACTGGAAGAGGCTGGGTCAAACAGATGACCCCAACGGTCGGACTAGAACCTGTCGGAGATCTTGAACCCGAAGTCGCGGGGGTTCGGGGCGCC
>Ga0116226_10002159_pt1 | contig 17009 bp, 14 predicted proteins | sample S1TSphfallax_FD_89692 | JGI IMG/M metagenome (GOLD analysis project Ga0116226, IMG submission 89692) | Host-associated microbial communities from peat moss isolated from Minnesota, USA - S1T2_Fa - Sphagnum fallax MG | ecosystem: Host-associated > Plants > Peat moss > Unclassified | place: USA... | reverse complement strand
CGCGCCGCTGCCGATACCCTCGACAAGCTCGGCGTGCCGTACGAAGTCCGGGTGGTTTCGGCCCACCGCACGCCCGATTTACTGTTCGAGTACGCGGCGGGCGCGCAGGCGCGCGGTCTCGAGGTGATCATTGCCGGCGCCGGCGGCGCGGCTCATCTACCAGGGATGACGGCCGCCAAGACGCTACTGCCGGTCCTCGGCGTCCCGGTGCAGTCCAAGGTGCTGAACGGCGTCGATTCCCTGCTCTCGATCGTCCAGATGCCCGCAGGGATACCGGTCGCGACCTTTGCCATTGGCCCGGCCGGGGCGACTAATGCCGCCCTCACGGCGACCGCGATCCTGGCAAACCGCCACGCGGAATTCGGCGCGGCGCTCAAGCGCCATCGCGACGCGCAGACCGCGGCCGTACTCGAGCAGCCCGACCCGCGGCAGGCGCCATGACCGTAGGCATCGTCGGCGGCGGCCAGCTCGGCCGCATGCTGGCGCTGGCGGGCTACCCCCTCGGTCTCGACTTCCTGGTCCTCGATCAATCGACCGAGACGCCGGCGGCGCAGGTCGCGCCCAGCCTAACGGGTGAGTTCAGCGATCCGAAGCTCCTCCGCGAGCTCGCCCGGCGCAGCGACGTGATCACCTTCGATTGGGAGAACGTCCCCGTCGACGCGCTGCGTCGCCACACCCGCGGCACCCGCATCGCTCCGCCGCTCGCGGCGCTGCGCACCGGTCAGGATCGGGCCGCGGAGAAACGTCTGTTCGAGCGACTCGATATCCCGACGACGCGCTGGGAGGCGGTCGCCTCGCGCCGCGCGCTCGAACGCGCGGCGCAGCGCATCGGCTTTCCCGGCGTGCTCAAGACACGCCGCTTCGGTTACGACGGCAAGGGCCAGGTCGTGGTCCGCGATGCCGGGGCGCTCGAGGCGGGCTGGCGGGAACTCGGTTCGGCCCCGCTGATCTATGAGGAACTCGTGCCGTTCGATTTCGAGGTCTCGATCCTCGGAGCGCGCAGCGCGAGCGGAGAGATCGCCATCTACCCTCTGAATGGCAATGTGCACCACGGCGGGATTCTGCGCGTGACCCGGGCGCCGTTCGGAGGAGCGGCGTTGACGCGCGCGGCGAGCGGCCACCTGCGGCGCGTTTTCGAGCATTTCCGCTACGTGGGGGTGCTCGCGATCGAGTTCTTTGTGCGCCGCGGTCGCCTGGTGGCGAACGAAATGGCGCCCCGGGTACACAATTCGGGTCACTGGACCATCGAGGGTGCCGTCACCAGCCAGTTCGAGAACCACTTACGCGCTATCCTCGACCTGCCGCTCGGGTCCACCCGCGCCCGCGGTCACGCGGCGATGGTCAATCTCATCGGCCGGATGCCGGACCGCGAACGGCTGCTGGCGGTCCCGGGACTGCACTTGCACGACTATGGCAAGAGCGAGCGTCCGGGACGCAAACTCGGCCACTGCACACTGGTCGCAGACTCCGCAACCGCGCGTGATCGATCTGCTTCACAGATCCTGAGTCTAGTCAACCCGGAGCTCGGCATTGTGCTCCCGCGTCCCGTACACTGACGTCCTAGGGAAGACGCCATGTACCTCGATCTCTTCAAGCTCAACGACCTGCCGTTCCGCTTAAGCCCGGATCCTCAGTTCCTATATCTGAGTCGTATCCATTCTCGGGCCAAGGCCTACATGGAATCGACCATCTGGTTCACCGACGGTTTCGTCGTGATCACCGGAGAGATCGGATCCGGCAAGACCACCCTGATCGAGACCTTCCTATCCGAACTCGACGCGGATGTGGTGGTCGCCCAGGTGAACCAGACCCAGGTCTCCGCCATCGAATTCCTGCAGGCCGTCCTGGTGCAGTTCGGATTCTCGCCGTTCAAGATGAAGAAGGCGGAGTTGCTCGCGACGCTCAACCAGTTTCTGGTCGAGCAATACGCCGCGCATCGCAAAGTCCTGCTGATCGTCGATGAGGCCCAGAACCTCAGCAACCGCGTGCTCGAGGAAATCCGCCTGCTCTCGGGCGTAGAGACGACGCGCGAGAAGGTACTTCGCATCATCCTCGCCGGCCAGCCCGAGCTCAATCAGAAACTCGATGCACCGGACCTCATCCAGCTGGTGCAGCGGGTACGCCTGCGCTTCCATCTGACCGCCCTGTCGAGCGATGACGCGCGCGCTTATATCCGCCATCGCCTGGACGTCGCCGGCGCCGCCGGGCGCGAGATCTTCACCGAGGAAACGTTTGCTGAAATGTATCGCTACACCGGTGGGGTGCCGCGACTCATCAACACGCTTTGCGATACCTCGATGATGGCGGCTTACGCGGCCGACCGTGACCTGGTGACGCTGGCGGCGGTCTCCCAAGCGATCACCGAACTGCAGTGGGTGGATTTCGCCGAACGCACCAGCGTTCAGCAGCAGAAGCTCTCCATGCTACGACCGCCGGCCGATGCGGCGTTGCGAGCGGAGGGCACGGAACCCTCGCTCGGAATACCCGTGGCCCGTGTCGTCCTCACCTCCGAGGGCCGCACGCTGCGTGAAATCTCGCTGGTTCCCGGCCGCAAGATCATCGGCCGCACGCCCGATAACGACCTGCAGATCGACAATCGCTTCGTGAGCCGGCATCACTGCCAGATCATCACCTCTGCCGATGCCTGCGTCATCGAGGATCTGAACAGCACCAACGGCATTTTCATCAAGGGCAAGCGCGTGCGCCGCTTCACCCTGAACGATGGCGAGATGGTGACGATCGGCAAACACGAGCTCTGCTATTTCGATGACCGCAGTCACCGCTCGCGATCCACCGTCGACACTTCGCCGGGAATTCCTGCGCTAGCGCTCGCGTCCGAAGCCGGCAATCCTGGCCAGAACTGACCTGGCCAAGCCTCTGACCGACGTCAGGCCGTACCGCCGACGGTGAGGCCATCGATGCGTAGCGTCGGCTGACCCACGCCCACGGGCACGCTCTGTCCCTCCTTGCCGCAGGTTCCGACCCCCTCGTCGAGCTTCAGGTCGTTACCGACCATCGAAACCCGCGTGAGCACGTCCGGACCGTTGCCAATGAGCGTCGCGCCTTTGATGGGCGCGCCCAAGCGGCCGTTCTCGATCAGATAGGCCTCGCTCGCGGAGAACACGAACTTGCCGGAAGTGATGTCCACCTGGCCCCCGCCGAAGTTCACGGCATAGACGCCGCGTTGCACCGATTCGAGAATCGCGCCGGGATCGTGTGGACCCGGCCGCATGTAGGTATTGGTCATCCGCGGCAGCGTGACGTGGGCGAAGGATTCGCGGCGTCCATTGCCGGTGGATCGAGTCCCGGTGAGACGGGCATTGAGCTTGTCCTGCAGATAGCCGCGCAGGATGCCGTTCTCGATGAGCACGGTGCACTGCGTGGGAGTACCTTCATCGTCGATATTGAGCGAACCGCGACGGCTCGCGAGCGTGCCATCGTCGACGATGGTGCAGGCCTCGCTCGCCACCCGCTCGCCGACGCGTCCGGAGAAAGCGGAGGTGCCTTTGCGGTTGAAGTCGCCCTCCAGCCCGTGGCCGATCGCCTCGTGCAGCAGGATCCCCGGCCAGCCGGGTCCCAGCACGACCGTCATGGAACCGGCCGGAGCCGGCACGGCCTCGAGGTTCACGAGCGCCTGGCGTACCGCCTCGCGGCCGAGGGCCAGCGGTCGATCGCCCTGCACGAGCTCTGAGAGCGAGAAGCGACCGCCCGCTCCGGAATAGCCCTGCTCGCGACGCCCGTCCTGCTCGACGATCACGGACACATTGAAGCGTACCAGCGGCCGGACGTCCGCCGCGAGGTGACCTTCGCTGGTCGCAACCAGAATCACCTCGTGCACCGCGGACACACTCGCCATCACCTGGACGATGCGCGGATCGATCTTGCGGGTCTCGCGATCCACGCGCTCGAGCCAGGCGACCTTGTCGTCGTCGAGCAGACTCGCAACCGGATCGATCGGTAGGTAGAGGCTATGACCGGCGGTCGGCTGAAAGGACTGCACGGCGCCGCCGGAACCCTGGCGCGCAATGGCACGCGCCGCCCGCGAGGCCTCCTCGAGGGCCGGTAGCACGATCTCGTCGGAGTAAGCGAAGCCCGTCTTCTCTCCAGCGAGCGCGCGCACTCCGACGCCCTGCTCGATGCTCGCGCTACCTTCCTTGACGATGCCGTCCTCGAGCGCCCAAGACTCCTCGCGCGAGAGCTGAAAATAGAGATCCGCTGAATCGATGGCACTGCCGAGCACCGTTCCGAGCACCCGATCGAGGCGCGATTCATCGAGATCGCTCGGCCGCAGGATCATCTCCTTCGCGATCTCGAGCGCGTCGGCCGGATTGGTCTTGAGGATTGGGCTTGCGTTCATGACTTCACCTCGAATCCGCGGAACTTGAAAATCGTCATCCGTCACAATACCCGATGCCGCAGCGCCGGGAACGCGACGCGCGCCTCGGCCTCGGCGCCGAGGTCGAGCTCCACCGTCACCGTTCCGGGCCCGCTCTCGAGTCGACCCAGGACCCGACCCCAATGGTCGATCACCATGCTGTCGCCATGGGTCTGGCGGCCGTTCGCGTGCAGGCCCGATTGGGCGGGCGCGATCAGGTAGGCGAGGTTTTCGATCGCCCGGGCGCGCAGCAGCGACTCCCAGTGCGCCCGGCCCGTCGGTGCCGTGAACGCCGAGGGGAGCACGAACCCCTCTACTCCTTGGGCACCCAGCGACCGGAAGAGTTCCGGAAAGCGTACGTCGTAGCACACCGCGAGACCCAGCCGCCCGGCGGGGGTATCGACAAGCTGGAGCGTTTGGCCCGGGGCGATGTTCGCCGACTCGCGGTACGCCTCGGCCTGGCCCGGAATATCGACGTCGAACAAATGGATTTTGTCGTACCGCGCGACCCGACGGCCGGCGGCGTCATACACGACACAGGCGGCGGCGACCCGCCCTTCGCCCGGGACCTTGAGTGGTATGGTCCCGCCCACGATCCACAACCCCAGCCGGGCGGCGGTCGCGGCGAGGAACTCCTGGATCGGGCCGTCGCCTTCGTCTTCCGCGACCGCCCGCTTATCCGAGTCGCGCAGGCCCATGATCGGAAAGTTCTCGGGCAGCGCCGCGAGTACGGCGCCCTCCTCGCGCGCCCGTCCCAGGAGCTTGGCCGCCGCCTCGAGGTTGCCCGCCACCTCGGGCCCACTCGTCATCTGAATCGCTGCTACCCGTACCATGCGCGCAATCTAGCACGACCTCAGAGCCCTCTCAGGCCGCCCGGGGGCCCTCGGCGGCTTCGTCACATCAGGACGACGTCGTACTGATCCACCCCGTAGAGCGCCTCGGTCTGCAAGCGGATGGTGCGGCCGATCTCCGCCTCGAGTTCCGCCATGGCGGGTGAGTCCTCATCGAGCAGCCGCTCCACGACGTCCTGGTGGGCCAGGATCAGGAGTTCCCGACTCGGGAACTGACGGCTCTGGCGCAGAATTTCCCGGAATATCTCGTGGCACACCGTCTCGGCGGTACGCACGAAGCCGCGCCCCTCGCAGGTCGGGCAGGCCGAGCACAGCAGATGCTCCAGACTCTCGCGGGTTCGCTTGCGTGTCATCTCGACGAGACCCAACGGCGAAAGACTCGCAATATGGGTCTGCGCCCGGTCGGCAGCGAGCGCACGCTGCAGGGCTTCAATCACCTGCGTGCGATGGGCCTCGTCCTGCATATCGATGAAATCGATGATGATGATGCCGCCGAGATTACGCAGCCGAAGCTGGCGCGCGATCGCCACGGCGGCTTCGAGATTCGTCCGGAAGATGGTGTCTTCGAGATTACGGTGGCCGACGAACGCGCCGGTGTTGACGTCGACGGTCGTCATGGCCTCGGTCTGGTCGATGATCACGTGACCGCCCGACTTCAGGGGCACCTCGCGATCGAGCGCGCGCCCGAGCTCCTCCTCGACACCATGCAGGTCGAAGATGGGACGCGGGCCTGGATAGAGCTCGATACGGGTCGCGGCCGGCGGCAAGAATGCGACGGCGAATTCGAGCATTCGCGCATGCTCAGCCGCCGAGTCCACCCACACCCGCTCGACGCCGCGCGCGAGTTCGTCGCGCAGGATCCGTAGCGGCAGCGGCAGGTCCTCGTGCACGAGCTCGCCGGCTTTCGCCTGTAGCGAGCGGCTGCGCACGTGTTCCCAAAGGCGCCCGAGGTAGGCCATGTCGGAGCGCAATTGGTCGGGGGTCGCACCATGCGCGGCCGTGCGGACGATGTAACCGCCGGCGGCATCGGCGGGCACGAGCGAACGCAGCACGTCCTTCAGGCGCAGCCGCTCCGCCTCATCCTCGATCCGCGCCGAGACGCCGACCCCTTCACCGCGCGGCATGAACACGAGGTAGCGCGAGGGCAGCGCCACGAAGGTCGTAAGCCTCGCACCCTTGCTGCCGAGCGGATCCTTCACGACCTGGACCAGCAGCTCGTCGCCGGGGTTCACGAGCCGACGGATATCATCGATCTTCACCGCAGAGATCATGGTGTCGTCAACCCTCGAATCGCCCCCCGCGGACGCACGCAGGCCCGAACCCGACGCCGGTGCGATGTCGCCGACATGCAGAAACGCCGTGCGTTCGAGTCCCACATCGATGAACGCGGCCTGCATCCCTGGCATCACCCGCGACACGCGACCCTTGTAGAGGTTGCTCACGATCCCACGCCGGCTGGCCCGCTCGATGAATACCTCGTGCAGGACGCCGTTCTCGACCAGCGCCGCCCGAGTCTCACGGGTCGCGACATTGATAAGGATTTCGATACTCATGCGCCGATGGTATGCCAATACCCGATCCCGGCGTCCCGCAGCAGCTGCGCCGTCTCGTGGAGTGGCAGACCCATGACGCCGGAATAGCTGCCCCGGAGTTCCTCGATGAACACCGCGGCGAGCCCTTGGATACCGTAGCCGCCGGCTTTGTCGTAGGGCTCCGCGGTCGCGCAGTAAGCCCGTCGCTCCTCGATCGCGATCCGGCGAAAGCGGACCTCTGAGCGGGAGACCTCGGTTCTGAGACCCGCGGCCGAGGCGAGCGCCAGCGCGGACAGCACGACATGGGTCTTCCCGGAAAGACTGTCGAGCATCGCGAGCGCGTCTTCGGGGCTCGCGGGCTTACCTAGGATGCGGCCATCGAGAATCACCGTCGTGTCGGCGGCCAGCACCGGCAAGCCGCCGGCGGCGGCACTCCCGACGACTTGGGCAGCCTTCGCCCGCGCCACCCGCAGGACATAGTCGAGTGGTGGCTCGGCGGGCTTCGCCGACTCATCGATCGTAGCCGGCACCACCCGGTGGGGGACTCCGATTTGCGTCAGCAGCTCGCGCCGGCGAGGCGAGGCGGAGGCGAGACAGAGCACGGGCGGCGTCGGCATCAGCGCCTGCTCACTCGCGATGGTACGGATGATGGCTAAGCACGCTCTGCGCACGGTAGAGCTGCTCGACCAGCAGGATGCGCACCAAAGCATGCGGAAAGGTCAGGCGCGACAGCGACCAACGCCAGTCGGCGCGCTCGAGTACCGCCGGATCGAGTCCGTCGGGACCACCGATCAGGAATACCAGGTCGCGGCCATCCTGCTGCCGCTCAGCGAACCAGCGGGCGAGCTCGAGGGTGGCGAACTCTCGGCCGCGTTCGTCGAGCGCCACGACGAAATCGTCGCGCTCGAGGGCCTCGAGGAGCCGCTCGCCCTCGAGCGCGACCGCCTGACGCACTTCGCTTCGATGGCGCGCGGCCGGCACGCTATCGAGGGTGAGGCGGAAATTCGCCGGCATGCGGCGCCTGAAATCCTCGACTCCAGCCGCCACCCACCCGGGAGGCTTGTCACCGATCGCGAGGATGCGAATGTGCAGCGCGTAGACCTAGTTGGAAACGCTGGATCCGGGCGTCCTGCGCGCCGACTTCGCGACCCGCTTCGCTGGCGCGCGGCGGCGCGTGGCAGGTTTCGCCAGCGGCGCAGCCTTGGCCAGCGGCGCAGCCTTCACCGCTGGCGCAGCCTTGACCGCCGGCGCAGCCTTGACCGCCGGCGCAGCCTTGACCGCCGGCGCAGCCTTGACGAGCGGCGCCGCCGGAACCAGCGTCGATTCCCACAGACTCTCGAGGGCGTAGTGCTCACGCACCCGCGGCAGCATCACATGCACCATGACATCCGGCAGATCCACCAGAACCCACTCGCCATCGCGCGCACCCTCGACCCCGAACGGTCGCACTCCGGAGGCCTTCGCCGTTTCGATGACGCGGTCGGCGATGGAACGAACGTGCCGGTCGGAGTTACCGGAGGCGATCACCATGGTATCGGCGATATCGGTGAGTCCCCGGACGTCGAGCACCGCGACGTTGATGGCCTTCATGTCATCGAGGGCGGTAGTCACGAGGCCAGCGAGCTGCGCCGGCGGGTCGGCCGGGCGGCGCTTCGTCTTTCGGGTGGTCATGCGGCGGGAATTACCTCGTGGCTCGGAGAGAAGCATAACACCCCGTCTCGCGGATGATGTCGCGGACCGGTTCGGGAACGAGATAGCGCGGATCGCGCCCGGCCACGATCAGCTGCCGCAGGTCGGTCGAGGAGATCTCGAGCTGCGTGACGGCGTGGATATAGACGCGGCCCGCGCGCGCATCGTGCAGATCTCGCACCGCTCCGGTACCACGATCCACCATGATCTCACCGAGCGGGCCCTGGGTCGGCGCTTTCCAACCGGGCCGGTGGGCGACCACGATATGCGCGAGATCGAACAACTCTCGCCAGCGGTGCCAGTGCGGCAGTCCGAGGAAGGCATCCATCCCGAGCAATAGACAGAGCGAGCGATCCGGGAATTCCGCTCGTAGCTCCGACAACGTGTCCACCGAATACGAGAGTCCACTGCGGCGCATCTCGCGGTCGTCGACCACGAAGGCCGGCTGGTCCGCCACGGCCGCGCGCACCATCTGCAGGCGCAGTTCCGCGGGCGCGAGGGTCTGCTCGCGGTGCGGGGGGCTGCCCGTCGGAAGAAAGCGGATCTCGGTGAGATGCAGGGCCTGCCACAGCTCAAAAGCCGTGCGCAGGTGTCCGTAGTGGATCGGATCGAAGGTTCCGCCAAAGAGTCCAATGGGTCGCATGCGAACTCGATTGTCTCAGATCGTTGCGGGCCTGGTCACAATCTGGGGCTCGCGGCGACGCCTACGAGCGGCAATACTGCCGTCCCACACAGCTCGGTCGCCAGCAGCGCGAGCTCGTCCCAGGGGTCGCCCGTCAGCCGTCCCTTGACCATCCGATCGACGCGCATGGCCCGTGCGGACAGGCGCGCACTGGCCGGCTGCTCGCCGCGGCGGCGCAGTGCCTGCAGCAGCGCCCACAACACGAGCGGTGGCTCCTCCCCCTCCGTGCGTAGGCCTTCCAGCACCCGCAACGCGCGCGCCGCATTGCGTTCCGCGAGCGCCGCCGTGAACTCGAACACGCTGAACCGGGCACTGTCGTGTACGCCCTCGCGGATGGCAGCCGCGGTCACGCGACCCTGCCCGAGCAGCAGCGCGAGCTTGGCGATCTCCTGGTCGGCGGCGAGCAGATTTCCCTCGGTCCGCGCCGCGAGCAGCGCGAGTGCCTCGGCATCAGGATCGAGTCCGACGCGCCGGCAGCGAGCGCGCAACCACTCAGGCAGACGCTGTGGAGTGACCCGCGGCACAGCGACCCAGGCGCCACGATTCTCGATCGCGCGCACCCATTCCGCGTTCTGGGCCTGCGCATCGAGTCGTTCCGTCAGGACCAGCAGCAGCGTGTCCGGGTCGGCACGCGCCACCATCGCCAGCAAGGCGCGCGCGCCGCTCACCCCGGGTTTGCCCCCCGGCAGACGGATTTCGACGATGCGCCGCGCCGCGAACAGCGACAGGTTGTCGGAGCTGCCGCGCAGCGCCTCCCAGTCGGTGCCGCGCTCGACGAAATGCACCTCGCGCTCGGTGAAACCGAGCTTACGGGCTTGGGCGCGAATCGCGTCGGCCGCCTCACCCGCGAGCAGCGGCTCCTCACCCGACACGAGGTAGGCGGGCAGGAGCGAGCGTCCGAGCTGGGTCACGAGGCTGTCGGGGTTGAGTTTCACTACCCTTTCACGCGGAAGCGTGACCGATCGGCAGCGACGAGCCGAGCAGGCGACCGAAGGTGAGCGCCGGTGTCGCCATCATTCCGCCCACGAAGGCCTTGCCCATGGTCTGTCCAGATCCGAGGATTTCACCGGCCGCATACAGATTCGGCACCGGCTCACCACCCGCGCGCAGCACTCGCAATTGCGCGTCGACGACCAGCCCCACGGTCGAGGTGATCGAATGCCCCTGGTGCCGCACGGCATAGAACGGCGCTCTTCCGAGCGGAAGTGGTAGGTGCACGCGGCCGAAGGCATCGTGGCGATCTCGGAGTCCTTGATTGTACTGCGCGACGCTCGCCTCGACCGCCGCCGCCGGCAGGCCCGCGCGCTCCGCAAGCTCGGCGAGCGAGTCGGCGCGCAGGAACATCGGATGGGTATTGAACTTCTGCTCCAGCTCCTCGCGGGTCCACCCCGGAATGCCGATGGGGGCGGCATCCAGGATCGCCTGGTCGAAGACGATCCAGTAGCGAAGCTCCGGCTGCTCGCGCAGCGCATGCTCGCGCGCATCGATGCTCGGTTCGTCTTCGCGCACGAAGCGCTCGCCGCGCGCGTTGAGATAGATCTCCCACGGCAGACGTTTCTCAGGCGTCACCAACCATCGAGCGAGCATCGTGGTGGGATAGTTCTCATCCGCGAGAATCGAGCCGAAGTTGCTGAGGTAGTGGGCGCGACCGCGCACCGAACCGCCTACGGAAAGCCCGAGCTGAATGCCGTCGCCCTTCGAAAACGGATACGCGAGCCGTGAGTACTGGCGGACGCCGTTCAAGGCCTCGAACAGCGACGGGTTAGACGCATAGCCGCCCGCCGTGAGTACGACATGGCGCGCACGATATACCGCTTCGGACGCCCCGCCCTGGGCGTTTTCGGCAACGCGCACGCCCTCCACGGCACCGCTATCAGCAAGGACCAGCGAGGTCACCGGGGTCGAGACTTTAAGCGTGATCCGCCCGTTCGCGAGCTGCGGTTCGAGTTGCCGGCGCAATACCGCGAGGATGCTGCGACCGCCGTCGGCACCCCAAACATAGCGGCGCGTGAGATAGGGCTCGTGAGCCTGCCCAAACACGGGCTGGCCAGGCAATGGTTCGAAGCCATTGTCGGCCAGCCAGTCATAGGTGGCGGCGGCATGATCCGCCGTCAGGCGCACCAGCGCGGGATCCGCCGTGCCCTGACTGATGCGCATGACATCGTCGTAGTGCGCCTGCGGCGAGTCGCTGATGCCGAGCTTGGCCTGGAGCTTGGTGCCGGCTGCAGCCATCATGCCGCTCGACAAGATCAGCGTCCCACCGATCTCCGGCGCCGCCTCCAGCAGCAGCACCTTGGCACCACGCTGCGCGGCGAAAATGGCGGCCGGAAGTCCCGCGGTCCCCGCACCGACGACGATCAGGTCGAAGCGGGTCGTCACCGTCTCCCCCGTCAGCCGCGACGCCCCGAACCGAAAATGAACCAGCCGCCGCTGCCATGCGGCGGAGCGGTCCATTCACCACGCAGGAACGCATCGAACTTCGGGCCGCCGAAGCTCGACCAGTCAGGAATGTGGCCAGCGAAGGCCAGCTCGGGGTCAAAGCCCGCCTCGGCGCATAGCGCACGCGGGTCCTGGGCACGGAAGGCGGTGTAGTTAGGCTCGTTATTGTTGGCAGTATCCCAGTTCCAGAAGAAGTTTTCGTACTGGGAGATCGCGGTCTCGTTCGGCAGCTCCATATGCGCCATCACGCCGTTCGGCGACAGCAAGCGCCGGCACTCCTTGAGGATGCGCCGCGTGGATTTGAGCGGCACCTCGTGGAAGAAGAAGCTCGAGACGATCAGATCGAAGTGGCCATCGGGGAATTCGATCGCCTCGGCGTTCTGCTGACTGAAATGCACCGGCACGCCGGCGGCCTGGGCTTGGGCATGGCCGAAGCGCAGCAGCGGTGCGCCGACATCGATGCCATACAGCTCGGCATCCGGAAACACGCTCGCGTAGGGCAGCAGGTTCTTACCGCTCGAAGTGCCGATGTCGAGGATACGGCGCGGCGAGAACCCCGGATATTTGCGGGCGAGCCAGTTCGCGATCGATTCGCCGACACCGCCCGGTCGCTTGCGATGCGGGTGCATGCCGCCGAACACCTTGCCACCGAATGAGACGACGGCGCCCTGGGCGACGTCATCGGCGGTGAACTCCGAATGAAAGCAGCCCGGAACCAGATGCACGTCGAGGGCCGAAACGTAACGCGGGATCTCGAGCTTCGGGTTGAGGCGCAGCGACCCGCCGCAGGGTGAGCGGTTTGCCGCATCCCGAGCCACCTCGATCATATCGGGGAGCACACGCTCGATGGTCGGCTGCACCGACAGGAAGCACATCTCCTGAGAGTTATAACGCAGCGTACTGTAGAAACGGTAGGACGCTTCCGTCTCCATCGCGCGCTCGATCTCTCTCCAGTCCGTCGGAGCGGCGCCGCGCGCGGCGAGCTTCGGCTCGACCCGTCCGGCGTAATCCTCCGCGAGCGACTGGCGCATGTCGACGATCGCGAGCTTTCGCAGGCTCGAGGCGAACGACTGGCGCGCTCGCTCGTCGTGGGTCGGCTCGAACAGCAGCTCGATATCCGGAACGGGGATCAGAGTAGCGTCGAGATCCGCGGCAGCTTGGGCGGGAGGGGCCATGCTCGTTACTCCTGGGGAATGGGGACGGCGATGTTCCGATCTTACTCCACTTATCGTACTCCACTGGTCGTACTCCACTGGTCGAGCGCCGCTAAACGACCTCGCCCCAGCTTCTCGCCCGCGCTACGGCCAGCTCGAAACCCCGGCGTCCGAGGAGCAGGGTGGCTACCCCGATCGTTCCACCGGTGAAATTGATCACCGCGAGGCTCGGCGCGATCCCACCCGGGCTCGTGAAGACGTGATCGGACAATACCCCCACGAGGCCCGGTCCCAGCGCGATCCCGACCAGAGCGGTAAGCAGCGAATAGACCGCCACGATCTGACCGCGCAGCTGGTTAGGGGTCACCTCGTTCAGCGCCGTGAACGCCGCCGTCAGTGCCCAGGTGGCGGTGAGCGAGGTCAGCATATGTAAGCCGAGCGATACGGTCGGCGTCGGCGCCAGACACTTCAGCGTGCCGAACAGCGCCCAAGAACCGCATTGCAACATCATGATGAGGAGCGGTCCGTCCCGGCGGCCCCATTTGGCGAACGTGCTCATCGCCCACCCGGCGGTCACGGCGCTCAAGACTCCGAGCGGCAGACCGAGCACGGCGAGCGCGGTGGCCGTCCGCGCCGGCGCCCAGTGGTACACCCGCTCGAACAAGGTCGGAAACCAGGCGAGCTGTGCGTTCACGATCATCACGTTCATGATCGTACCCACCATCACCGCCGTGAGCGCGGTGCGGTTGGTCAGAAGCTCGCGCCACAGCGGCCCGAGCGAAATTCTCTCCGGAACAGTCACCGCGCCGCGGCGCAGCGGCTCGCGCAGCGTGAGCGCCATGACGGCCGCCAGCACCACCCCGGGCACCCCCACCATGAAGAATACGATATGCCACTGGCTGTAGCCGCCAAGCAGCTGCGGCAGACTGCGCTGCAGGTCGGTCGCGGATCCGATCGCGATGCTCCCGAGCAGGTAGGCGATGCCTATCCCTAGCGAGCCACCCATGGCCAGTACCCCATAGGCCCGCGGCCTGACCAGCGGCGGGAAATAATCGGCAATCAGCGAAGCGGAACCCGGGGTCGTGGTGGCCTCCCCCGCCCCCATTACCACGCGCGCGGCGAACAGCCCGCCGAATGACCTCGCGAGCCCACAGGCGACCGTCGCGAGACTCCACAGCGCGAGCCCCGACCACACGACCGGCGACCGCTTCCAGCGATCGATCAGAAGGCCGAGCGGCAGGGTAAAGAGACAGTTGAACAGCGCGAAGGCGAGGCCCTGGATATTGCCGATTTCGGTATCGGTCAGCGAAAGCTCGGCCTTGATCGGCTTCACCAGCAGACCCATGACGATGCGATCGACCACGCCGAACGCGTACGCGAGCATCAGCAAAGCCACGACGTACCAGGCGTAGGACGGCCGCGGCCATGGAGCCGCCGTCAATGCATCTCCTCGCCACCCGACACGTTCATCGACTCGCCGGTGATGTAGTTAGCTTCGCCCGAGCAGAGGAACGCGACCGCACGCGCCGTGTCGTCCACGAGCCCGACCCGTCCGAGCGGAATGCGCGAGCGCATCGCCGCGAGGTAGTCCTCCACCGAGAGCCCACGCGCCTTCGACATGAACTCGTTCTGCCAGGCCCCGAGACCGGTGGTGACGTGGTTGGGGCATACGGCGTTGACGTTGATGCGGTGGGATCCGAGTTCCACTGCCGCCGCGCGCGTAAAGCCCACCAGACCATGCTTGGAGGCGACGTAGGCTGAGGTATAGACCGACCCCGATTTCGCCGCCCGGCTCGCGATCGAAATGATTCGGCCCGCGCCCCAATCGCCGCTCGGTCCCTGGCGGACCATCGCGCGCGCGGCGTGTTTGAGGGCGAAGAAACAGCCGCGAAGATTCACCCCGAGGGTCGTATCCCAGCGTTCCTGGGTCATCTCGAGCAGCGGCGCGAACAGGTAGCCGACGCCGGCATTGTTGACCAGGATGTCGAGCCGGCCGAAGGTCTCGACCGTGCGCGCGACCATCGCTTCGACGTCCGCCTCCACCAATAGATCCGCGGTCACGGTCGCCACGCGCGCACCGGTCTGCCGAAGCTCTGTCGCCAGGGCTTCCATCTCTTCGGCCAGGCCCAGCGCTCCATCCGGCGCCGGCGCCGCGTTCGCCTGGCCGATGTCGTGGATCATCACCTTCGCGCCGTCCGCCGCGAGCCGGCGCACGATCGCGGCGCCGAGACCGCCGCGCCGCCCGGCGCCCGTGACCAGCGCCACCTTGTCCTTGAGATCCGGGTACATGACTGCAGTTCCCTAAGTTAGAAGCTTCGAATCAGAGCGCGTTGCCGACTCGATGTCCCTCGGCCGTCGCCGCGAGCACCGACCGTGGCATATAACAATCGCCGATGGCGTGCACTTCGACGCCCGCCGCGCGCAGCGGCTCGAGCAGCGCATCGTTGGGCTGGCGCGGCGTGGCGTAGGCGAGCAGCGACACCTCTTCGATCCGCGTTTCCTCGCCGTTGTAGACGTTGCGCGCGATCAGGACACCGTCCGCGAATTCCTCGCCTAACACAGGCTCGCAGAGCGTGACGATCCGCACGCCTTTCGTGAGCAGCCGGCGGTAGATACCTTGCCGATTGACGAGCGACTCGTCGGCGGCGATGCCATCGCGAGGCGTGATCAGCACCACCCGCGCGAACCGCCGCAGCATGAGTTCCGCGGCGGCGTAAGTGAACGCCCCATGATCCTGGTCGTAGATCACCGCCGTACCGGGATCGCGGCTGCTGCGCGCGACGAGCGCGGCCACCGCTTCACGCAAGTCCGGGAACACACCCTCGCCGCGGTATTCCTCCGGCAGGAATTCCGGCCAGGCGAGACTCGAGCCGGTCGCGAGCACCACGGCGTCCGGCTGCAGCGCCAGGATCTCCTCCCACCCGACCACGACACCGAACTCGAAGTGGACACCGGCGCGATCGGCGGCCAGACGCTGGTAGTCATAGATGCTGCTCAGGTTCTCACCGCCAGGAAGCAGCGAATGCAAGCGGGTCTTGCCGCCGACGTCCGCGGACGCGCTGAAGACGGTGACGCGATGGCCGCGGGCCGCGGCGACCCACGCGGCCTCGAGACCCGCGATGCCGGCGCCCACCACCACCACCCGGCGTGGCTGCGCGGCGCGCACCGGTTGCCAGTCCACCTCGTCGCGGGTACCGACGCGCGGGTTGTTATCGCAGGCGAGTGTCCGGCCGGCCGTGATCGCTCCCCAGCAGGTATTACAGGACACGCAGTAGCGGATCTGGGCCTCGCGGCCCTCGTAGCTCTTGCGTCCCCAGGCCGCATCGGTCACCAGCGGCCGGCCGAGCATGATGAGATCGGCGAGCCCGTCGCGCAGCAGCCGCTCACCCTCGTTCGGATCGGTGATCAGGCCCAGCGCTCCCACCTTCACCCCGGGCGCGTGCCGGGCGAGCTGCGCGATGGCGTCGACATAGGGCGAGCGCGGCCCGTGCAGATCGGGCAGATGCAGATCGAGCGTGTTCGAGTGCGATCCCCAACAGTAGGTCAGGTAATCGGCCACGCCCGTCGCATGCACCAGGCGGGTGATCTCGGCCGCTTCAGCAAGGCCAATGCCACCGGGCATCCGGTCATCGCCTGGCAGTTTTACGCCGACGATGAAGTGGCTGCCGCACTCGGCCCGCACCGCCGCGAGCAGTTCGGTGAGCAGCCGCGTGCGTCCCGCGAGCTCACCGCCGTAGCGGTCGGTGCGCGCATTCGAGCGCGCCGACATGAACTGATGGAACAGGTGGCCATGGCCGGCGGAGATCTCGACCCCCGCGAACCCCGCATCGCGCAGGCGCCGGGAAGAACGAGCGAACTCGAGAATGATGTCCCCGATCTCGGCGGTGGACAGCACATGCGGCACCGTCCAACTGAGATCGTCGGCCAGCGCCGACGCGCCCATGGCCTCGTTACTGCGGCCGGGCTCGTGTCGGCCGCGGCCCGGGTCCTGAATCTGGCCGAGAATGTATGAGTCCTCGGCGCGCACCGCAGCGGCCCAACGCTCGAGCCCAGGTCGCACGGAGTCGTCCCAGACGCGTACTTTGGTCGGGTTGTTCTGACGACGCAGCAGATTCATCGGCTCGGTGACGATCATTGCCGCGCCGCCGCGGGCTCGGTTCACAAAATAATCGATCAGCCGCTCGGACACCTCGCCGGTGCCGACGAAGCGCGTCGACATCGACGCGTGCACGATGCGGTTCTTGAGCCGAAAGCCCGCCAGCTCGATCGGCGAGAAGAGATTCGGAT
>Ga0116226_10002157_pt1 | contig 17017 bp, 17 predicted proteins | sample S1TSphfallax_FD_89692 | JGI IMG/M metagenome (GOLD analysis project Ga0116226, IMG submission 89692) | Host-associated microbial communities from peat moss isolated from Minnesota, USA - S1T2_Fa - Sphagnum fallax MG | ecosystem: Host-associated > Plants > Peat moss > Unclassified | place: USA... | reverse complement strand
TTAAATACCTGAACAGACAGCGCCCGCATGTTTCAGCTATCGCATGAGTGATACGATCTTTGCGCTGGCCACGGCGCCCGGGCGAGCCGCGGTAGCCATTATGCGCATCTCGGGACCTGGCTCCCAACAGGCGCTCCGATCGCTCGGGGTCAGGACGATTCCACCGCGAACGGCGGCGCTCAAAACCCTTAAGGGGCCCGATCAACACATCATAGATCAAGCTTTAGTCTTGTGGTTCCCCGGGCCCAATAGCTTCACCGGGGAAGATTGCGTTGAACTGCAGGTGCATGGGGGTCGGGCTGTTGTCGATGCCTTAACCCAGGCCCTGATAGCAGCGGGTAACCGATTGGCGGAGCCTGGAGAGTTTACGCGGCGCGCTTTCGAGAATGGAAAGCTCGACCTTTCTCAGGCAGAGGCCACCGCGGATCTTGTAGACGCCGAAACGGCGGCGCAGGCGCAGCAGGCTATTCGTCAGCTTCGCGGCGCCATGAGCCGGCGGTATGGCGATTGGCGGGAGCGACTGATCCGGCTACTGGCGAACCTTGAGGGTGCGCTTGATTTTCCCGACGAAAATCTCCCGTCCGATCTGCTGGATCGCGTCGAGGCCGATCTTGGCTCCATGATCAACGATCTGGACCAGGCTTTGGTGGAGGCGGCGCGGGGGGTCAGGATCAGGGATGGTTATCGCGTCGCACTGATTGGTGCGCCGAATGCAGGCAAGAGCACTCTCGCCAACGCGCTCGTCCGCAGAAGCGTCGCGATCGTCTCCGATACGGCTGGAACGACGAGAGACGTGATTGAGGCGCCCATCGGATTAGCGGGGCACGTGGTTACTCTTGCGGACATGGCGGGCCTGCACGCCTCGGTAGACGACGTTGAAAAGGAGGGGGTTCGTCGGGCGCTTGATTGGTCCAGAGTGGCCGATCTTAGACTGTGGGTTATTGACCAAGCGGCGCAGGACGGCCGGTGGCGCGAAGCGGCGCCCTTGGTGCGCGAGGGGGATTTTTGCGTGCTGAGTAAAATGGATTTGCCTGAAGGCGCGGACGGTTCCGCAGCGAGGCGGTTTGCGGAAGGAATGGGGGTCGCAGTATTAGACGTATCGCTGTCTACGGGCGTGGAAGCGTTGAGAGCAGCCTTGGTTGCGCGAGTCAGTGAGGATCTTAGCGGCTCCGAGTTTCCGGCCGCAACTCGGGCTCGGCATGTTAGGTTGCTTGAGGCGGCAAGAGAGCGCCTGCGCGAAGCGGAAAAGCGTTTGTCGATGATCGATCTCGCGGCAGAGGATATCAGGCTTGCGGCCCGCGCAATGGAGCGCGTAACGGGCCGCGTGGGCGCGGAAGATATTCTCGACGACGTATTCAAGCGGTTTTGTATCGGTAAATAAAATGTTTCACGTGAAACAACGCGCGCCGGCTCGACCTCAGCGCCCCGACGGGTTAATGGCTATATCTTTGAAAACCTCGAAAGCTCCATGGTTGCCATGCCCCGTACATGGGATGTGATCGTCATTGGCGGCGGCCACGCAGGCTGCGAGGCAGCTGCGGCGGCGGCTCGTTTTGGGGCGGCGACCCTCTTACTCACGCATAAACTGGAAACGCTCGGTGAAATGTCGTGCAATCCGGCTATTGGCGGCCTCGGTAAGGGCCACCTGGTACGGGAGATCGACGCTCTAGATGGTTTGATGGCGAAAGCAGCAGACGCTGCTGGCATACAATTTCGCATGTTGAATGCTTCACGAGGCCCGGCGGTCCGCGGACCTCGAGCCCAAATCGATCGAGAGCTTTATCGCCGAGCGATCAGGGGGGCGCTCGAGTGTCAATCTAACTTGGATATCGTCGCTGACACCGTCGACGATCTCATTATCGACCAGGGCCGTATTGCCGGAGTCGTGGGCGCGGGAAAGATTTCCTATCGCGCTCCGGCGGTTGTTCTCACCACAGGCACTTTCCTCAACGGGGTTATCCATCGGGGCGAAGACCGCGTCCCGGCCGGCCGCTTAGGCGATGCGCCATCTATAGCGCTCGCAGACCGCCTCTATGCCCTAGGGCTCGATATGGGCCGGCTAAAGACAGGAACGCCGCCCCGATTGGATGGGCGGACAATCAATTATGCTGAGCTGGATCGCCAGCAAGGCGATCCTGACCCCGTCCCGTTCTCATTCCTTACGCCGCGTATCGATTCCCCGCAGATCGCCTGCGGGATCACGACGACCACACCCGCCACCCATCGTGTCATCGCAGAGCGGATTTCCGAATCGGCGGTCTACAGCGGTAAACTGAGCGGCCGGGGCCCGCGCTATTGCCCGTCCATTGAGGACAAGGTTGTAAGGTTTGCCGATCGAGATGGGCATCAGATTTTTCTGGAGCCCGAGGGCCTCAGCGACCCCACGGTTTACCCCAATGGAATTTCCACATCTGTTTCGGCGGAAACCCAGGATTTGTTTTTGCGGACCATACCCGGCCTGGAGGGGGTCAAGGTTCTGCGTTATGGCTACGCTATCGAGTACGATTACGTTGACCCTCGGGGGTTGGATGATAGCCTCGCCTTAAATCGCGTTCCGGGTCTTTATTTGGCAGGCCAGATCAACGGCACCACCGGTTACGAGGAGGCTGCCGCACAGGGTCTCGTTGCCGGTCTGAATGCGGCCCGATCGGTTGCTGGCGCGCAGCCAGCGACCTTTGGGCGCGACGAAGCCTATATCGGCGTGATGATAGACGATCTGGTGACGCGAGGCGTGACTGAGCCTTATCGAATGTTCACCAGTAGGGCTGAATTTCGCCTGAGGTTGCGCATCGACAATGCTGACCAGCGCTTAACCGACCGGGGGATCGCATTGGGATGCATTGGGCGTGAGCGCGCGCAGTCGTGGGCCCAGAAATCGGCAGTCCTGCAAAGTGTCCAGTGCGAGGCGGCGGAACTGAGGCTCTCAAGCCGAGAGGCTCGTGCGGCGGGTCTTCCTACCACAGCGAATGGCCGCAAGAGAACTTTGACAGAGTTGCTTGGCCAACCTGGTGTCGGTTTTGACGCTCTGGCTTTGATATGGCCGTCCATCAACAAGTGGCCGGCATTTGCCCGCGAACAGCTCGAGATTGAAGCGATCTACAGGGGCTATATGGAGCGCCAAGATGCCGACGTCGCCATGTTCCGGAGGGATGAGCGCCTGAGTCTTCCGGAGGACATAGATTATCGAAATTTGGCAGGACTTTCCAACGAGGTGCGCGAAAGGCTCCAATTGATCCGGCCAACAAGCGTCGGCCAGGCCGCTCGACTTGAAGGAGTCACCCCGGGAGCAATCTCGGCTTTGTTGGCCCATGTTCGACGTCAAAGCGCCGCTTGACGCGGTGACGTTACCCCCAGGATTTATCGAAGTCGCGGGTATAACGCCCGCCAGTCTCGAGCTGATCGTCACCTTCCAAGAGATGCTTGTCACGGAAAACGCCCATACCAATCTTATTGGCCGTTCAACAATCCCCGAATTCTGGGTTCGACATTTTATCGATAGCGCTCAGTTGCGATGGTTTGCGCCGAAGGCGCTCGTCTGGGCGGATTTGGGAAGCGGCGCCGGTCTTCCGGGCATAGTGCTTGCTATCTTGCTCAAAGGCGTCTTGGGGTCGAAGGTGCATCTCGTAGAAAGCCGGATAAAGCGATGCCGCTTCTTATCCGATGTTGTGGGGCGCCTGAGCTTGCCCGCGGAGGTTCATCATGCTCGTGCTGAAGACCTTGAACTGAGCGTGGAGATCGTGACAGCCAGGGCTTGTGCCCCATTGGATCGTCTTTTGACTTTCGCCGCACCGTACTTCGAGAGGGGCGCTCGCGGTCTATTCCTAAAAGGTTCAGCGGTGGAAGAAGAAATAGCCAGGGCTCAGGGTTTGTGGCGCTTTCAATATAGCAACAAGGCTAGTTTGAGCGATGAACGCGGTTGCATCCTTGATATCCAAGAAGTGACATCAACTAGGGCGCGCTGATTATGCAAACGAATATGGGTGCGCGGGTCTTCGCAATCGCCAATCAAAAGGGTGGTGTTGGAAAAACGACGACCACCATAAATCTAGGCACAGCCTTGGCCGCTACCGGCGCGCGGGTTCTGCTTATCGACTCTGACCCTCAGGGCAATGCGTCGACGGGGCTGGGTCTTTCCGCGGCCAATCGAACGCGGACCCTCTATGACGTGCTCATGGACGATCATTCCATCGCTGATGCGGTTGTCAAAACGGCGATCCCTGGGCTGTTCGTGGTTCCCTCCGAGGCCGATCTTTCAGGGGTCGAGCTTGAGCTTGCACAACGACCACGACGCGCCTTTCGTCTCAAGGACGCCCTTGAGCCGGCGCGGGCCTTGGGGGCTTGGGACTACGTGCTGATTGATTGCCCCCCATCGCTCAACCTGTTGACGCTCAATGCGATGACGGCGGCGGACGGCATGTTGGTGCCGCTCCAGTGCGAGTTTTTCGCTCTAGAGGGGCTGACCCAGCTGTTGCGAACTGTTGATAGAGTTCGCGATACACTAAACCCCACCCTGGAACTGCAGGGTGTTGTTCTTACCATGTTTGACAAACGCAACAGCCTTTCTGCGCAAGTGGCCAAAGACGCGCGTGAGCACTTGGGTGATAAAGTCTACCTTACAGTAATACCCAGAAATGTAAGGATTTCGGAGGCCCCATCTTTCGGCCAGCCGGCGCTCATATACGACATGAAGTGCTCGGGTAGCCAAGCCTATATCGATCTTGCCCGGGAACTGCTTGCCCGAGAACGGGCCGCACGGCTTCTCACAGCATGAGCCCATGGAGAGCGTTTGATGGCTGAAGGACGCCGCGGCCTTGGACGCGGGCTATCCGCATTGATGAATGAGGCTGAGCTTGCTCCCGCTGGGGAAGTGCGCAAACCGGCTGGTGCGACCGAAATTCCTATCGAGCTGATCCGTCGCAACCCAGATCAGCCTCGGCGGGAGTTTGAACCGGCCGCGCTTCAGGAACTGGCCGACTCGATTATTGAGCGCGGCGTCATATCGCCCATTCTGATCCGCCCGGCTCCGGACACGCCCGGCGCTTATCAGATTGTCGCAGGGGAGCGACGATGGCGGGCCGCGCAGAAGGCCGGCCTGCATCTCATACCGGCGATTGTGCGTGACTTCGGCGAGCTGGAGATGATGGAGGTCGCACTTATCGAAAACATTCAGCGTGCGGATCTGAATGCTTTGGAGGAGGCGCGGGGATATGAGGCGATGATGCAACGCTTCGGCCGGAGCGCCGAGGCGATTGCAAAAGTGGTCGGTAAGAGCCGCAGCCACGTCGCCAACATGCTTCGCCTGACTCGCCTTCCAGCCAATGTTCTGGCGCATCTGGAGTCAGGTCGACTGACAGCCGGCCATGCCCGTGCGCTTCTGGATTTGGATGAAGCGCCGCAACTGGCGGATCGAATTATTGCTCAGGGCTTGAACGTGCGTCAGGCCGAAGCGTTGGCCCGTCAGGCTCGGGTTCCACCGTCGCCTGGTCGTTCGCGGGCGGCAAAGCCATCCCACAAAGATCTCGACACCCACGATTTGGAGCGGGTTTTGAGTACAGCCCTTGGTCTGGAGGTAAAGATCACCGCGCGCGGGGAAGGCGGCGAACTCCGCGTTCGATATGTAAAATGGGAGCAGCTCGATTGGCTGTCCTCACGGTTAATGCGCGGCGCTTCCAAGTGATCGCCATCTGAGCCATCAAAGGCGAAGTCTGCGCGCCCGCCCCGCAATGGATAGAGCGAGCCGTTCAGCCAGGAGTTGATCAGGAGCCCCCGCCTGTTTGCAGGCCCTGTCGGCCGCGGCGATGTCCGCCTGAACCTTATCGGCCTCGGCCATTGTCCAGGCGCGAGCTTGACGCTGAACTTCCCCCTCGCCCTTCCAGAAAACACCAGCGGCCCTTGTGGCGGCTTGCGCCGTCATGCCTCCCGCCTGCAGAACCGACACCTTCCGCAGTCGCGCCAGGTGCATGCCAAGGGCCCTGACGGCGCCTGCGCCGCCGTCGCCTTCCTGCGCGGTTCGACGCAGCGCGGCGTAGGCAGCGGCCGGCCGGCCGCCGAAGGCGTCGTGGGCGGCCTCGCTTAAGGATGCCTCAGGTTCCACACCGAAGAACTCGGAGAGCTCGTCTGTGGTCGCTGAACGCCCGGTTCCAGGCCCAAGAAACATGATAAGCCTCTCGATCTCGCGACGGGCCACGCCGCGATCATGCGGCAACCGGCCTACGAATATTTCAAGAGCGTCGGCTGATAGCGAAAGATCCTCAGCGGCGAGTGACTGGCGCGTCAAGCGTGCCAAATCTTCCGGATCGTCTTCGTAGCAAGCGATCGCCATGCACACGTCCGAGTGTTCGGCCAGCCTTCGAAGGGCCGAGCCCTTTCCCACCGCAGTCGCTTCAACGAGAAAAAATGCATCTGGGTTAAGTCGTCCATCCAAATGCGCCTGCATCGCCTCAAGGGCCAGACGCTCCGCCACCACGCGCTGCCCCGATAGTCTGAGGCGGACAAGACGGCGCCCCCCCATCATTGAGAAAGCCATCAGCTCGCCTTCCAGTCTCGATACGTCACTCTCGAGGTCTGAATCGGACAGTAATGCCGTGTCGAAGGGATCGTCAGGGTTCGCGGTCACGGCCCGAGCCAGGGCATCGGCCCGTTCGCGAATAACGCCCAAATCCCGACCGTGGATTACGCACGCCCGCACCGCGCGGCCCGGAGACGCCAGAAATCGATCGATGTCCTGACGTCGTTTAAGAATCACGGGACGCTCTCAACGACCGCCATTTTTCGCTATCCAGGCGGCAAGCTCGATCTGAATGCGGCGGGCCGCGTCCGACGCCGCGCGCTCCTGGGTATTTTGGCGCGCCGCGATCCCTGCGTAGGGAGCGACGGTCGAGTCATAACTGACCTCTGTCGTGACCTGGGAACTATACACAACCTTACCGGTGGCCACATTCGTCAGACTGTACGAAACCTTCAATCCTAGTTCATAGCGCTCTGCTACATCTGTAATACTCAGGCCCCTCGGGTCCCTGCTCTGAACCACTGAGATTTCCAGGCGCCACGCCGGTGGCGCGGTTTTGTCGTGAGCCAAGACATCATCGAGATCCTCACGGAGCAGGTAGGGAACCCGCCCCTCCGGCACGACCACATCAATCTGCGAGAGGGCTGACGAAACGCCAGGGGTCGCGTACAGGGGCGTAAACCCACATCCGGTGACGACCACGCTGATCGCCAGGAGGAGTCCCGCGAGGCGCCCGATCGCCCATGATTGGTCCGTCCTTGGCATCGATCAGCCCACCACCAGATTTACAATGCGATCAGGCACCACAATGACTTTTCGTAAGGTCAAACCATCCAGACGCCGGGCGATGTCGTTGTCATTCAGAACCATAAGCTCGATTTCCTGCACCGAAGCGCCGGCCGGCACCCGCACTTCGCCTCGACGTTTCCCATTAATTTGCACGGGCAGGATCTTTTCCTCATCATCGATGAGGCTTTGATCATAAACGGGCCATGCCGCTTGGGCGATCAACCCCTCTCCACCGAGTTTCAACCAGCATTCCTCGGCCAGGTGCGGCGCAAACGGCGCTACGAGCCGTGCCAGGGTTGACAACGCCTCCTGCCGGGCCTCGCTATTCGCTGGGTGCGATGGGCATAATCGCATAGCGCCGACAAATTCATAAAGCCGCGCCACGGCGCTGTTTAATCGGAAACCCTCGATGGCTTCAGTGACAGACCTGATTGTCTTATGGGTTAATCGCCTTAGGTCACCTGCGCTGATCGTCGCCGTCTCGGGGCCGTGAGAATCCGCGTGAGACCCGTCGAAGGCCGCCCAAATTCGGTTTATCAAGCGCCAAGCGCCTTCCACGCCAGCGTTTGTCCATTGCACATCGCGCTCCGGCGGAGAATCCGAAAGGACGAACAGGCGCGTCGCATCCACCCCATAGGTATCGGCGATATCCGCTGGCGCGACGACGTTACGCTTGGACTTCGACATTTTGATGGGCTCGCCAATCACGACCGGCTCCCCACTCTCCTTCAGCACGGCTCGACGGACGCCGCCCTCTGACGTGATCGTGACGGCCGCAGGCTCCACCCAAGTTCCATCGTCCCGCCGGTAGGTCTCATGAGTGACCATTCCCTGGGTGAAGAGACCGTCGAAGGGCTCACGTATGGTCAGCATGCCTTCATCGGCCAGGGCGTGCGTGATGAAGCGCGCATAGAGCAGATGCAAGACAGCATGCTCAACGCCGCCAATATATTGATCGACCGGAAGCCAATAGTCAGCAACCTGGCGGTCGATGGGCGTTCTCGAGTGCGGGGCGGGAAACCGGGCAAAATACCACGATGAGTCCATGAACGTGTCCAGAGTATCGGTCTCTCGGACGGCCTCTCCATCACACGTCGGGCAGCGCGTATATTTCCAGGTTGGATGCCTATCCAGAGGGTTCCCGGCTCGGCCGAACACAAGATCGTTGGGGAGACAAACGGGCAGCTGCTCATTGGGCACGCCAACGATGCCGCATGTGGAACAATGCACTATAGGGATCGGACAGCCCCACCCTCTTTGCCGAGCCACGCCCCAATCGCGCAAGCGATAGACCGTGGCTCCAGCCCCCGCGCCCAGCGCCTCAATTCGCGCGATCGCCGCGCTTTTTGCAGCCTCGATATCGAGCCCGTTCAAAAATCCGGAATTATAGATCACGCCCGGGCCGGTATAAGCGGTTCGTTCCACGTGAAACGAGTCAGCTTTTTCCTGGGGAGGGAGGACAACGGGAATGACCTTCAGGCCGTATTTGTGAGCGAAATCCAGATCACGCTGATCGTGCGCTGGACACCCGAAAATCGCTCCCGCGCCGTAATCCATAAGAACGAAGTTTGCGACCCAGACCGGCAGCGTGCGGGTCGGGTCAAGAGGATGCTGAACGTCCAGACCTGTATAAAATCCAAATTTCTCGGCCGACTCGATGTCCGATTCCGAGGTTCCGCCCCGACGGCAGTCGGCGACAAAGGACAGGATCTCTTGATTGGCTTGGGATAGCTGCTCCACCAGCGGATGGTCGGGGGACACAGCGATGAAGCTCGCGCCGAAGAGTGTATCGGGGCGAGTGGTGTAGACGCTTATTCCGCCACCCAGGTTCGCGGATGCATGGTCGTCAACAAACGAAAAGGTCAGTCGCAGGCCGCGCGACTTCCCGATCCAGTTTTCTTGCATCAGGCGGACTTTCTCCGGCCATCTGTCCAGGCTGTGCAGCCCTTCCAAGAGGACGTCCGCATAATCCGTAATTCGGAGAAACCATTGATTAAGCTTCCGCCGCTCCACCGGCGCGTCAGAGCGCCAGCCTCGTCCGTCAATGACTTGCTCGTTGGCTAGAACCGTCAAGTCAACCGGATCCCAATTAACCAGGCTTTCTTTTCGGTAGACCAGGCCTCGCGCCCACAGCTTTAGAAACCACGACTGTTGTTGGCCATAATAGTCGGGGTCACAGGTGGCGAACTCACGCGTCCAGTCGATAGAAACGCCGAGGCGTTTTAATTCCTCCCGCATCCTTGCGATATTCGCGTGAGTCCAATCTGCCGGGTTAACGCCCCTTTCGACGGCGGCGTTTTCCGCAGGCAACCCGAAAGCGTCCCAGCCCATCGGATGGAGAACGTTGTACCCGCGCGCACGTTTGAACCGAGCCACCACATCGCCCATCGCATAGTTGCGCGCGTGGCCTACATGGAGGCTCCCTGACGGGTAGGGGAACATCTCCAAGACATAGTACTTCGGCTTATCAGACTCGTTGGAAGCCTCAAACACCCGCTCGGCCGCCCAGGCGGCGCGCCACCGGGGCTCAACTTCCTGCGGATTATAGCGGACCATGCAGCGGACCCTCCAAGAGCTTAAAACGCTGCTGATCTTGAGTTCAGGCGAACAGTTTGCCGTTAGCGGAAGCGTAGATGGCGACGTAAAACGTCCCCTGATTATCGCGTCCGTGACCGCAAAAACCGCAGCTCACTAACCGCGCAAATTTGCAAGGCGTAACTGTCGGGCCCGTGTCAGAATCGCGTTCTCGATGTCGGTCGATGTTTGGTCAGAGGCTTGCGCTCCGATCCAACCGCCTGCGCCGTTACTGATTTCCTTGAAAACAGTGACGTTCAAGCCGTCCGCGCGAAGACGAGAATCCAATATGTAAACGGTCGCTTTGAACCGTTCATTCGGACGCTCCGGGTTCGCGTACCAATCCGTCACGACCACACCCCCATAGGGATCTGCAGACTGAAGAGGCATGAAAGCCAGCGTATCAAGCGTCGCGCGCCAAAGATAACCGTTGACCCCTATGGCGGCTACGGGAGCCCTTGAATTCATGTGGTGCGCCGCGTTCCCCCCGCAGGACGCCAGCGCCAGGCTAGCCGCCCCCATCCACGCGATCGTCTTGCCGCGCGCCATGGTCAGGCGTCGAAACGGTATGTTCATTTAGTTCACTCGCGTATTTCAGGCGCGTGCGGCGGGGGAACACCCGACGCGCGCGACGGTTTTCACCCCACCAGCCCCTTCATCTATAACATCCCAACGTCGCCGCCAAATGAGAATCGCGTGGCTCCTGAGCAACAGACTCTCGCGAAATCCGAAAACTTCCGGCTCCTGCGTCGCCTTGGCGTTGACCTTAATCGCCATGAGTCGTTTACGGGTACAACAAAACTGAGCGTAATATCTCGGTAATCGGTTGGGACGTGCACCAGACTATGAAGATATCAGGGGTTCTGATCGGCGGTCTCGCCGTTGCAGGCCTTGCGCTTGGTCCGGAGGCGGTCCTTGCGCAGGAAGCCCCGGCGCGCGTGATCCTGACCGCGAACGCATTTTCTGCTCCTGGCGATCCGGCTAGCACGACCATACCCCGCAGAACTCTGGAATGGGATGCCCGTAAGGGGCGTTGGGGTCTAAAGCTCGGCGTTGAGCAGCATACGGACCGGGATGTGGAGCTTAAGGACGTTCAACCCGGCGTCTATTATCGTCTTACACCCCGGCTGCATATCGGCGGTGCGGTGAGCTTGGCGCCGGATCAGGTTGACAATCAAAGACTGACCGATCCGCAGATGTCCGCGCCCCGCGTTCGGCTGGAATCGACGTTCAAGTTCTAGGATTCTCCTGGGCAGCCTGCAATTCGAGTTCTGGGGATTTCACTCCATCTCAAATCCGTCGATGCCCGCGAGGCCGGCTGCACCGCTCCTGGCAAGTCGATTCGCTGTTTTCGCGTTTACGCCTCCAAGGGCCAAAACAGGCCCCCCGATTCTCCGCACCAATCGCGCGAGTTCCATCGGCCCCTTAGGCGGAGCGTCCGGCCGGCTTCGGCTTCTGAAAATGGGCGAATATATCACCGCGTCTACGCCGGAGCGTCGCGCCCTGATCCCCGCGATGATACTGTGGGCGGCAGCCGTGACAACAACAAACCGTTTCCGCAGGTGGTGTTGCTTGCCCGCCCTCCCCACGTCGCGCTCTGGAAGGTGCACGCCGTCTGCCCTGAGCGCGATCGCCAGGGCTATATCAGCGCCCACCAGAAAAATTACCCGGCGCTGCCGGGCAATCCGAGCTAGCCGCCGACCCTGCACCATCGCCTCACGCGCACCGAATGGACGGAAGACCACGCCCGAGCCCGCTGGAAGGCGGCGGACAATAATTTCTGGATGTGGCGTTCGAACGGGATCAGTGAAGAAAAGTAGGGATGGCGGGGCCTTTCCCCGCCGCCGGTTCATCGGGTCTCTCGCGCCGAGCCGACGTGCAACACGCCACAAAACCTCCTGCGAGGCTCTGTTCAATGGACGCGCCTGAGGAATTGGCGCTGGGTCGCCTGGCCAAGATCCGCGCCCGGATCGACGCTGCCGCCCGCGCGGCCGGGCGCCCGCCTGGCGCCATCGGACTGACGGCTGTATCCAAGCAACAGCCATGGGCGGCCGTCGAACCCATTCTGGCGGCCGGACAAACGGTCTTCGGCGAAAATCGGGTTCAAGAGGCCGCGTCCCGGTGGAGGGACACCCCAGCAGAGGTCGAGTTGCGTCTTATAGGACCGCTCCAAACCAATAAGGTGGCCGACGCCGTGGCCCTGTTTAGCGTTATTGAAACCCTTGATCGCCCGCGCTTGGCGCGCGCCCTTGCGAATGCGATGCTGGCTCAAGGAAAAACCCCCCGGCTTTATATCCAAGTCAACACCGGAGCAGAGTCGCAGAAGGCCGGTGTTCTGCCGCGCGAGGCTGACGCCTTCATCGAACAGTGCCGCACTGAATTCGGACTGGCCATTGAAGGCTTGATGGCTATCCCACCCTATCACGAGCCCCCGGGTCCTCATTTCGCGTTCCTCGCCCGACTCGCCCGGCGCAACGGGATAAGCGAACTTTCCATGGGAATGAGCGCCGACTTCGAGGTTGCGATTCGCCATGGAGCGACTTGGGTCAGGGTCGGTTCGGCGTTGTTCGGAGCTCGGGAGCCCTCTCCGGATTTAGCTCATCCTTAGCCCGCATGGCGGAGTCCATGGCGGGCAGAATTAAAACCGCATCGCCTGCTTTCGCGTCTCTGAGGAACGAAATCATGTCCGGTTTCGCAAGCGCGATACAGCCTTCCGTAGGCCAGGACTTGCTTCGCCACAGATGCAAGAAGATCGCGGATCCCGCCCCCGCCACGACGGGATCGTCATTGTAGCCCAAACTGACGATAAGGTCGTAAACCCCATCGTCGCGCCAAAGTTTTTCAGCGCTGGCGGAGTGCGGAAAGTCTACCAACTGGTTGTAGCGGGGATCCGCTGGCGCGTCACACCAGCCGTCCTTGAACTGAATGGCATGGGTCTGAAGCCCGGTCTCCGGGCGACCTACTCTGTCAGGCCGATAAAACACGCGTCGAAGCGGCCACAGTCCTGCCGGCGTATAGCCATCGCCCTCCCTTTTCGACCCGGCCGGCGCGACTCCTGAGCGTCCAAGGGAGCAGGGCCGTCGCGTGCCGGAGAACTCAAACCATCCATCGGCCCAGACGCGGGAGATCATCGATAGGCTCCTTGCATACGGCGGTTGGCGGCGGCGGCGTGACGGTGCATGTTCGATCCCATGTCCCGCAAAACTATCCTGATCATCGATGATGACGATGAGCTTCGCACGCTTCTCTCCGAACAGCTCGAATTGGAGAACGAGTTTACGACCGCGAGCGCGGCAAGCGCTGAGGCCGGCCTTGACGCCGCACGGCGCATACGCCCCGATTTAATCCTCCTCGACCTAGATCTGCCAGATTATGATGGCCGTGAAGCCTGCCGTCGTCTGCGCGAAGCAGGCGTTATCGCCCCAATCATTATGCTGACGGCCGCCGATAGCGACATGGAAACGATCCGTGGCCTCGAAGCTGGCGCGGGTGATTACGTGACCAAGCCTTTCAAGATGTCCATTCTCTTGGCCCGTATCCGCGCGCAGCTTAGAGCTCACGAGCAGTCCGAGGACGCCATTCTTCAGATTGGGCCTTATACGTTCCGGCCATCCGGCAAAACGCTGTTGGACGAGAAAGGCCGCAAGCTTCGCCTGACAGACAAAGAAGCCAATATCCTCAAGTATCTCTTTCGAGCCGGCGATCAGCCCGTCTCTCGCGAGGTCTTACTCGCGGAGGTATGGGGCTATAACGCCGGCGTCACGACGCACACCCTTGAGACCCATATTTACCGGCTGAGGCAGAAGATCGAGCCCGATCCTTCCAACGCGCGTATTCTGGTAACCCAGCCAGGGGGATACCGCCTCGCGCCCTAGTCTGGCGGTATCTCAAAGCATCAGATCCGCTGAAACGGGGGCGTGATCACTCGGTCGCTCCCAGCCGCGTACATCTGTGTGAATTCGCGCGCTCGCTTTGCTGGACCCAGAGGCCGCGCCGCGCAAGCCGGGCGACACCCAGATATGATCTAAACGCAGGCCGCGATTCGACACGCGAAAGTCCGCCGCGCGGTAGCTCCACCACGAAAACAACTTTTCTGGCTCGGGGTTGGCCTGCCTTGCCAGATCAATAAACCCAAGGCTCGACTGCAGATCACGCAAAGCCTCGATTTCCACCGGCGTATGGCTCACGATCTTGGACATAACGCGATGATTCCAAACATCATGTTCCCCAGGCGCGATGTTGAAGTCGCCGGCTATCAGCAACGCATCGGCAGGATCCCGCGCCGCCATTATCCCGGTTAACCGCTCGAAAAAATCCAGCTTATGGTCGAATTTTGGATTCAGAGTGCGGTTGGGTATGTCTCCGCCAGCAGGGACGTAGAAATTGTGGATTTCTATGCCCATCACAATTCCCGAGCAGGCTCTTGCATGGCCCTCCCTGCAGACGTCGAGGGGCGGGGCATCGACGATCGGATATTTTGAGGCCATGGCCACACCGTGCCACCCCTTCTGGCCGTTTATCTTGAGATAGGGTAGGCCAGCCTGCACGAACGCCTCGCGGGGAAACTCCGCCTCGCGGCATTTTATTTCCTGAAGACAAAGAACGTCAGCCGCCTGTTCCGCCAGAAAACGAGTCACCTGCGGCGCGCGTAGGCGAACCGAATTCACATTCCACGAAGCGACGCGCAGACGCACAGGGTCTCCCTAGGCTCCAAGCTTGCCGGACTCCGCCATCTCGTCCTCTCGCTTAGTGGTGGGGCCGCATGCGACGCTATTGGCGATCGCTCGCGCGGAGACCAAAGTTTCACGCATCAGACACGCTTTCAACTGACGCGGAGGCGCTGAGCAGCGAGCATGCCGCTCGCAGCACGGTTGATACATCGAGATCCATCATATGACAGATCGGCTTGGACAGCGCCCGATCGTCCCGGCGGATATCTTCATATGATCTCGGACCCCGAACGGTCACGGCCGCGGCGCTCCAAGGCGCGTAAAGCCGTTCGTCCGAAGGGCCGAATAATCCAAGCGTCGGGACACCCGACGCCGCCGCCATGTGCATAAGTCCGGAGTCGCTCCCGATAAACAGTCGCGCCCGCTTCAGCGCTGCGAAGCTGAGCAGTAAATCGGGTTCGCCTACGAGATCTATCACGCGACTGCGCGGAATAACCGCGGTTATTCTGGCCGCGAGTTCTCGATCCGCTGGGCCGCCCAAGACCATGAGCCGGCCCCCGGACAAGGCTCCATTCTCCGCCAAAAGCACGCTCGCCAGCAGAGCGAACCGATCTGCCGGCCAAACCTTCCCCACCCAGTTCGCCGCGGGAGCCAGCGCTAGAATAGGCCCTTGGCCCCCGACGATGGCCTGCGCGCGCGCTTCTGTCTGGGGGTCAGTGAATAAACTCGGCTCTGGCGGTGCGTGCTCCAGGCCCAGCAAGCTGGCCGCTTCGATCACCTTGTGCGATCGCATGCCCCCGCCCCGGTGGGCGATGCGCCGACGCGCGAATAGGGCTTTGCTGATGGGCGATCCTCGCAAATCGACCACAAGGGCCCATTTCTGGCGCCACGTTCGGAGCCAAAGAGACAGCCAATGGGCCGCAAAGGTTCGCTTTTCCAGAACGAGCAATCGGTCGAGACCGGGGATGTGAGTGAAAAGAGGCGCGGTGAGCAAGCTGGCCACTATCGTGAATCTCGCTTCTGGCTCTTGTTTCAGGAGACTCTTGAAAAGGCCTGACGAGAGAACGGCGTCGCCGATCCGGCTGGGGGCGATGAACAGGATAGGAAAGCTTCCCGGTCTCATACACGGCCTATAAGCTGGCCGGCGGAAGCGCTCCACCGCCAACGGAGGCAGTTTGACCAGAATGGCTGAAGCCAGGTATTTCGCGGAGCTTCCCAGCCGCGCGGTGATCATGCTCAGCGGCGACGGATGGCGTGAGTTTTTACAAGGTCTGATCACCCAGGACGTCCAGAGCCTTCAAGACGGAGAGCTCCGGTTCGCGGCCCTGCTCGCCCCCCAAGGCCGGCTGCTTTATGATCTATTTCTGGTTTCTACCCCAGAGGGCTGCCTGATCGATTGCGCCGCCGAACACCGCGAATCCCTCATGGGGCGTCTTGGCCTCTACAAGCTTCGCGCGAAGGTGACCATCGCGCCCTCGGATGTTCGGGTTTCAGTCTGCTGGGGCGGGGAGGTTGCCCTCGCCGGCTGGCTAGCCGACCCTCGCCATTCGCAGCTTGGTGCGCGCGGTTATGGCGCTTCCATTCCCACCGACTCGAGGCGGGTCGATGAAGCCGCCTTTGAAAGCCACAACCGCAGGCTGGGCGTTCCGTGCCCGACTGATTGGCGACCGGACACCATTTATCCGATCGAGGCGAACTTTGATCTTCTCGGCGGAATCGATTTCAAAAAGGGCTGTTTCGTCGGACAAGAAACCACCTCCCGGATGAAACGCCGGGGCGTGATCAAATCGCGCATGGCGCCCATTTCGTTTGAAGGTGACCCGCCACCTTTCGGCTCCGAGCTTCTGGCGGCCGATCTTCGCGTGGGTCAGGTGCTTTCCGGTGAATCAGGTCTTGCGATGGCTATGTTAAGATTGGATCGCCTGAAACTGCAGCCCCTTCGCCTAGATGACGGACGGTCTTGGTTCGCGGTCCCCCCTGCCTGGCTCAGCTCCGCAATCCATGGCGACGGCGCCTGACGCTTACGCTTTTTAAGGCCGAACGCCTCATCGCCATCGATCGCAGGGCCATTCGAAGCCCTTCGCGCCGCCAGAGGTGAACAGCTGGGCAAGGACATAGTTAAACACCCTCCCGCTATCGAAAAGCGCCCAGGTCTTAGCCCACCCCCTCCGCGCCAGAGCGCGCGCCGCCGGATCGTCGGCCGTGAGTCTCGCGAGGTGGCCCGCGAGATCTGGCAGATCGTCGTAAAACGCCGCCTCGTCCGAACCGTAGAAACGCTCGAATCCCGAACGCCGATCGAGAAAGACCCCCAGCCCCCATCCGAACATATGGGCCGTGCGGTCGGACGTGTAGAGCGGGATACTCGCCCGTCGCGACAGGGCCAATCCGAGCCGCGATGATTGAAGCGCCCTGAAATAGGCTTGGCCTCGAACCTTGGGTTCGCCCCCCACGCCTGGAGCTTTGATCCGCGTAGTCG